>JACLAC010003812.1_pt1 | contig 24676 bp, 7 predicted proteins | sample 8027881 | NCBI WGS metagenome assembly JACLAC01 (sample SAMN15725517, study PRJNA655200) | protist metagenome | isolation source: fluorescence activated cell sorting (FACS) single amplified genomes of... | place: Spain: Blaines Bay Microbial Observatory, Mediterranean Sea | collected 2016-01-19 | reverse complement strand
GGAAGAGTCGAATTGTGCCTGCTGTGCCCTTGCGGTGTATACACAAGCAGCCGCTACGACGACCTCGTCGTACTTCAGCATGCTGTATTTTTGGAGGGCCCGCTCTGCGTAGTAATGAGTCAGTTCTCTCAGCTCCGGACTGGCTTGGGACACCTCAAGGAACCGCTGTATGAAGTTGTACCCAGTAGGTAAAGAGAGATCGTAGTTCAAAACCTTTACAATTTCAAGCTCCATGGACACGACCTGAGACTGATTGTAGGACTCGTCGGTCACGTGCGTACAGCTTCGGATACTGATCGGGTCGTCGCTCCCGATCTTACTCGCTATCAAAAAAGCTGTGATGCCAACAAGTTGCAGTATCGATCTATGCACGTCCTTTTTTGTCAGGTATCTGTCCATAATTTTGACGGTTGACCAGAGAACGATGCGATCGTAACACCATTTAGTATGTATGCTGACGAGCCAATCGATGAGAATATGACGAAAAAAAGGATTTATATCAGACTGTATATCTTCCATATATGTTGGAGACACACCACTAGAACCAAGCAAACTGTCATAAACTCCATAAATCGCGTCAATTTGATCCTGGCATAATTTCGGATCCCGCGCAACTTCACGAGTGAAAACATCTTTCTTGCGCTCAAGACGATATTCATCTTCAAACTCGCGCCTATCACAGAAAAGGTGTTTCCCTATTATCTGTATATCTTCACCATCATATACGATTGGCGATTCTAAAACTACTGGGTTCGAACTTTTTGCTTTCCCATCAGATGAGGAACTTTCACATGCCAGCTTAGCTGGGGGCAAGGAAGAATCAGCAGTACTTTCAATAATATCAATGCTGTCCCGCTTCCTTTTACGGGACATCCCCAACCCTTTCGTAATCGATGAAATGGCTAAACTTAAGAGAAGTTCTTAACACGCCTAACACGCCGCCCCTCATAGCCTTACGGCGGTTGACGGACGGATTTTTCCGGATCTTTTTACGGCCTACGACAGACGATGCGTCAAAATATCAAAATCAAGATGCATCTCAAAATTTAGTTGATGTATAGGATTATGTAATTCGGTGAATTAGACAAACAAACACGCAGCAGGGAAATGTGCCAGGTTTCGTCTGCGCGTGCGGCAAGCTGCAATTTATCGCCGCTTGGTCGATGCAAACACCTTGTTTTTCACGTGTCATTCAGCAACCAATACAAAGATGAACACATCTCAAAATCTCGATGATGAAGAAGTTACTGAATACAGTATACCAGATGCGTACGCAAACAATGTTCCTGTCAATGGAAGGCGTCTAAGAGCGTTCTATGTCCCTTGCTCTTCAGCTTGGGTAATGAATGAGATAGCTCGTGTATGCCCCTCAAGGTGTCTTCGTTTTCTGCAAATGCCGAAACAGTATTCTCCTCGAAGTGGTGATATAGTTGTTACTCAAGTGATAGACATCGCACATCATAAACACCTGACAGATCTTCGAGGCTCGATGCTTCCGCTTTTTCCGGGTATGGTCGTGGTCGGCACCATGGCAGCACGCTATGCACCGGATGAATTTGCTGGTGAAATTCCACACAAACTACAGTTTGGTGATACACTGCATATTTTGAATCATGGTGGATCCGTAGGGCACGTCACATTCGCAAATACCCAGATTTCCAATGGTCCTTCTAAATTGAAATTTCTGGCGTATTTAAGTTTGGATTATGATTTGATGCAACAATTAAATGATGCGGCAGCATCTCTTATGACACCATTGAAGTCAAAAAGTGATGAGGATTATCCATGCGTTCCTTTAAATTCGACAATGTGGGCCACTCACTACGACCACGGTGGAATTACTTTCAATAGAAGAAAAAACTCTTTCGAACTGCAAGTTGACCCAAAAGAGAACACCTCCAAAAACGAAGATACATATTCCTTACCCGAAATGTACCCATCAGTGGTCTGGGATATCCTGCAGATGACAGGCATTGATGACTCGGACTGGAACACCATCGAGAGAAACATCCGATCGTCTCTGAGAGATAGCGGCATCAAAAATGATAAGTACATTGATTGGTACATGGATCTTCTCAAAAAGCCCCTCACGGTGCAACGTTTCTCCCAACTATGTAACAGTACTGAAATCCCAAACCCAAGGGATACTATAGAATCCGATAAGGGCGATACTATCACAAGTTCGCTCAAACTTCCAAAAATCATCGTTCACGTGGGTGCGCAGATGAACAGTGGGAAGACAAATTCTGCCAAAGCATGCATATATGGGCTGACAGCTGCCGGACAAGTCGTCGTAGCAGGGAAAGTTACTGGCACTAGCGCCAAAAAAGACGTTCTCTTGATGAAAGCAGCTGGTGCATTGATGGTCAAAGATTTTATTGACTTCGGTTACCCATCTACCGCAAATATTTCTGAAGATGACTTGATTACTTTGTTATCGAATCATATTGACGTCCTTATTCGACAGTATGCCGTCAACAATCTCATCACAGAAATGCTGGAGCAAGAAAGTGAAGGAACTCCAGACAGTCCGATTTTGACCCAGACTGCCTCAGGATTTCAACCTTTTGCATCTATTGACTATGTGGTGCTGGAGTTTGCAGATGGTATCCTTAACCCTGAGAATCAAATATTGCTCAATTCCACGTTTGTAAAAGATATGGTCACTCATTGGGTTTTTTCGGCAGGTGATGCCCTGGCTTTGGTCGCTGGTGTATCTACTCTCTATGATCTGTATTCGATACAAGTCAGCTGCTTTTCAGGTCCAGTCGCAAATGGACCACTATGCGTTCGGGAACTCGTACAATACATCAGGATGAGTGAAAACTCATTGATGTCCAAGTTGAAAACTACCGACGGTCAGAACAAGGAAGCCAAGGAAGCGAGCCTGACGCGACTGCAGTTACTGAGAGAGATCGCCTCGGTTCCGTACTTCAACAACATGAAGCTCGATATACAGCATATAAGCAACATCTTTCTTGAGGATGGTCCTCGCAGCAAAAAGGTCTTGGCGAACTCTGATAACAAGGAAGTCAATCCTGACTGGATGGAGACCTGAATTCCAGACTGACTTTAGAGACTACAGACTTCAAAGGTTTGGTCAAAGGAATATTGTGATAAACAAAATTAATTAAATAATCACGCAAAAATCATCAAATCTCCATGGAACAAAAACAGCAAGGCGTCAAGGCGTCTACTGTCGACCCAAGAAAAGTTGAAAAGAGGAGGCAGTCGAACAGACAGTTGTGTGCGATTATGCGTTCGTGTGAAGAAAAGAACCTTGAAATTATAATAATAGAGGCTGCATCAGCCCTGAGATCTGAAATCTGAGATCCGATGGTGAGTGCTGATGCTTTGCGGTGATCACCACAGGGGGTGGAGTTACTTGTAATCAATGAATCAGTGAATCAGTGGGCACTTGACAGGGAGGCGAAATGCCTAGGTTCACTTGCTTTCGGCTTGCGGGGACAAAGTCTCAAGGAGTAGAGCTTGTGCCTTTGGAGCTGTTCTGAAGAAATTAGACGGTAATACAAACGGTGTTGGCTTGAAGTAACTCGTATCGATATGATACTCCTCCTTCATCATATGTAGGTACCAAAATGGTAAATGAAAAGATCTATAGTCCTCAGTCAGCTCTTCCCCTGCGGCAATATTTCGAAGTGCATATACATGTGAACTTATGCTTGAGTCCATCCATGTTGGATTAAACTCTAGACCTCGACAAGACTCATGCGGACCGCAATTTGGTAGATACGCATGGTTCGTATACTGAGAATCGTCTGTTGGTACTATAATACCATTGACGCAGAGAGAAGGATCACCATAAGCTATTTCTAATAAACGCTTTGCTGAGCAAAAACTGAGCTTTTCCAAGTGTGTTCTCAATTCAACTTCAGTTTTGAAGATCTCAAGATTTACGCCCGGAATAGCCTTCCAAGTCATTGTTCCCGCGGAGATAGACTCTGTGGCAAATATTCCAAGGCCATGAATACCTTTTTTCACTTCATAAGGGACTTGCATTTTCAGTATTTTTGAACTAACCTTCCTTCAAATTCAACTTCATCTTCTTTCACCAGTCCAGTTTTAACTTATATCCAACTTCAAAACAAAACCTTTGGGGAGAGGTTGGAGGGTCCTCGTGCAACAAAAAAGACGATGAATCTCAGTCAAATACTTGGGAGAAAATCAAAGAGGATTTCTAATTTTGCTTGGAGGACGATCCAAGCATCCTCATCACAGAGAACTGAGGTCAAAGTGAGTAGTCCGCAATCGCATTATGAGACAGATACAATATTTGCACTCAGTTCTGGTCCTCTAGTGAAATGTGGAGTCGCGGTTGTGCGTTTATCTGGCCCTTCATGTGGCGATGCACTGCAAGAATTGCTTAAACATTCCGGTGATTCTTCACAACCTCAGTCAGTGCCGGCCCCTAGGCAGGCCTCTGTACGTAGACTCTATTGCCCTGAAAGTGGGGATGAGCTTGACAGGGCGTTAGTACTTTGGATGCCTGGGCCAGCTTCGTTTACTGGGGAAGACGTTTGCGAGCTACACTTGCACGGAGGACGTGCGGTGGTGCAGGGGGTTCTGAACGCATTGAGCATGTTGGACAATCGACGTGAAGGATGTGGCATTCGAGCTGCAGAGCGTGGAGAATTTACCAAGAGGGCCTTTGATAACGGAAAAATGGACCTCACAGAAGTAGAAGGGTTGGCAGACTTGCTGGCCGCTGAGACATCAGTGCAGCGGAAACAAGCCCTGCGTCAAATGGATGGGCATTTGAGAAAGCAGTTTGAACTGTGGAGGGAAACCCTAATCAAGTGCCTCGCTCATACTGAAGCAGTGATTGACTTCGGTGACGATGATCGCGAGGATGACGTCGACGATGGTGTCATGAATCTCCTCATTCCTATTGTGCTGAGCTTGCGATCAGACATAGAGAAGCACCTTTCCGATGGTGGTAAGGGTGAATTAGTGCGGGAAGGGATTCGTATAGCACTAGTGGGTCCTCCTAATGCAGGGAAATCGTCCTTGCTCAACATTTTAGCTCGTCGCCCAGCAGCCATCGTGAGCCCCATAGCCGGGACCACCCGTGACATCATTGAGGTCCGTCTGGAGCTGGGTGGGGTACCCTGTGTGGTTAGCGATACAGCAGGATTCAGAGCTGCGACTGATGACGTACGTACATTTATCTACTCATTCACTCTCGACTTTCGATTTTTCTTCGTAGAATTCAAAACTAACCCATCTCTTTCTCTCGGTGCTGTTGCAGCCTGTTGAGTTGGAAGGAATTAAGAGGGCTCACGAGGCTCTCCAAAGTGCTCACATTAAGGTGTTTCTCAGTGACCAAAGTGATGAAACCTCTGTCCAGTTGAGTCAGAAAATGTTGCAAAAGCATGAGGTAATCTCCACTGATCAATCTCTAGTAGTGATCGTTCGCAACAAGGCAGATTTGCAATCCTCCACAGGCTCGTTACCCATAGACGGAACTCCCTTCTACGATATTTCCTGTGTCACTGGATCAGGCATAAATGCTCTTGAAGAAGGTTTGAACAGCATGATCTCTGATATGCTCAACTCAGCAAATCCAGGTGGCACCTTCGAGTCGACTCTAATTACTCGCGCTCGTCATCGAAGACACCTGCAAATCTGCGCATCGCATTTGGATACTTTCCTGAATGAAGACTTACTTATGGATGCAGCAGCAGAAGAATTGCGTCTCGGCACGCTAGAACTCGGCAGGGTTACCGGCAGAGTGGATGTGGAAGAACTGCTGGATGTGATCTTCCGGGATTTCTGCATCGGTAAGTAGCGGTAGCGGTAGTTCTGAATTTCAGTTTTGAAGTAATGATGATGATGATGATGATAATTTTTTGTAACAAAAATGAAAATATTGCTTTTCACAATCCAACTCTCGAGTCCACGCAACCCGGCTCGACGCTGAATTGGTACCATCACCCGCCAATTTTGCCTTTGTACATCAATTTTCCCCGACACATCAACCCTCCTGTCGCAAAACGCTATACTGAGAATCCCACTCTTGGTCAAATCCTAAAGTCTACATAACGTGTGAAAATCTACAAGCTGCTCCATTCCGACACTGTCCCATTTGAAAAAACTTGCATGGACCTCCACTGCTTGGGGAGACTACTGGCGACTGCATGACCCCTTCGTGCTTAAATCTGCACTGCGCTCCGAACCTGCATCCCTGAGGGGAGTTGAAGAAAGTACAAGGGGTGCGCAAATCCGGTGCATTGGAGGTTACGATGGGTGCAGGTACAGGTGCAGATGCAGGTGCAGGTGCAGATGCAGATGCAGATGCAGGTGCAGGTGCAGGTGCTGCAGCATTGTTCTTGAAGACGATGACCGGCTTGTGTCGAGGCTTTACTTCTTCTTTCTTGTACTCGACTTCGGGAGCAGCCGTGGTGGTGCACCCTGGATCTTGACAAGATGTAATTGTGCCAATACGGCATTTACAACCATGCTTGAATCCCTTGCAGCATGGACAGTTCCTTGACTCCGGAAACCAGAATTCATTTGCAACATGAGATAACTGGCCATTTTTAGTTGTTGGCATGGCTCCAGGAGGCAAAAATGCACCTGATGGACCTCCCGTAGACTTACTTGCTACAGGACTGGGATTATTGCTCGATATGTCGGGCTCAATCATCTCTTTCTCGATGCTTTCCATCGCGGCGATGTCTTCTCCAGTGATCCCATGCTCTTCAATGGTTCGGTCGGTCTCATCTTGCTCGTATTCTTCGACAAACGTAGACATTTTTACTATTTTTTACCAACAACACGCACCAAAGTAGAAACTTCTCTGCAAGGAAACTAATCATGAGGGTTCCCCATTTGGCCCCCAGGAAAAGGGGGTTTTTCGAGAACATTCTGGGGGGGGCATTTTCTGGGGCAAATTTTTTTTCTTCCTTCGTCTACATAAAACGACCACCTTCGGTGAACTACTTTTGGCAAATTCAAAAGCGGTCTTAATACACCTATGAATGGCAAAATAGAGTGTATGGTAGTAAATCCAACAAATATTCATAGTATGGTAACAAAATAAAATATTCTTCCTATTCCAGGTTTTGGTTTCCCAGTTCTTAGGCTACTTTTTAGCGCTGCTTGCGAATGGCTTGTCGGTGATGAACACCCCATATTGCCACTGGCCATCCAAAATCTGTCCGTCAAGGCAGTATTTCACTCCTCTCCCGTGACGCTGATTATGCTTGAACTCGCCAATGTACCTTTCGCCCATAGTAGACTGGTAGGTCCCGATGCCGTGCCTCTGGCCTCTGTGCATTTCACCCTCGTATATAGCACCATCATTGTATTGGTAGAAACCGTAACCCTCCATTACCCCTTCGTTCAGCAGTCCATGATACTTATCTCCATTTGAGAACTTCTTCTCTCCAAATTCTAGATTAGACGCTGAGTTATCAAGGACGAGTGATTTGAAAAAATTCGTAATTCCTTGTCTAGCCGTGAGTGTGGCAGGCTCATCTTCTTTACCAGCTTTCTTTTTCTTCTCCGACTCAATCATCGCTTCTCTCTTTGCACGCATCCTCTTGATCATATCGACAACATCTTCTTCGCCTTTCGTTGAAGCTTCAGTCTTGTCAACAGTATCAACATTTCCGTAGAGCTGTTTCGTCAGGGCATCTTCCTCGTCATCGTCATCATCACTCGCAAGCAAATTTTCGTCGCTGTCGCTAGCCTCTTCAGCATACTCACCTATGCCCGGAGAGGTGACAAAAGAAGATTCCATCTCGTCTTTCTGTTTCTCTTCAAGTTTCTTCTTGATTTTGTGACTTTTGACTATGATTTTGATGTCTACATCCTCTTCGTCCTCCTTGGTATGCGATTCGCCAAGTCGCTCAGATTTTAGTTTCGCCGCTGTTTTACTCGTCAAGTGTGCTGCATGCACTACTTTAGAATCACTTTCAGTTGGTGTCTCCTCGTCGTCACTCTCGGAATCAACCTTGTGATACGAACCAGTCACGAGACTTGCCGCATCATGAACGAAAGTCCCAAGCAATGTCGCTCTCCTGTCCTTGACTTTTCTTGTGTTCCCTTGCGTAGCGGCAACTCTAGATATGAATTCATCACTGCCTTCAGAAAAAGCTGATATAGCTTCGAAGGTTGAATGTGAGATTAGGTTATTCTTGGACCGCCTCTCATTGAGAAGTTTCTTGGCCAAATTCCTGCGGAGTGCATGCTGAACGAGTAAGGCAGCATAGTATTCTCTAAGTGTATACTCGAAGGTGACGTCGTCAGACCTCTTGAAAGTCTTCACAGCTGTTGTTCCAGACCGAAGTGTCTGGTGGTAGGTTGCATCCTGGGCAAAATCAACCAAGCCTGACAGCTCTTCCACATCACCACCTCTCTGGCCTTCAATCGCCTTCGCGCTAAGGGATGTTAATGCATCCTTGAAATGTATGAAGTTCGCCACTCCTTCTCGCTGATACACTTTCAAATCCATAGAAGTCAAGTATGCAACAGTAGCTTGGTGAGAAGGGTGGATCTCGGCGAGGCCCATCGGACCAGGCAGGGTTGCGACGAATTCTTCGAAGAGATCTATGCTGACGAAAAGCCCACCATCTGGATCGAATCGTGCCCAATGCTTTACGAAGGTCTTGAAATCATCGTTACGAAGAGCACCGCTACTATCATTCGCAGACTGGAAGCCCTCTAAAATGACGCCAATGAATAAATTGAATATCACCATGGCAACTATGACTGTGAATGAGATCATGTACGCAAAAATAGCGTCGCTACCACACCCATTTAATGGTATGCAACCAGGTCTATCAGTAAAGCCACACATGTTCTCGTCATATGGAGGATCATCAACACAACCGGGAGTTTGAAACGCAACATCAAACATATAGTTGCCCCATCCCTCACCGGTTGTGAAGCGGAATAGGGTCAATAATGAGGTACCAAATGTTCTAAAATTGGCATATCGATCATAAGTTGCTTTGAAGGCAACTGTTGCAAATAGTTGCATCCCTAACGCTGCATATATAAAAAGCAGAAGTAACAGTAAGAGACTGATATTGATAATACCGGGCAATGTGAACATCAATGTATCAATGAGTCGTTTCGCATTACCAAGCCCCTCTATCAAGCGAACTACTCGCAAAACACGGAAAATGCGGATGACCATCACAGACAATCCACTCTTGGACCCTCCAAAGATGTAAATGAAGCAGCCGATATCCGTTCCAATTGTTACCACAGCATCAAAGATGTTCCACTTGCTTCTAGTATATGTCCATCGGTACGCAAACAGCTTCAGCCCCAGCTCCATTGTGAATAACAGAGCAAACAACAAATTAATAATTTCAAATGTCATCGAGAGTTCGTCTGACATACCAAAAAATGACGAAGCAAGAACCAAAGAATTGGCTAGAATTCCTGCTAAAATCCCATTCTCAAAATATCGATGCTTGCAAATTTTGAAGGCGAGATCGCCCCAGCGATCACCCGGGGGCTTCTTGGAAACATGCGGTTTAATCAATTTCACCAACTGATAAGTCTTCAACCATTCCTGCTGCTCAGGTGTCATGAAAACCAACCCAGCACCCTGAACTTGCTTTGTCCTACCGAAATTATCGATCATAACACCGACGAAGAGGTTCATTGCGAAGAAAGCACCGATTACGATGAAGAAGATGAAGAAATATATAAACGCATATTTCTGGTTCAAAACCGGTTGCATTTCTATTCCCCTCGAGTCGACAGCTGCGTACATAAGGTCAATCCAACCTTCAGTGGTCGAAATTGCAGTAAAAGCAAGCAAGCCCTCGAAATAGTTATCGAAAGTCTGATACGCTACTGGGTCCCAATCGCCGCCCCAACAATCACAAATCATTTTGGATGTTGGCAGCACGGTAGTTGACGGAAGACCTGGCGATGCTATGTCCAAATTGCAACAAGGCGGCGATGAGCAATCCGGAAATGTTCTTATCGTGCTAGATTCGCTGAACCAGGCCTGCTGCGTTTTACTCATCTCACCATAGGGAACCGGGTATGTCAGCAAGTGCAGTGCATCTGCATTATTTGCGATGTTCTCTTCAAAGACGGGCCCCGTACAATGACGCAAGTCACCTTTGAGGAAGTTCACTGCAAGAACTGAGAAAATAGAGAACAAGACCAATATAACCCCGACAACATTCAACACGTCAGGAATGGATGCGAAGAGAGCATTGACTATGATACGTAATCCTGGGGCTCTACTGATCACTCGCAGAGGGCGCAACGCTCTGAAGGACCGAATAGCCTTGACTCCCTTGAAGTTTCCTTTCAATAATTCGGCAAGGAGACTAGCTACAACGATAACAAAATCCAGAATATTCCATCCATTGCGCAAGTATGCCCGAGTATTCATGACAAAACCAAGAGTTATTATTTTAATCAATGCTTCAATGGTAAAAAGTGCCGTGAATATCATATCGAAGTATCGGATGATATGTACTTTGCTCGTCCCAGGATTCTCGAGAGGATTTCCAAGGATCAAGGAAAGCGAAGATAAGAAGATAAGGACTTGAATGAAAACTTCAAAATAAGGCTCATTCAGCAAATTCGCACAGAATAATCGAACTGGACTTTCTGCTCCAAATAAACCAATCGTTTTGCATGGATTCAACGGGAAAACTGAGTCCTCTATTTTCGGCTCTGCAGTAGCTCCAGAAATATCCAAACTCTTCACACTCGTACGAAGTTTGATTACCCGTTTGGAATTCGTTGGCGAAGATGGTACATCGTCGTCATCGTCATCGTTATTCTCAGCTTCCTCATCGAATTCGAATCCGATCCGCTTAAGAAGTGCCCGCATCCAGTCATCTTCTTGCCTAGATGCAGACTTTGCACTATTTGCTTCGGGTGTGCTTGCTTCATGATCATCACTCTTCGCTGATTTTGAAATTGAAGTCAATTCAATATCTCCCGAAGTAGGAGCTGAAACCTCAACAGAATCACCGGATTCTTTTTTGAGAGATGGAGAGGGAGATGCACTGTGGGATGCATTGCTGCTAGCTGGAGAAGAAACAAGTGACATCATCTCAATTCCTTCGCCGCTTTTAATGGACTTCATCGACTGCAGTTTCAATTGACCTCTCTCACCGTGTAGCTTAAGACCTTGCTGAACATCACCAAAAATGCTGGCAATAGCTGAGTCGGTATCCACTTTTCGATACTCTTCACCACCATCTTCTTCTTCAACAGCCCGTAGTTCGAGCTTGCGCAGAGATACCAAGTCCTCCAGGGCCTCAGCAGCATCATCACCAGTAAAGTTCCCGAGAAGGATACCCAAGAACAAGTTCATGAGGACAAAGGTTCCCACGAGGACAACGCTAACTGGGAAGAGAACGCCTAAGGGGCCATATACTCGCCAAGTATCAAACATTATATCGTTCCAATTTTCCGTAGTCAAAAGCTGGAAAACACTTGCAAATGCTAGAGAAAAGTCGTCAAAATTATAGCGGCTGATTTCTGGAGCATTCTGCCATTCCACACTGCCAATATCAGTGATGGGATCGCCAGCTTCGTTGAAACGAAATCTGTTTGCGAAAAATTGTAGACCTGCAACTGTGTAGCAAAACAGTAGAACTCCCAGTAGAATGACGAATGCACCCAAATGGTAGAACGTTTTGACAACCCGAAATAATAGGATCTTCAACGACCTGATTTTCAATCCTAGTTTGATCATCCGGAAAAGTCGGAAACAACGAAGCAAAGAAATTGTTGATGATAAAGAAGTCAGTCTTCCTTGCTCGTAGCTACCAGAGCTCCAATAGGCTGGAGGAGCAATGCACAGATCAACCATAGACGCAATCACAACGAATCCATCGAAGCCACTCATGAAGTCTTTATAATAGAAGTTGATTCCTCTTGCAATGACGATCGTAATCATTTCGAGCGCGAATATCATTGTCAAAAGTGCATTGAATGTGTCCAAAGTATTCTGTGACGTTGAATCCATAGGGTAATAGTCGCACATCAATACTGCAGAGTTGAGCAGAATGAAACTTCCAGAAAAAAAATCGAAATACTTCCACTCAACAAATGCTTTGCATCGCAAAGACATGATTCGCTGGAAATACGGAAATCCACTCAACTCATCTGTGTCTTGCAAAATGTGAGACTTTCCTGAAAGACTTTTCTGCAGCTTGAAAGGGCCTACAGACCAGCTGAAGAATTGTCTAATATTTACCGAAATTTGACGCAAGTATTCATCCAAATTTTTCCCGACGAGGTCTGCTCGTTCAAGTTGCGGTAATTTCACAAAAGTTTTGGGGTCCTTCATTGCGACCAGTGCTGCATTGGTGCTGTCCCAATCATCCCCAAATATGCTTAAATCATCCACAAATTCTTCTTTTTGAATTTTCTTGAATGAGACCTTAGTCAGCTCGTCAACGCGTTTCTTGATGAATGTGGATATTCCTTTGTTATCAGACAAACCGTCTTGTGGGTCCATAGTTTTTCTGGATTCGACATCACTGGCTTGTCCTGAATTGGTTGACACCACAGACATGCTGCTAGCATTACTATCTTGTTTTATCAGTTTTGGCTTCTTGATGCTACGACGAGGGGAACTGACCTGAGAATCATGTTGCGCATCAACTTTCGCTGCTTCGTTATCAAGATCACGCAATTTCATCTCTAAGTGGTGCTCTCTGATGCGAAGATTACTTTCAAGAATTTCTATGATTTCAACCTCCGAAACAGTCATTACGACTTTCGCCGTACCTGCCAAGCACCAATCAATCAACTCTACTTCATAACGCAGAAAAATTGTATTATTAAAAGATTCAGCCCTGATTTCTTTGATGACCCCAGTTCCGCCTATACGGCATCGCACTTTGTCTCGGACTCCAGGCTTCGGCGGCATCTGGATATTGTCTGCCTGTAAGTAAAGTGTTGGTTTGCAGTCATTAGCCAAGGACCACTGCGTCGGCTGACAAATGACAGTCACTGTAGGATTTAATTTCGATTTTGATTCTGATTCGGGACTATATCCTCCAGTTCTGCACTCTTGGATTTTACATGGGCCGACCATGGTTGAGATGACATCTTCGACTTGAAATTTCGGAATCAACTTCCATTCGCCCGCCGCACATTCCATACACACATTCACTTTGCAACTCCGACAACGCATGTAATGATAATTTATTCCCGCTCCGCAGCAGTCGCAAACCGTATGAATGAGAACATTGGCTGGCTTCACGGTTATTTCCATCATCGCATCTGCGCTAAATAGATTCTTGTGAGTCAAACAAGCGATACGAACTCCAGTTTTGAACGCTTTGCGGAAGATATCTTCGTAATCATGGGCTGCGTATTTTGTGGTGAAGATGCTGGCCTCCTCAGCATGAGCGTCATAGTCGGAGTCGCTTCCGCTACTATCGGGATCTCTTAAAATGCCGACAGCTTCCTTTGCCTCCACTGGCTCTTCCTGATCACCGGCATCTGATTCATTTTCAGAGAAGATGTCAACCTCTACGTGCTCTAATTTGGCAGGAATTTCCTTCCCTAACCCAAGCATGCTGATCACCGTATGCACTATATCTAGTGACTCGTGCAAAACTCCAGAAACCTCTTTATCAAAATCTACAGGTGCGGGGGCAATAACCATCGATGCCCCAGCGTTCATCAAAATATCCTTATGCATTTCAAGATTGGCAATTGCAATCATGTGCTCCATCCTGAATAGCGGACCAGTGGGTAGATTGCGCAAGAATGCTATCAGTTCGTGACCCATCATAAACTCGTGGTTGTCGTGTTCGTTCTTAGTATTGAATATCTCCCTCGTAATGAGCACGTCAAAATCTTGAACCAATCGTTCTACTTTATTACCATAACGCGACAGAAATTGCTTTGGAGAATGATAGGTTTTGATATAGATCTCCTTGTCGGTATACTCAGGTAGAATGCGCGTCAAATGGTTCTTAAGAAGCTTCAGCTGCAAGTTGGACTGCTCGATTATTGCTATGTACAGCGTACTCTCCCTGTGCTGGGACTGTATAAACGCAATTTTCTCTTCCCTTTCTAAAGTCTCTTTTGCTTCCACCTGCTTGAAATTTCGTGTAGCTGAACTGAAGTTCTCCTCCAACACTGCTAGCAGTAACTGTAATACAAAATATACTCCAAACAAAACCAACAGAATAAAGAATGGAACGCTTCTTCCCCAACCATGAGCGTCAACATTCATGTAAAGGATGTGCGTCCAGCCTTCTTCAGTGATAGACTGGAATATTGTCAACAAGGAAACTCCAAAATTGTCAAAATTTGAGTAACCAAAGTTGAGTTCGGAGTTGTAGATATCGATATCATTTTTTGGATAGAATCCATTCCCATACATTTGATATCCTGGAGACTTGAAACGTCTATTTCCTAGTGCATCCCAGTTAGAGCCACACCAAGTCCATTCTTTTTCGTCTACATACGTAGTGTCATGCACACAGTTATTGAATCCGACGCCTTCTAGACTGCACATCCGAACATCTTCATCAATAACAGGGGCCAACGGCCAATAGCAGTCCTGTGGAGTGTTCCAAGGCGAACTACTTTTATCTATATCATCAAAATTGGATGCGACATCGAAATTGGGTGCGTCCAAACACCGAAAATCTTCATATTTATGAGGACTTGAAGAGTTATCCATAGGACTGACATAGTCCAATTTCACAGGATATGGAGTGGATCTGCATCGAGAATGTATTGATGCGCCAGCGAAAATGTTCATACCAGCGATAGCAAACAAGAAAAATATGAATCCCATCAAGGAGAACACCCCCCCTAGTTCAGGAATTGATACAAAAATGGAGGAGATGATATTTCTCATCGCAGGAATCATTTTCAAACTTCGAAGTGGACGTAACACCCGTATCATTCGGAGTGCCGACACATTCTCCATATCTGAGGATGCCAGCACCAAAACACCCGTGATTACAACGACAAGATCTAATACGTTCCATGGACTGGAAATGTAGGACCCATGCCTACCCCAAACCCCCTGTGCGATCATTTTGAGCAGCATCTCAACAGCAAACAGAGCAACGAAGATCCCATTCGTGCTATCATTCAAGGCATTTATCCACGATCCCTGAGCCAATAACTTACCACTGGAATCTACATTACGATAGTCTGATGCCGCAAAGATCAGAGCATTAACGACAATCATGAATAGAATAAATTTCTTGAATGTGGCATGAGCCGTGAGACGAACGCAAAACTGCCGCATGCGATTCCTCTTGGTGAAAAAGCAGAAGCTGACATCTTCGTATCTGAACAGCTTTGTATTCGCACCCTTACCAACAGAAAAATTGAAGACTTTCTTCATGCGCTTTCGATGCTCTTCAGCTCTCTTCTCGCGCTCCATTAGAGCTTCGTTGGTCGCCGGCTCGTCGACGAGGGCTTCCTGGAGTTTACCGACTACTCGTCTGACATTGAAAGTCATGCTCTTCACCTTCATCACGCTTGCTTTGCTATTAGATCCCATCGCTTCATTCTTAATCTCCCCTAGGTCTATTGGAAGATAGCCGTCATGCTCATCATGAAGCCCTTCCCTGTGCTGCAGAGAGTTATCTTCTTCTGTCACATCAGTAACCTTCTCTTCATGAAATGTTGGCTGATCAAAATTGACACGCTTGATATTATCATTATCAACATGCTTATTATTATCATTAATCGGAGACGCAGATTTATCACCAGATGAACTGCTCTTTTCCTGCACCAGGATTGAGCTGCGTTTCCTATTTTTCGCAAGCGCAGAACGCACGCGATCTTGTTCAGTCAGACGATCGCCGACAACTTTACGCGCACCACTTTGTCCGTGTAACATATCCTTTTGATACGAAGGGTTTCAGAGCACAGCTGTATCTATCGTCGGGGGGTAGATGTCTCGGATGCTGCGCAAGAGATGTGCGCGTATAATAAAATCTCAGTGAAACAAATCCGCGTAAAAACGCACGAAATTTTTTAAAATACAAAAAATACGCTTTAGGACAATTGTTATCTTCACTGTTAGTTTAAAGAGGCCACAAACAACCAAAGTGGGGATGTATTCTGGGGGTGAGCATTTCCTGGATTTTTTTGGGGTCAAAAAAATGACAAAAATGGGACTTTAATCCCGATTTGTGGATTATCAGATAGTAGCAACAGAGCCCATTAGTATGTAATTAACTTGTACACCCTAGCAGCGAGTGTTATTGTTTGTAGAATAAAATCATTTTCTTCTGAAAAAAAAGACGCTTTCCAGCTTTTGTAATTCTAACTTTCGATAGTGTTCTAGTCCCACTCTAAGTGAGGATAAGTCTGAGATAAAAACTGATTGTCGAGTTTTGTGTAAATTGACAGTTGAGTATGAAATTTGATGTTGTTGTTGAATCAAGTCGATTCCTCACCCCTTTTCTCACGGGTGTCTTCATCTATGCGTGGCTCTACACAGCCTTTGACCCAAATGACGCTATGGGTGTGTTGATGATACGATTGGCTATCATTATTGGTAGCTGTATAACGTACATCGTCGAAAGATTGTCTGGTACCGAAGACGGTGACCCCCAGGCCTTCCTCTTTCATATTGCGACGTACCTACTTTGTGTCATATGCGTCGTCTGCGGCGAAGTTCACGAGTGGCTCATTTTTGTCGCTTATTTTATCGTACCGGGAGTAGGATATGTTTTGCAAACTCGCATGCATTTGAAGAAGAAAACTCAAAATGTTCTTCTCTGCTTCAATGCTGCCAGTACAACTGGCTTAGCTCTGGCTTTAACTGCCGACTATTGGGTGGGCAATGGCAGCCTGCTGGAACTCATCATGAATATCCTTAATGCTAATGGAAGTATTGAATCTCCTCGTTGCGCTGATGAATGCTTTAGAGGAACTTTACTGACTTTTTGGATTGTTTGCACTGTGGTCATGTGGCTGGGGCTACTCTTTCGAGCAGGCCTCCTGCAGCAGTTGCTGAATACTAACAGGTACACTGTTGCCAATGCAGAAGCTGTAGATAAGGATATAAAAGCAACTGCGAACCCGTTATTCGCTTCGCAAAGAACATTCACTTTTCCAGAGGGACTCATATTCAACTACTTCGACCCCGACAATCTGCACAGCTTCTTCACCCCATATGCAGCTACGGTGTTTGCAAGAGTGCAGTACATTGCAAAGCTTTTTGGCTTTCAAATCGATGGATCTAGAAATCAAGCTGAGCATTTGCTCATGATGCTCACTAATGAACTCCAAGAATCTGACGAGAAAATCGTGGCCGCCACCACTCGGCTGCACAGCAGGTTCTTTGGAAATTATCTAAAATGGTGCGGACGTATGAATGTAAGACCTCTTTTCAGTGTTTCCTCTGATAAAGGCAAAACTTTTGTATCCCATATTGATGACATTGTCATATTTCTGCTCATCTGGGGCGAAGCAAGTAACTTACGTCATCTCCCGGAGTGCCTGTGTTTTTTATACCACAAGGTCATGCGTGATTACATTTACAAGCAGCAGAAATTGTCTTCTAAAAATATCTATCCAGGCTTCTTCTTAGATCATGTTGTCATGCCCATATATGAAGTCATATCTGCTTCATTCAAATCGTCCTGCGACACTGCACAAAAAATGACATATGATGATTTCAATGAGTTCTTTTGGGAGCCGTCTTGTCTGCAATTCGAAATATATCCATTTAGTCAACGCGAGAGGGCGTTAGGTGAAGAAGAATTAGGTCAAAAAATTAGCTCAGTTGATTGTTTTGATGAGGATCAACATAACAATCTAAGTGGAGCCGAAGCTTCTTCCACTGAGCCGTCTGTGAAGTTCATATCTGAAGGACTACAAGCTGCCAGGAAGACCTATTCAGAGAAGCGCTCGTGGATGCATGTGTTATACAACATGCATAGAGTTTTCGAATGGCATGTGCTCACATTCTTCTTAATTGTGACTTATGCATTCAGCGTGAGACTGCAATGGAGTGCTGCGTACACGCTGAAAATTTCATCAATAGTTCTGTTTTCCATCACTCTGATGTCGCTACTATGGATTGTGTTGGAGGTTTGGACTCTATCTCCGTCCACAAAAATGTCTACCTATATTTTGAATGGCTATATATTGAGGCTCGTCGGCACTTATTTGGTCATGATCTACCAAGCTGAGTTCCTACACTGGAGCTTCAGAAACGTCGGGAGTGTGACTCTTCCACTTTCGACAGCAAACTATCAAGCAGTATTTCAAAATGAGAACTCAAGAAGCTTAGATGGTATTGACAGAATAAGTCAAGACGATATTAATTTTTACTGGTGGCAGTACTTGTGGATTTCACTCTTTTCTTTGATACCATATTTCATAGGATCAGCGTTGAGCTTCTTTCCAGAAAAAATTTCCCGAATACTAGTTTGGGACAACGCGTCTTGGCAAGCACTCTTAAGTGTCTACCACCCAGCCAGTCAACTCTATGTTGGCAAGAATATCCATACACAATCTTCAGCGGTAAAGAGATACGTGCCCTACTGGCTGACACTAATTTCATTCAAGATGTGGTTCGGCTACACCTACATCGTCTCTCCGTTGTGTGACTCTTCGATTAACCTCTATGACGACTACATGAATTTCGAGAATGTATCCTCATTCAAAACGTGCTTCACGTTATTTGCTTGGTGGTTCCCCCACTTTCTCGTGTATCTGATTGATTTGTCCATTTGGTACAGTGTGTGGTCCAGCGGGATTGGAGGCTTCATGGCTCTCACTGACCGCCAAGGGGCTGTTCGGGACACACAGTCGTTTAGGCAGCATTTTATGCGAGCACCAGCTGCATTTTATGCGAAATTAATGCCGGGTGGTGAGTCTGATAATGCAGAGCCTTTGCCTAGAAACATTAGTACTGCTTCTCTCACTAGCCTAGTATCAGTCACCAAAGATGCGAGCAGAAAGAAATCCTCGTTGAAAGATCGTAGCAAACGCGCTCTCTTTTCAGGTCGCTCCAAATCCTCGGCTGACCTAAACAGCTTTGAAGGCTATCAGACTTTACCTGATAGTGATTACATGCACCAAAATGATGATAATCGTGCTACTATGAGTAATTTTCTGGACAAACGATCGATGCGGTGGGTTATTTTTGCCAGGGTCTGGAATACGGTCGTAGAGAATCTGCGAGCGATCGATCTACTTAGCAACGCTGAATATGACAAACTCGTATTCTCTGATTTTGCTCGTCTAGGATTTCAAAACCCTATATACTTACCACTGTATCAAACTGCTGCATGTGTTGAGATGACTGCGCACTCCTTCAGAGAAACTCTTGTGGCTTGTCGTAACGAAACAGAGCCTGCCAACAAGGTCTTAGCAATTGAACGATTCAAGAGCGATTTGGATGTTACAACTATGGAAGCTATTGGAGAATGCTTTGAACTTGCTTCATGTTTGCTCCATAAATTGCTGGGGAAAGGTCACGAAAGTGACCTCTGTTTCATTCTCGATACACTGTGGGAATTAGTTAGAAACGACACGATTTACGTAGTAGTGAGTCGCCCTGAGAAGGTGATTGCGATCATGAATAGCTTAAAGAATATTGCAGTGGTGCTTAATAACTGCTTGGAGCATAGGCAGAATAACCCTGTCCTTACGGAAGAATCATTGCAAAATCTGCGCGTGAATAAGAATAATAGCGTGCAAAACTCAACCATAGCTCCTGGTTCCGGAACTAAACAACCAAAAAAGGTTGAAAACGGAATGAGACGAAGTATTTCTACAGGGTTTCTCAGTCAAGTCCAAGACTTGGATGCGCTAGATACCCGTTATGCTCAGCTCCAGCCTTTTCGCAAAGAGATCGTTCTCAATGATCACACCAGAGACAAGATCCGAGAAGAGTTGAAAAACTTATTCGGGAATGTTCGGGATGTGTTGTCTTCAGAACAGGACTCAATGAACTCCATCACTAAAGAAATCAAAGACAGGGTCACTTTTATTACTAATCTAGGAAGTGGCTTCTTAGGTGATGACTTGACTGCATCGCTACAAATCGACCAATTAGCTCGAGATAGGGACTTTCACAACGTGATCTTCAAGTTGCAAGGCTTATTGAGCTTACGCAAAACGCAAGTGGAGCTTGTCAGCATGGAAGCATCGCGTCGTATCAATTTCTTCCTTACATCCTTGTTTATGGAGATGCCACGGGTAAATGACGTCCGCTACTGCAAAGAGTACACTTGTTTGACTCCGTTCTATTCAGAAGACGTTCTTCTTACTCGAGACGACTTGATGAGCAAGAACTCTGATGGTATCACCACGCTATTGTACTTGCAAACGTTGTACAGACAAGATTGGCTCAATTATATTGAACGATGTGGAATAAAAGATGACACGGATCCCCAAGAAATATGGTCACCCCAGCATTTACTGGGAACACGAATGTGGGCGTCTTATCGTGCTCAAACCTTATTTAGAACTGTGGAAGGTATGATGCATACTGAATCCGTGCTTCGATTGGTATGCGAGCTGGAACAAGTCGGAAACGAAGACGTTAGTACAGTTGCACCTTTAAAGTTCAATTATATAGTCTCCTGTCAAGTGTATGGGCAACAGCGCAAGAACAATGACCAAAAGGCAGATGATATTGACTTCTTGCTTCTGCGTCATCCGAACCTTCGTGTCGCTTACTTAGACTCCTACAGAGCCACAGGTTCATCCGAAATGAGCCATTATAGTGTGCTTATCAAGCACGACAATGGCGATGTCCCTGTGGAAGACAAAGTCACTTCTAAATCAGTAGCGTCCAGTAGGCAACTTCGCATCGGAGGTTACGAAGGTTTCAATCTGAATTGCAAGGAAATATATCGTATTAAACTCCCAGGGAATGCTATACTTGGAGAAGGCAAACCTGAGAACCAGAATCATGCAATCATTTTCACTAGGGGGCGATATATTCAAGCTATTGATATGAATCAGGATGGTTATCTTTCTGAAGCATTTAAGATGAGGAATCTGCTACAAGAATTCGATTCTCCCGATCACCCTGCAATTGTAGGATTCAGGGAGCACGTGTTTACCGGTTCTGTTAGCAGTGTTGCCAACTATATGGCACTACAAGAACTATCATTTGTCACGCTTGGACAGCGCGTACTAGCTAATCCCCTGTGTATCAGGCAGCACTACGGCCACCCGGATGTCTTCAACAAGATATATGTGATGACTGAGGGCGGGATGAGCAAGGCGAGCAAAGGTATTAATCTTTCCGAGGATGTATTTGCTGGCTTTAATGCTACCATACGAGGTCACAATGTTGCTTTCAAAGAGTACTTGCATGTTGGTAAAGGCAGAGACGTTGGGTTGCAACAGACATACAAATTTGAGGCGAAATTGGCACAAGGGAATGCTGAGCAATCTCTCAGTCGAGACATGTCCAGAATTTGCAATCGACTTGACTTTTTCCGACTGATGAGCTTCTTTTACGGTGGAATAGGACACTATCTAACTAACACAATGGTCATGTTTACTCTGGTCGTAGTGGTTTACTTGATGGTGGGGCTGGCAATTTTTGACCTAGAGGTGATTAATGGACGTCGGATGGCTATAGAAGGGGTTCTGCAGATTCTTCTTTCCGGGGTTGGTATCTTACAAACGTTGCCGCTTTTTGTTACGCTATCTGTGGAGAAAGGGATCACATCTGCCTGTACTGATTTAATATCTCTGATACTCACTGGAGGACCCTTGTATTTTGTCTTTCATATACAAACGAAGGCTTACTACTTTTGCCAGACTCTGCTCGCAGGTGGAGCAATGTATAGACCTACGGGTAGAGGCTTTGTCACGAGGCATAGTCCATTTGATGAAAATTACCGCTTCTTCGCGAATAGTCATATATATCTGGGCTTCGAGATCGCTGTTGCGCTGATATGCTTCAGCGTATATTCCAAGACGACCCAATATTGGGGACTTACTTGGAGTTTGTGGTTAGTAGTAGTTTCATTTTTGATTGGTCCTTTCTGGTTTAATCCAGTCACCTTCGAATGGGCGAAGATCAGAGAAGACTATATCAAGTGGCTGCGCTGGATGGAAGAAAGTGGTGGCACTTCCGAGCAGTCGTGGGAGTCTTGGCAGAAGGAGGAGAACGCATTCTATGGGAAGCTTAGTATATCTTGGAAAGTCTTGTTGGTCTTTCAGAAGACCATCGTATGGACTCTGGTGACTATCGGGTTATTAGGGAGTCACTTCTTTGACAGCCACGAGGGGAAATTCAGGCTCCTGGAAATATTGCTGCTGCTGACTGCGTACTGCCTGTGTCGATGGATTCTAGAAAGCATGGAAAAGAGATTGATTTACGCTACTCGACGCTTCGCGTCCTTGTTCCTCAATCTTGCCACTATTTGCTGTGTTCTATACCTGACTTTGAAGCACAGTGTTTACGTTCGTTATTTCTTCGCCATCTACTACCTTGTCGCTGGCGTGAACTTCCTTGGACTCTTGTTCTATCCCTCGGTATTGGTTGTTTCAGTCTTCAGAATTCATGATTATGTCGTTGGCCATTGTCTATTCGCCATTTTAGCCATCATGAGCACACTGCAGCTAGGCCACCTGCAAACTTGGCTTCTATACAATAACGCATTGAGTGCAGGGGTGGCTATGGAAGACGTCCTAAAATTTGCTCGAAAGAACCGGGATGCTGTTGGCCAAGTCAGAGAAAATGCAAAGGGTGTAGACACAGAGGAGAAGGTGGCTGAACTTGAGCGCTTGATAAAGCAGCTTGTGAAGCAGAATCTATCGTCACCAGATGTCACTGACACCGAAAAGACACCTATGAATGATCGCGCCCGCATGGAGACCTACGGTGGCATGGCACAGACTAAGCAGCCACTTTTCGGTGCCATGCCTGCAGCCTGGACCCGCGAAAAGAATGACACCTCACAAACTGGCATGGATGGCGCCAGGGGTACGAATTTCTCCCTGAATGAACCCTCACCCGCCGCAGCGGCGTCTTTCCCTTATGACTCTTCTCCCCGAAGCATGGCGTCTACCGCCACCAATGCTAGCACTACAGATGCCTTCCAGCAAAGCTTAGGCACTCAAAATTCGACAGGTTTCTCCTTTACGCAGCCTACGGATATGCCACCATCTGAGAAATATTAGCCCTATATTAGCATTTTATATGCTGATTGCCCCATTGAGCACTCAAAGACCTTGGGTTTCTGCGAACCGGGTGATCGGGTCGTCGTCGTAGCTGCCGAACCGGGAAGTGACACTTGCTCAACTGCGTTGTCAATGAGAATTTTAACAGTCAAATAAGATTTATGTTGGAGTTGATCCTTAGAAGTTTCGTAGTACAGGGAATATTGATTTTTTTTAAATGAACATTAACAGACACACAGACTGACTTACCACCCCTAATTTTCGATCGCATTCAGTAAATCCAAAAGGACCGGGTCGTAGAGCTTCTCCTCGCCTAATAGCTTTTCTAACTTCGGCCGAGACCTTAGTGGGCTACTTCCAAATGCTCTAGCATATGATCCAGCAGTGAATGCAGCAGCAGTTGCAGAGCCGGCAGTAAGCTTCAGTGACTTGGCGACTTCCTTCTTCTTCTTCTTCTTCTGAGTAGACCCCACACTGTCTGTATCACCTCTAGAGCTGCTATTGGTAGATCCACTGGATTTTGATGGATTCTGCGCTTGCTGCGCCCGAGAAGCTACCGTTGTGGAGCTGTGAAGCTTGCTAAACGAGGCTTGCAAGGCCTTGTCGTTTACGGCTGCCGTCGTCGCCCGAGGCGCTGCGGTCGGTGACGATTTGTGCATTCCATGGTTGACAACCACAGGGTGATGCCGCTTCTTGCGTTCCCTGGAGGTCTTGGAATTTCTACTTGCTGGACTAGATATGGTGCTATTATTTGGTGCGTCGTTGCTTTGTTGGGAGCGAGTACTCCGTGGGGGACTCTCCTTGTTCAATATCGATTCTGAAGCATTCCCTCCCTTTGTCGAAGTTTCAGTCTGACGAGACTCAGCGATAGCAGTGCTAAGCTTACGTTTAGGAGACGCAGTCGCCGCCCGTCTCCCCGACCGCGAGGATGCAGGTGAGTGTGGCGGGGTGTGCCCTTCCTTGGGTTCCTTGGAACGCCTTCCAGGAGAGACTGCCTTCTTGGGCACCTTCGGGGGCATATTTTGCACTACTGCCTGATCATACACAGGTTTTGCATCACTTTCTGTCACTTCATTTGCTAGAGGCAACTCCTTTGATTCTACGTTCTCTGGCTCAACATGTGCAGCGGCAACTACAGTCGTACTCGTACTCGAGGATAGCAGCCGCTTCAGAGCATCCATTTCAGCCTGCTTTACGTTCTCCCTTCTGGTCATTTCCGTAATCTGCTTCGTGAGTCGCGAGCATGCCATCTCTATAGCAGCACACCGCTTTTCTGCCTTTTTGACCGAATCTTGTTTTCGCAGGATCTCTTCCTCCTTCTTCCGCAACGCTTCTGCGGACAGAGCTAGTGCTTCTTGGTGTGCTTTTTCGGAGCTTTCCCTGTCTCTTTCAAAGTTTGCGATCATTTCTTTCTGGTTTCCTACCACTGCTTCCAATTGAGACAAGTTGTTCAATAACGCGACTTTGCGCTCACCACTGATCTCATCTGCTTCCTTTCGTCGCATCACTTCAGCCATCTGTTCTAAGCGAGTCTGATATTGTTCTAACATGTCAAATGCCG
>JACLAC010006005.1_pt1 | contig 24679 bp, 16 predicted proteins | sample 8027881 | NCBI WGS metagenome assembly JACLAC01 (sample SAMN15725517, study PRJNA655200) | protist metagenome | isolation source: fluorescence activated cell sorting (FACS) single amplified genomes of... | place: Spain: Blaines Bay Microbial Observatory, Mediterranean Sea | collected 2016-01-19 | reverse complement strand
GGCTCCATGCGGTATGGGACGATATTCTGGATCACGGCCTCACCACGACCACCACCTCGACCGCCGCCGCACCCGCCTCTGCTCCCGCCGCCTCCGGTCCGATCGCCGACGACGGCTCCCCGAGCAAAAAGGGCAAAAAGGCGAAGAAGGCCGCCGCCGCCGCAAACGGCAACGGCAATGGTGGTGCCGTCGTCCCGGAGGACGCCAGCAGCAGTGAGGTCACTAATAGCAGTATACGTCCTATCGACGATGGTCTGTTGCGTGCCTTTTGGCAGACTGTTGTGGAGGAGGGCCTCGTACCCTCTACACTCGAGCGCAAATACATGTCCTTCCTACTATTACAGCGCGCCCTTAGCTCTATTAGCCCCTCTCAGGTGCCGTTACTCCTCTCTCCTGCGTTATTGCGCTGCCTCGTCAATGCGTTGGAAGGCCCCGATCGACTGCTCAGACCCGCAGCCACAAAGACACTCGAGTCACTCGCGCACGCGGCTGAGTCGTCACCCACTCTACGCCCGGCCCTCGTGTCCGGTCTGCTCGGGCGTGGTAAGGTCCTCGGCGGCGGCGAGTACGACCGCCACGCGTCGACAAAGGCGCTTCGCCAGCTGTTACAGGCCGCACCAAGCCTCGCCTCCGGAAGTGAGGGCGAGTCAGAATCGAGCGAGTCGATCACGTATCTATTCCAATTCTTCGCATCTGGCCATCAGTCAGATGACGCGGGCGCGGGCGCTATGCGACGGGCGGTTGCAAATGGAGAGGATGAGGAGGCGGTTGCCGCAAAGCAGCGTGACAACTCTCGTATCTGGGCGCTCGATCAGCTGTTAGTCCTCTCTCGCTCGTCCCTACCGAGATCGGGAGGTAAGGGAGGCGACGAGGACGCTGCTGCTGCGCCCGCCAAGCCGCCGCAGCTGCCGCTTCGTACGCTACGCTTCCTATTCGCGTCCGCCTTCTGGGAGTTATCCGGCAGTGAGACGGCGCTTGTCACGGAGTTTGGTGGTATGCCGATGCCCGCTCCCTCCACGGCCGTGCGCCGTGCATGCGCGGATCGCCTCCTCTCGATTATGGGGGAGAGCTGCACCGCTATGGCCTCCGCTGGAGGTGGGGGTAGTGCTGGGCGCGACGAGAGCATAGCGGCTTTGGAGGTCCTCGAGCATATTACGACTTGGTGGAGTGAGATGGAGAGTGCGGGCGGTACTCTACTCGCTACGCTCAATGCCACAGAGCAGGCGGCACTCAGTTCATCCCAGTCGCTCGTCGAAAGCCTACGCAAGCGGCGCAATTTATCCTCGGACGCTGCGGCCATGCTTGGTCCCGGTGGAGGTGGCGGCGCGAGTAAAGATGCACACGCGCACAAGCTGCGTGCCCTCGAGCTCTTTGCGCGTCATATGATGTTACAGCTATTGTTAGCGCAGGAAGGCAAGAGAGGCTCCGCAGCGGGTGCACTCGATGAGATCAAAGAGTGCGTGAATCAGGTCGATGCGGCCGCGTTAACTTCGAGCGTCGGCTCGGCGCTTGAAGGTCGGATAGATTGGACGGCGGGGCCCGGCGGCAGCAGCGCGGCGACGACTTTTATGAATGGAGGCAAGAAGCGAAAGCCCGGCGCGGCGGCTGCGGCTACGGCTGCGCCTGCTGGTGGTAACGGCGAGGAGGAGGAGGAGGAGACCAAGGTCTCCGACGTTGTTGTTGGCCTCGTGCTCGAAGTCCTTGCGCAGCAGTCTGTGACGTTACGCGATGTTGGTAAGGTTGTTATCCGCGCGTTTGGTGATGAGATGGGTGAGGGGGCGCTCGAGCAGATGGTCGAGGTGTTGAGAGCCAGCCCGGATGAGTTCGATGATGATGAGGAGGATGACGACGATGACGACGACGATGACGACGACGACGTAGAGGAGGCGGAGGGCGAGGAGGCGGAGGAAGGCGAGGAGGGCAGCGATGAAGGTGAGGAGGAGAGCGAGGAGGACGAGGACGAGGTCGAAGCTTTAGGCGTGGCGAACGCGATGGAGAAGGCGCTTGCAAGCAGCAAAGCAGAGGGCGGTGGTGACGAGGATGAGGAAGAGGAGGATGAGGACGCGGCTATGCCCGAGGATCCTCAGGAGATGGCTGCTGTAGATAGGCAATTGGCGGCGATGTTGCGCTTACGTATGGAGCAGCGGCAAGCAAAGAAGGAGCAGACACAGCAGTCTATACACTTCAAGCAGCGCGTCATCGATATTCTTGATGCGTTGGCACGACGCTCCTCGCCGCCGCCTTCGTTGCTGCTCCTGCCTCTGCCGTTGCTCAAGCTGTTATCTACGATGGGCGCACGACCCTCTGATCGACCACTACTCGAGCGCACGACCGGTCTACTTCGCAACCGCCTCGCGAAGCTCACCATCCGAGGGCCGTGGCCGCATACCGTCGTGCCGCCAACCCGCCTCCTAGAGGAGCTCACCTCGTTACTAAGCCTCGCCGAGAAGATGAGAGCGGGCGGTGCGACGGCTGCCGCTCTCTCTGACAGCTTACTGATGATCTTGCGGACAATGTCGCAGCATAAACTCGTGACGGCCAGCGGTGGCAGCGGCAGCAGCGGCGGCGGCGGCGTTAGCGCTGACAGCGGCGGCAGCAAAAAGCTTCCTACCGGATGGGAGGCGGCGGCCGGCAAGAGCAAGAAGCGCAAGCAAGAGGAGACTACGAATGGCGACTCGAATGGCAACGGAAGTGGAGGCAGCGGCGAGCTCACTTCTGGAGTGCTCACCCTCTTGGAGGGCGGCCTGACACGATTCTATACTCAGAAGAATTGCAGGCTGCATACGAAACTTATTGGCGAGATCTTGAAGCGCCAGCCTACCCTTGGATGGAAGCTCGCACCGCTGATTGTGAAGCACATCTCGAATGCGCGTGATACCTATCTGTCTGGAGAGGCGTGCGCGCACATCGAGATTTTGTTGCAGCAGCACGGTGCCTACCTCGCCGCAATGCGTAGCAGTGGTGGTGGTGGTGATGTTACCTCGCCCCTCGTCCCGCTTCTGGAGGAGATTGGCTCGGAGCTTACCACCCTCTTGACCAAGCAGGGCGTCCGCGCAAAGCATCTTGTACCGCCTCTCAAGCTCTGCCAGGCCCTACTACGAACGGTCAAGACGGTACCGCAGGCTGACGGCAAGGCGCTCGCGTCGACCCTTGGGTCTGCAATTGAGGCGATGAAGGCGGCACAGGGCGGCGCGGCACGCTCCATCCTTCAGCAGAGCCAGAAGGTGCTCTCGCTCATCGCGCAGGTAGGGTCGGATGGAGGTGGAGGAGGCGGCGGCGGAAAGAAGAGGAAGGAAGGAAAGAAGAGCGCCGAAGGTGGAAGCCCGCCGAAGAAGAAAAAGCTGAAGGCGAAGGCTGCAGCTTGATGGATCTCTGTGCGGGATTGTCTGTGAGGGGTGGGAGCGGGCACACGGTAGTGGACAGGTTTCTTGTAAAAACGCATGCCTCTCTCTGGCGGTCTACACGATCCGCCATTTTGCACCGCACCGCCTTCCCGTCAGGCCCGCCCGATAGCAGCTCCAAGCCACTCTCTCGGTCTACACTCCACCTCCGCTTCCATTCTCTCCAAAGCACACTCTCTCCTCTCTCGTCTTCAGCCAAGGCCACTCAGGTCGATGTATGCGCCGAGCGTCGGCGCCGCCGGCATCTCCTGCTCCCGCTCCGCCTGCGCCGCGCCCATCGCCCTTTCCTTCTGTCGCGCTGCCTTGGCCTTCTTCTGCGCTCTCTTCTTTGCCGCGGCCGCCGCCTCGTCGAGCTGCTTCTGCGCGCCCGCCGCCGCACGCGCCTGACGCTCCTGCTCCGACACGAAGGACGTGTGAACGAGCTCCGCCTCCTTGCGCGGGCCGGACGGCGTCGGCTGCAGCGCGGGTGCCGCCGTCGCCATCGCCGAACGCGCGGCCGCCGCCTTTGCCTTCGACTCCGCCATCTCGGCCGCCGCCGCGCGCTCCTCTCGCGCCTTACGCGCACGCTCACGCCGCTGCGCGTCGCGCTCGCGCTTCTCCTCCGACATTGGCGGGTGACGAAGCAGATCATCGTAGTCCTTGTTGCTGCTCTCAGCGGTCGATTGTCCTTCCATCGCCGCACGCGCTGCGTCCGTCTCGGCGTACTTGATTGCAATGGCGAGCTTACGCTGCTCCTTCTTTGCCGCCTTGCGTATCGCGGCCTCCTTCACCGCCTTCTGATCGCGCTTGGTGACGAATGCGCGGTCGTGCACATCGACCCAGCCGGTAAAGGTGGCGCGTAGAGTATCGATCGTCGGGATGTAGAGGGGATCGGTGAAGGTGTCGGAAGGTGGGTTATTCTTCGCCCTCGCCGCCGCCATTCTCTCCGCCTCCGCCCTCGCCGCCGCCTCCTGCGCGTCGACTTCGATTGGAGGTAAGTACTCGTCTTCGTCGTCGAGATCCTCTAAGGACTGCCAAAGGAGCTCTGAGCACGCTTCGCTGCAGCCAGATCCGACATTCATATCATGCTGTGTCGGTGCTAGGGCGCGCTCGATCGTGTGTTGGCTCACACCAGCCGCGAGGATCAGCTTGACACATTCGGGGTCGCCATGTTTGCAAGCACTGTAAAGGGGCTTCATCCAGACCTTATTATCAACGTCTCGACCATTCTCTTTCGTGACGAACCTGTCTTTAAGGGACGCCTTGTCCGGATCGGCGCGCGCGTCGAGAAGAAGGCGGACGACGTCGGAATGTCCGCTTCCACACGCGCTAGTCAGCGGAGTAAAGCCGCCATTGTTCACATCCACCTTTAGGTCGATCGCCGCGTTGACATCCGCGCCCCATTCGATAAGTAGACGCGCGCACTCGAGGTTGCCTTCTTCACTTGCTATCTGCAGCGGAGTGCCGCCTCCCGCACCGAGCCCGTCGACTACGGCTTGCGCTTGGAGCAGAAGGCGCATAATTGCGAGGTTGGGCCTCTCCGTGGCTAAGAAAAGGGGGCGGCTGTCGTCGTAGGCGGGGAGACGCCGCCTCCCATCCATTCTCTTCATCTGGGCTTCTGTGGGTTAGACAGGAGCTTCGATATCTGCGCGCGCGTCGATCAGTATCCGGACGAGATCGACCCGTTGATATAGGATAGCTGAGTAGAGTGCAGTGAATCCTTCCTCGCGAGCATTGACCGACGCGCCGGCTTGTATCAGCTTGCGCGCACGACCTGCGCTCTCTCCGTTCGTGATGCTGTTGAAGAGCAGCTTGTCGCGAACCGTCAGCTCGCCACCGTCCGCCGCTGGTACTTGCGGCAGCGGAGGAAGCGGCGCGTCATCGGCCTCGATCGGCTTGCTCTGCTTCGCCATACGTTTGCTCTTCTTCTTGCCGCTTGCCGCCGCCTCCTCCTCCTCCTCCGCGAGCAGGGCGGCCGCAGCGGCCTCCGCTCGCGCGGCCGCGCCCGCGTCGATCTGCGGTCGCAGCGTCTGCTTGCGCTCGAGCGCGCGCTGCACGAGCCGCACGCACTGCTCCCGCTCCTTCGGGTCGGCGCAATGTCTTGAATTCGCGCCCCACGTTTTCACTATCTTGAGCGCGTTCTCCATCGTCTCGAGGCTGAGGTCCGCCTTGAGAAGCACCTTGAGGGAGGCTGTATGACCGCAGATTAGCGCGTTGGCCAGCGGAGTATCAGACCTATCCACGCTCGCTCTCATGGGATCGGCGCGCGCGTTGAGAAGGGTGCGGACAATCTGGTGGTCGTTCATTGTGACGGCGTGGAGGAGCGGGGTTGACTGTGACTGGCCGCTGCGCAGATCGAGCTCCGCGCGCGACTCGATGAGGAACCGCACGCACTCTAGGCGCTGGTAGCCGCAGGCAGCATTGAGCGGCGTCACTTCGCCGCTCACAAGATTGACGGCCGCGTTCGAGTGCACCAGTAGACGCACGCAGTCGAGATGACCGCCCTGGCAGGCGCGTGCTAGGGCGCTCTTTGCATTGCACGACGGCGGGTCGAGTTGCGCACGCGCCTCGATCAGCACCCGCAGGCACTTGAGCTTGCCATCTTCAGCCGCGAGCTGCAGCGGTGTAGTGTCGACACCGTCTGTGATAGGCTCATCTACTAGTCTTTGCCTATCTGTCGGATCGAGGTTGTCGAAGAGCGCTTTTAAGGGAATCCGCTTGTCATTCTGGACTATGCGAGCGACAGCCGCTTTCTCCTCGAACGGAATGTACTGGTCATCGGAAACACCGTCTTGCACCAACCGTTCGCTCTTCGTGATATCCATGTTCAGCAAGGCATTTTTCAGTAGCGAGCTCTTATTTGCTTCGTCGCTGATGGATGGTGGTACGTAAGGCATGGCGGGAGGTTGGCGATGACGAGCAGCACGGCGGTGGCGGTGGCGAAAAGCACGGCTTTGCTGCCGCGCCGTACTGGGCACCTTCGGTCGCCGCCGGCTCATTTGCGGCGGCAAGCGAAGATGGCATTCGGCATTCGTGCAGTTTTGTTGTAAAACACTCGACTTTTACTCACTCACAACATTTCCCCTCCCGCACCATTGTCCATTTTGCCCGTTGCTCCCGCCGTCTCTCGTCCGCGCCCTTCCCACCCAACCTCTCAAAATAGTAGGAGTAGATCACAATGCATCTCTCACGTCTTCGGCACACGGCCAAAGCTCTTGCCGCCATTGAGGATCGTCTTCAGCAGCGATCCGCCGCTCTCGGCCGCGCCGCCACTCTTCGCCACCGGCAGGAGCGGCGTGCGCGCCTTGTTGCCGCCCGCGACCGGCCGTGCGCCGCCGCGGGTGCGTGCGCTCGCCGCCCTCCTCGTTCCATCGTCATCATCGTCCGCCGCATCTTCACCGTGCTTCGACTTGTCCTGGTTTTGCCAGATGAATCCTTTCGACTTTGTCGTCTTGCTCGCCTCACCAAGCTGCCCGAGCATATTCTGCGAGTAGTGATCACGGTCCTGGAAGGAGGCGATACGGACGACGGGAGTCGGGCCGCTACCCACGCTGCCGGCGGAAGAGGAGAGGCTACGTGCGACATTCGCAAGCGGTACGGGGCCCGTCTTGGTGGAGTCGCCCCAGGCGTCGGTTGTTGTGGTGGTGGTGGTTGCGGTGGTTGCGCCCGCACCGGCCGCCATACCGCGTGTCGCCGCGGCGAACATCGACGGGACAGGCGGTAGAGCCTTGCCTGCGCCGCCTTCAGCCGCATTCTTCACCGCCGCCTTTGCCGCCTCAACCTTCGCATCGACACGCACAGAGGAGGACGCCTGACGCTTTGGTGCGGGCGCGCCCATGATAGAGTGCTCCGAAAGAACAGAGAAGGAGGAGAGCGACTGCTCTGCCGCCGCAAAGAGGGAGCGAGAGTTCTGGCGGCCGACGCGGCTAATCGGCACGTCCCCTCCGCCCTCGCCGTAGCTTTCCGCCTCCGCAGCGGCCGCCTTCGCCTCCGCCTCCTCGAGCTCCCTCTCTCGCTTTAGCTTCTTGCGCAGCTCATCACGTCGCTGCTCCGCCGCCCCAATCGCACCGTCCTCAAGAGCGGGCGCGGACCTGTCCGCAACAATCCACTCACTTCCGAGCTTCTGGCGGATGACGCGAGTCACAGCGCTCTCCTCTTCCTCCTCCTCCTCGAGTGCATTCAAATGCGCCTCTCCCTGCCTAGCAAGCCGCTCGGCCGCCTCCACCTCCGCCTCCGCCTCATCGTCCGACGCGATGAACTCATCGAGATCGTCAAATTCGGAGTCGTCCTCATACATTCCATCCCCTGAGATGTCGTCATCATCAGAGAGCTTCTCCCTCGCGCGGCGCCTCTTCTTCTTCTCCTTCCTCTTCTCCTTCTTGTCCTTCTTCTTGCGCTTCTTTCCGGAGACCTCGGGGGGCATCTCACCGCCGTTGATGGCCGCCTCGAGGGCCGCGTCATCCGCGGCAGCGAGCTCCGCAGCGTAGCGCGCGTGGCCGCCCTCGTCGTCGTCATCCTCGTCATCATCATCGGCCTCCTCGCCATCCTCATCCTTCTCGTCCTCCTCATCCTCCTCACCCCCCCCCCCGAGCCGCTCTCCGACGCCTCGTCGTCGATGAGACTCTTCTTCTTCTTCTCCCCACCACCACCAGACGCCTTCTCCTCCTCCACCTTCTTCTGAAGACTCGCAAAGAACCCACCGCCTGACGGCTTGTCCGGCGCGGTGGCCTTCTCCGCCGCGGCCTTCTTCTCGAGGCTCGCAAAAAAGCCGCCGCCGCCCGTAGCGGTGGTAGTCGTCTCCGCCTCCTTTGCCTCCTCCTCCTCCGCCTCCTCGTCCGCCGCGGCCGCCAACGCCGCCGCCTCCGCCTCCGCCTCTCTTGCCTTCCTCTCTGCCGCCGCCTTCTCCGCCTCCGCCGCCGCCTTGTCCATAGCCGCCTCGTCCAACGCGGCATCCAACTCGTCGAGCTCGTCGTCCACGGGCTTTGGCAGAGAGAAGGCGGGCGCCTCCTCCTCCTCTACCGCCGCCTCCGGCTCCGGCTCGACCGGTTTGGGGGCGGCCTGGAAGGAAAGTGTCGACTGCTGCGGCTTCTTCTTGATCGCGCTAAACGTACGTCCAAAGAGGCGAGACGGGTCGACCGCGGGAGCCGCCGCAGCAAGCGTCGCCGGCTGCTCGCTGTTGCTCTCGCCGTCGTTGGTATCAGCGGCCGCCGCCTCCGCCACCTCGAGAAGGGATTTGGAGCCGGCTGACGGCATTAAGTTCTCATTCGGTATGTAAACCATCGGCTCCTTCCGGGCTGGTGCAGCAGGCGCGTCAGCCTCAACCGCCGCCGCACCATCAGCGTCGACGACTGCGACCTCCTCCTGCGACATCCCATCGACGCGGCTTGCGATCTTATCGTCAATCTCCTGCGTGTTGTCACGCTGAGCGGGAGCGGGAGCGGCCGCCTCCTCGTCCACGGCCTCCTTCTCGCCGCCTCCCGTCCCGTACATCGCGGCAAGCGCCGGGTTGACACGCACGCCCGTATCCATACGCACCGACATCTCCGCGTGCACCTGGGCTTTGGTAGCCTCGTCCTCTGCGAGCTTCTTCTGGCGCTCGGCGAGTAGGATAGCAAGATCATCGTTCGGATCGAGAACGACGGCAGGAGGTGCGGCCTCAACCGCCGCAGCCTCAGCGGGAGGGGCCGCCTCAGCCTCGGCAGTTGGAGCAGCCTCAGCGGCCTCTCCCTCCGCCGCCGGCTCGGCCTCCTCTCCACCACCCTCCTCCTCTCCCTCCACCTCCTCACCCTCCTCCTCCTCGCCATCCTCCTCACCGCCCTCACCTCCACCCTCCTCCTCCTCCGCACCGGCCACACCAAGCGTAGAGTAGTCAGCCTCGACATACCTACCCTCCTCCTCCGCCTTCTTGACCCGGAGACGCCCAGCGCCCTTAATCAGCTGACGGCGTAAATGCCCATGGCGGGAGATCGAGACCCCGCCTCCAGCATCGGACGAGAGAAGGCGCTGTAACTGGGACTTGCCGTCCTTCTCCTCCTCCTTCACCGCAGGCGGCAAGACGACAAGCTCATCGAGATCGTCCTCGCCGTCCTTCATCTCCTCATCCTCGTCATCGGCCTCCTCGCCCTTCTTCTCCGCATCCGACACCTTCTTGCACTCCTTCGCGCCGGCAACGCGCGTCGAGCGGTGGATCTTGATACAAAGCTTCGAGCAGAATAGGACCTGGGTGCACTCATGAGTGACGGCGAGCTCCTTACTCTGCTGCCTGGTAAGCTGCACGTCCATCAACGGCTCATCATCGTCATCCATCGCCTTGTTACACTGGATGCAATGGACCGTCTGCATAGCGGCCTTCTTGCGGCGTGCCTTCTCCGGCGAGGTCTCTCCTGTCAGATCAATCTGCATGCCCTCCTCCTCCTCGTCACCCTCCCAGTCGTCGCCCGCCGCCGCCTTTGCTGCGGCCGCCTCCATCATCGGCCGTGTCCGCCTTGCGTTCTCCTTCTTCTCGAGCTTGTTGAAGATGCCGTTAATCGAGAACTGCTTCGATTTGGTGCACGGCAGGCCGGCGGTCGCCTTACGAAGCGCACGGTCCATATCGCTGTTCATCAGCTCGTAGGCCTGCTGATCATTAAGGCGGCCAAACTCGAGCGGTCTGCCCTTCTTGTCGCGCTGGTTGCCCTCTAGCGCCTCATCCTCGCTTCCACCCTCCTCGCCCTCCTCATCCTCCTCGTCAGAATCCGCAATAAACGCATCACGCCGCCAGAACTTCTCCTTCTTCTGCTCCTTCGCAACCTCCTCCTCATAGCCACGGAGGTACGCCGCCTCCTCATCAAGCTCCTCGTCGGCCGCCGCGGCCTTACCCTTGCCACCGTCCGCCGCGGCAACAACCTTGCCGCCGCCCGCCGGCGACGACGCGGGGCCAATCGCCACATCCTCCTCGTCAGAACTCGGGATGATCTCCCCATTCGCACGCGCGAGGTCCCTCGCGGCCTTCGCCTCCGCCTTTGCCGCCTTGCGCATCTCTACCGCCTTCTCTGCCGCCTTTTGCATACGCTTCTCTGCCGCCTTTGCCGCACGCGCCTCCTCCTTCTGGCCGTGCTGCGCGTCCATCAGCTTACGGCCGTACGCCTTATGCCAGAGCTTCGCCTGCGACCAGAGCTGGTCGACCTTCTTGAGGACGAACGGAGCGATGTGGAAGTCGATATCCTTCCCCATCTTCGTCTTACCCGTCTTGATCACATGCCGCGCCGCAGTCAGCAGCTCGACGTTGACCTTACCGGTTCTATCCTTATACGGAAGCTTCCACGACGAGCGCTGGCCGATCGAGCCGACGATGAGGAAGTCGTGCGATTTGAGCAGCTTGTGATCGACCTCCGACTTGGGCTTGATGGAGAATAGATTCTTGAAGGGCTTCGCCGCCTCCAAATCCAACTTCTCCTTCGAGAGCTTCATCGCAACGGCGCCGATATCCTCCTCCTCGCTGTCAACCTCCGCGGCCGGGACGACCGCGCCGCCCTCCTCACCGGGCTCCGCGGCCGCCGCCGGCTCGTCGTCCTCCGAGAGCGCCGAGCGCTTCCGCGGCTTCTTCTTGTACTCCTTGCTGCCAGCAGCTCCCTCACGGTCACGCGGCGAGCCTTTGGCGGCCCTCTTCGCGTCCTTGCCCTTCTTCTTCTTCTTGCTGCTGCCGTAATCGTCGTCGCTGCTGCCCCACTCGTCGTCGTCGCTGTCCGGCTCGATCTCGGACACCGACGACGCGCCGCTGATGCCGTCCTCGTCGCTGTCGGCCGCGTCGCTCACCTCGTCGCTGTCCGAATACGAGAACTCGGCCTCCTCCTCCTCGTCCGAGGCGGCGGCCTTCTTCTTCTTCTTCTTCTTCGACTTGGCCGGCTTGGACGAGGGCGACTCGCCGTCCTCGCCGTCGGCGCCGTCGCCGTCGCGCTCGGCGCGGAGCTTCTTCTTCTTCTCCTTCTTCTCGCGCCTCTTCGAGAGCTTCGCGAACTTGGACATCTTCTCACCCTTCGACTTGCGCTTCGACTCGGAGACCGCCTTGGCGAGCGCGGCGACGCCGGTGAGCTCGACGCCCTTCTTGAGGCGCGACGGCTTGGAGGTGTCGCCGTTGGCGGCCGGCTCATCAACGAGCAGGAGGTCGTCGTCGTCGTCGTCCGCAGCGATAGCCGCACGGGCGCCCGCGCCCGGACGGCGCGGCGCGATGTCGTCGTCCGAATCGTCCGAAGGAGCCGCGGCGGGAGGGCCGCCAACGGGCTCGTCCTCGGAGTCCGCCATTTTATTCAGCAAAACTCAACTCGCGCTCACCGCGCTGCAAACGAAGGCGCGGGATGGCTTTCGGGAAGATCCAGGCAAGGCAGCGCCGTCGCTGCTCCCAGGCTTTCCCGCGAGGGTTCTTCAAGGTGAAGAGGCTGCTCCACCCGGCCTCTCTCGCCTCCTCTCTTTTATTCCACCCGGCGCCACCAGCCGCCTTTCATTCCACCACAACCACACACCAATGGAAGCGCCCTCCCTCTATTCCGCCGGCAACGAGGACGAGCCGGCCGTCCCGTCCAAATACACCTCGTCGAAAGTCCTATGCGGCGACTGGTGGGAGGAGCGAGCCTGGACCGAGCGCACCGACGGCACGCGCGCCGCGGCCTCGATGGGCGCGCGGCCGTTTGGCCGGCGGCAGGCGTGCACGCCGTCCGAGACGCACGCGCGCACCGACGGCCACGACACCTCCGACCTCACGTCGATGGGCCACAACTATCCTTTAATGCACGACTCGCTCTCCACGGCTGGCATACCGGTGAGCGGGGCCACCTCGCGCCGCGGCTACATCGCGCCGCCATCGACGAATGGCGTCGAGGCGGCGCTCCACGGCGCCAACGACCTGCAAGCCGCCGATGAGGGCCTCATCTACGAGCAGGCCGGCTGCATGTCGACGCCCCACCACAGCGGCCGCGCAGGTGGCACCTACCACCCTACAGAGTGCCCGGCCGCGCCCTTCCAGCGCGACGACCAGCCGTGGGCGACGTCGACGCTGCCGGCGGCCGGCGCGTGCGCCGACGGCGCGCGATGCCTCGCGAGCGCGCCGAGCCTCCTCGCCTTCGTCGGCCAGGTGGAGGAGCCCTCGCCGCGGCAGAGCTTTGTGCACCCGTCGGTGAGCCAGCCGTCGGCGCCGCCGCCGCCCGCGTACGCGCCGCCAAAGCCGACGGCCGCGGCGCAGTCGCAGGCGCTCGCATGGGTCGCGCGGCTCCACGCCGGCCTCGCCGACCGCCACCGACCGTGGGACGTTGCCTTTCGCCCGCTCGATCAGCAGGGCACCGGCAGGGTGGGTCTGGAGAGCCTGCTGCGCCTCTTCCGCTCGGTCGCGCTCGCGGTGCCGCCGGAGCTCCTCAACGCGCTGCCGCAGGATCCGGTCGGCTTCGTCGACTATAACGCGCTCGCCGCGCTCGCGGTCGGCGGCGCCAATGCGGAGGCGCCCGTGCAGCCGCTGCTCTCGTCGTCCAACACCGCGGTGCACATTCCGCTCTCAGTCGGCCATCAGAGGCACGCTCACATTTACGACAGGGCGGCGGCGGACCACTATGCGTTGTAGGCTCTGTAGACTTGTCAGTTTCTACCTACCCTGGGCCATGTATGAGGCGTGGGCTCCGACCGAAATGGACGGAGGAGCGCTCGCCCAGCTTCGCGCGGCGGCCGAGGCCGCCGGCGGCACCGATATTCCGGACGGCGAATTGATACGATTTTACGAAGCCAAAAATCGCGATTTGAAAGCCGCTTCGCTCGCCATCCAAAAGACGATTGCTTGGCGGAATGCGATTGACCAAACCGTTCCTTCCGCCGCCGAGGAGTTTGACGTGCGGCTCTCGTCGTGCGTCCAGCTGATTGGTAGCGACGGGAGCGGATGCCCAGTTTATTGCCTGCAGCCGGGAGCATTGCTTTCAGACCAAACGGATGGCGATTTGCCGGCACCGCTGCTCACACGCGCCGTCCGCCTCGGCCTCGAGGCGCTCCGCTTCGAGCTTCAAGCGACCGGCGCGGACGCGAATGGTCTGATTCTCCTGCTCGACCTGCGAAGCGTGCGACTTGGCTTCTGGCTGCTCGCGATGCTGCCGGCTTTGCGCGAGCAGATGAAGATCTTCGAGCAGCATTACCCGCTCTGCTTGCGTATGGTATTGGTCGACTGCACGAGCAATGCGGATCAGGAGCAATCCGAGCCGTCGCTACTCAAGCAGGTCGTCAAACCGTGGATGCTCTTCCGGCCGCTCCTCTCGGAATCACTGCAGGCGCGCTGCGTTGTCGTCGACGAGGCCCACGAGCTGCTGCCCGTACTCGACGCGCACATACCGACTCTGGACCTCGCGTCGCCTCCCGCCGCGCGTGCCGTGCGCCTTCGGCTGCAGTGGCTGCTGAGTGGAAGCCGCCGGAAGCCGCGATCGCATCTCCTTGAGCGTGGGATATTACGGCCGTGGGAGGAGGCGGATGATCCTTCCTTTGCCGGTGTTGGCGCGAGCGAGGCAAAGTCGGTGGCGACGCTCCGAGCAATGCTCGACGAGATCAGTGCTCCCGCCTCTCCCGCCCTCTCGCCGCTTGCGCTGGCAAAACGTGGAACGCCGCCGGCAAGCCCGCCGTGGACGCCGCCGCTGCGCCCGACGCGGCCGAGCGGAGAGGGAGGAGACGCTGCATCGACGAGCTCGCCATCACAGCCGCCCGCCGCTCATCATTTGCCTCCCATCGAGTTTGTCTGGTGGTTGCGCCACGCCGATGGCGACGTCGTCAAAGCGGCTGATCTCATGCGGGCGGCTCTGCGCTGGCGCGCAACGAATCGAATTGATGAGATCCTCAACGCGCCGCTCCTTCCAACGAGTGGCGACGTAGGAGGAGTTGAGCCAACGGGTGGATCTGCACAGAGCGGCGGCGACGACGACGACGGCGAGGCGAGAGGTCTCGTCGAGGTCCTCCGCTCCTCGTTCGAGTGCCGCGGCGTCGATCTCAATGGTCAGCCATTCTTTGTCTTTACCGCACCTCCTTTTGAGCTCGAGGCGGCGATTAATGTCCTCGGCGTCGACTACCTTCGCACTTTCGGCTATCGATGTTTTGAGGCGATACGCGTCGCGCTGCTCGACGATTCGTATCAGTTTGAGGCGCCGCGACAGAATGTGACGCTGCTGCTTGACCTGGGCGCGTGGGCGGATCAGATCCGCCCATCGTCACCCATACTACCAAAGCTCCTCCAGCTGCTCAAATCCCTCCTATCGACGTGGTCCTCGCATTATCCGCATAAGGTCCATCCATGCGTGGTCACACGGCTGCCCACCCTCTCCGCGCTATGGGGCTTCGTTCGGCCGCTTGTGTCCGAATCGCTGCGTTCAAAGCTCCTTCTGGTGGCCGATTCGGATCTTCTGGCTACCCTTACACAGATTGTGCCGCTTGATGCGGTGCCGCTCCATCTTCGCAAGCGAGCACTCGACGCCCAGCTGCAATCCCGCCCAACGAGCGAGGTGTTGGCGAGGCGTGGGCTGCTCGCCGACGGGCCGAGTGCGGCGGAACCCAGCAGCAGCAAACGTGGCGGCACCTCGAGCATTAGCGCTCTCGCGGACGCTGCAAAGCTGCAGATGAGCCTGTTGCAAGAGCGTATGGGCTGGAAGCGAGCAGCGGCAGCGGAGACTGTGGCGGCCGCGTCCTCACGAGTGGTGGCAAGGGCGGTGAGCGCCGCGAGTCGGAACGGCCCCACAACATCAGCAGATGAGGCTTCACTGCAGCTGATGGAGCCGCCGGCACGCTCGACGCTTCCGCCGCCGCCAGATGCGGAGTCGAGGGCTTCAGAGACTCCCGTTGCGGCAATGCACGCTCTCGATTGTATCGGCCCGCGCCTGATCTCCACCTTTGGCTCTGTGCTTTTAGTCGCGGTCACGCTCTCTTACTACGCGGGTATTTATGGCTACTCAATACTTTGGTTGGCCATCGTGTGGTATCTTGCCGCAGAGAGCCATCGACTTAGCTTGAGACAGCTTGCCCACCGTCTCTCAATCTTTAGCGCGCGGCAGACGCATACACATGCACCGACGGCCGAAGAGATGATGCTCAGTATGGCAATCGATGAGCCAGTAGCACCTGCAGCAGCTACAGCAGCCGTTCCCGGACCGCCAGAGCGTGATTGGTTGCCCGAGCCTCCATATGCCTTCCACTCTGAGGCCGGCACTTCCACGCAAGAAGAGCAGCCTTCAAGCGAGGCGACCGGCGCACAGCAGCCGGCGTCTGGCGGTTCTGGGTGGAGCGCGTCGGGCGTCGATGTCGCATACGATTACCAGCAGCCCGAATGGTTTAACGAGATTTGGCGGCGCGTCTGGCGTCTTGCGGGCCCGGACTTTTCGCGACGTTTACAGCGCCTCATCGACAAGGCGATTGAGAAGGAGCTCGCCGCGAATGGTTTCGGTAAAGTGAAGGCACGCATACACGTTGGGAACCTGCCATTCACATTCAATAAGATCAAGATTGACGGCTCCGATCCCGCACACGTCCGCTGTGATGCCGACATGGTCTGGCGAGGTGGCGGCTCACTTGAGCTCAATCTATCCACAAAATACGTCAACGTGCCCATCGAGCTAGCCGACATGTCGCTGTGTGGTCGTGTGCGTTTGCAGACGCATCCGCAACACTACGCTCCATACTTTGGCCACTGCTCAATCTCCTTCCTTCACCCGCCACTCATTGATTTCACATTACGCGCGCTCAAATCTTTCGACGTGATGGAGGTGCCACTACTCGCTCAGCGGTTAACAAAGGTCCTCCGTGAGCAGGCCTGTAAACCGATGGTCTGGCCAAGGCAGGCCTTCTTTTATTGGTCCGATGTAATCGACTCGCCTGTACCAAACCGCGTCCAAGTCAAGCTCGTAGCGCTGCATCCGCCGAGGCGGCATACACGTTCAAACCCAAGCTCGTGGGTCCATCTCAAGGTCAGCCTAAGTGAGAAGCAGTATGACCTGCATTACACGACCGCAGAGATGTGCGTTGGTGGTCGGAGGGTTACGGCGGACGCTGCGGTCGATGAGGACAATGGCGATGCGATCTCCATCGGAGAAGAGCCGACTCTACTTTTGGAGGCGCCCCATCTTTGCCCACGCTTGCGTTTGGAGCTACGCGAGCGCCGCTCCGCGTCTCACGCCAACAGCAACAATAACGGCTCGTGCACTCTCGACCAGCTGAAAGAGACGTCGGAAGCCCTCTGCCGTACCGAGGTGCCGCTTATGGAGGCGTCGGGACGCGGTCTAATGGAGGTGGGTATCGGTAATGGCTGGGCGTGCAGCCTATCCGTCGAGGTCGTGCCGCCAACACGACTCGGCGCGCAGGACCGCAGAGCGCCGGCGACGCTCCATCTCAAGCGGATTCGTGTGCTGCCAGAGGACGACGCCAACGCGCCGCCGCTCTCGCTCGAGCTGAGGGCGGGACCGTGGGTGCTGCGTGCGGGCCGACCAGGCGAGGACGGCACATGGGCGCCGGACGCAAGGATCCCGTTGCCGAGGCCGGACGCGCAGCCGCTCCACGCGACGCTGCGGCGTGAGGACGACGACGAGGCGGTTGGCAAGGCGACGCTCGGGCTGGGCAGCCTCGATAGCACGAGAGGCGAGGCGGTGCTGTGGGCGCCGATTGAGCCGGGCGGCATGAGGGCCGTGCGCGTCGAGTGCGAGCTGCAGTAGAAAGTAGTCTTCCGCCACGTTGACGCGTGTGACGAGCGCGCGCTCCGATCCATCACGAGCAAATGTTTGGCTCTTGCTGCGAGGAGCAAGAGGCCAAAGAGGCGGAAGCGCGCTCTCGCATCCGAGCCGCGACCGAGATTAATGAGTCCCGAATGATGCGCGGCCACCGCGTGCGCGAGGAGCTCAAGCGTGCGCTCCACTGCGGAGACCCTTGCTGCGCGCATCTCGACTGTCAAGTGTGCGAGGAGGACGACGAGCCCGCGCCCGTTGTCGCGACGGAGACGCAGGCGTCGGAGAGCGAGGATGACGATTTTTTCGACGACGAAGACGAGGCGCTGATGGCCAAAATGCGGGCGGCGCGAATGGGCCAGATGCAGGCCGCCGTGCAGGACGCGGTGCGCCGGCGCGCGGACCTCGGCACGCACGCCCGGCTGCGCGAAGGCGAGTCGCTCACGGCGCTGCTGGCGGCCGACGACCCGGCGCCCGTCGTGCTGCACCTCGCTCTCGGCGAGTCGGCCGCCGACGACGATCAGTGCGTGTGGGTGGAGGAGGTGCTGAAGCGCGCGGCTCCCGGCTTCTCGACGGCGCGGCTCGTCACCGAGGTGCGTGAGTCATCGAAGCCGCCCGAGTGGCTCCACGTGCCCGCGCTGCCGGCGCTCGCTGTCGTCGAGGGCGGTATTGTCACCTCCGTCTTTTCCGGGCGGTTGGACGAGATGCGCGAGCCGCAGGTGGTGAGCGATCGTGTCGCGCGCTGGTTGGAGGGTGAGCGTGCCCGGCTCGAGGGCATTGCGCACGCGGCCGCGCGACGGAAGGGCACGGGAGGAGGAGGCGATGACGACGAGGGCGAGGAGGGCGACGAGGACGCGCCGCAGAGCTACTGCGGCCGCCCGGGATGCAAGGCGTATGCGCACGAGCACGTGGGCGACAATAGGATGCCGGGCAACCGGTTTGAGGGCGATCCGTTCGCGCGGTGATCTTGTGCATGTGTTGCCATAATATTTCATTTTTAACTCCACACGCACACTACCGTCCAAGCCTTCGCATGCTGCAAGAATTATGTGCTCGATTATGTGCACCCTGGGTGAGTTCTCTATTGTAATGCTGCACCCGGATGTGTCAAGGACACGATCTGCTCTCTATGCGTCCGTCTTCTCCTCGGGCGCCGGCTCGGCCGACTTGACCGCCGTCGCACCGCCGTCCTGCGAGACGCCCGTCTCACCCTCCGCCATGCCCGTCTTAAATTCCTCGACCACCTCCTTGAGACCCGACGCGGATTTGCCTGCGCAGGAGATGGATTGCGATGAGAGTGAGCAAAGAGAGAAGAATCGATCAATTGAAAAAAAAGATGCACGCGCACCGAGGTCCTTGGCGATCGGCATGAGCTTGTCGGGGCCGAAGAAGAAGAGCGCGATCAGGCCGATGACGCCAATCTCGGCCCAACCGAGGCCAAATAAGCCCATCTGCGCGCCCGAGACGGAGGTGCGGCTCACGGCAACCTGCGGCCGGAGCGGCGAGGCAGCGACGACCGGCAGCGTCGTGACGGCCGGAGCGGTGCGCACGCGCGACGACGCGAGCGCGGGCAGCGCGGCGGGTGGCGAGAATGCCGCTGCGGTCGAGGAGAGCGCGAGGAAGAGACCGACGAGATTTTGCTGCATTGATGAGCGATTTGCGCAACACGGCGCCTGCACAAGAACTTCACGCGCGTCTATTGAGCCGCTCCAACCCTCTCGTAAGCGCTACGCCGCACGCCTTAAAATCTCTCGCACGCCTCAAATCGTTCCCAAGCTCACACGTTTTCTCACTCTCCAATTTCACCTATGCAGCTCCCGTCGTAATTAAGAAAACGCGACAACCATGGAGCCGCAAGTCGACCTCGCGCTGCACCCTCCGCGAAAGACGTCCGAAACGACGATGATTTGCAACCACCTGCTGAGCTCGACCGCCGAGCAGCTCAACGAATTCGCGAATAAATGCGAGGAGAAGCTCATCCACATGCACCACCGTATGCTGCGTCTCGAGACGGGTGTGAAGCTGCTGGAGATTAAGCTCGGCTCGGTGCCGGCGAGCGCTACCGAGGGCGGCAGCACGCCCGCGCAGCCGCCTCCACAGCCGCCTGGTGGCGCCGCTCCGCCGCCGCCGCCGCCGCCACAGCCGAGCGCTGCACCGCCGCCGCCGCCGCCGCCGCCGAATGCCGACGCCTCTTCGTCGTCCGCCGCCGCTACAACGTCGGCCGAGCCGCCCGCCGAGGCGGCGCCAGAGGAGGCGAGCTTCGTCAAGGTGAAGGACGACCCGAGGTTTGCCAAATACTTCAAGATGGAGAAAATGGGCGTGCCGCGGCAGGCGGTTGCGATGAAGCTGATGCAGGAAACAGGCATGGACGGCGGCCTGCTTGATACGCCGGACGCGCCCGCACCGCCCGGAGGCCTACCGGAGGAGAGCGAAGATGGTTCAGACTCGGACTAATGTATAATTTATCGCGGCAAACTCGTAGCCACCTACGTTTCGTAACAGCTCATCTGCAACTCGCCAAAACAGCGCTCGCATCGATCGCGTGAGCGTGTGCTCATCCCGTCTCCCTACCGCGCGCCCGGCGCAACAAAGATGCCCGTTCCTGCCAACAGCGCAGGGCGCTTGGCGCGTCCTCTGCCGATGGCACAGCTCGCGTTCGAGTACGAACCACCGCCTCCGGTTTCCCAGCCTCTGCACGTCCGCCCTCCCATCCCGCTGCCGCAGCGGTTACCATCCGCTTCCCCCCAAGCCCCAAGACGCGTACGGCCACCAATCTCCTCCGCGCCGCCGCGGCTACCGGCGTCGAGGATCTTCGACCTCAGCACGCTTCCGGCGGAGCGCGGGCCCGGAACGCCGCGCGAGCCGCCCGCTGCCATGAGCAATTTGCTCAAGCGCCGGATGATGTCTGCAACCCGTAGGCCCTCTGCAGAGTTCAGCAATGGCCACGAGGCGTCCGGCATGATGAGCAGCCTGCCCACTGGCGCCGGGACGCCGACATCTCTGCCTGGCGCCGCCGCCGACTGGAGCCCGGTCCCGGGCATGCCGTGGGCGCCGAGCATCCCGCTCGCTCCGCCGGTGCCCGCGGAGGCGATGCCGGCACGCCGCACTAGCGCGCCTCTAAAGCCGGCCGACCGCAGCCTAATCCGCGGCAGCGCGTACCGCCCCTCGCGCTGGCGGACCGACACGCCCGATACCAAGAATTTCGCACAGTTGCGCGCCATCGGCGTCGCCGTCAACTGAGAGGCGGTGTATTATGAACCGCGTGATTGATCCATGTTGATCCTTGTGCCCTGTGTGGGTTGCGTGATGTGCGTGTGTGCCCGTGCGGACTGCTGCCGTGGCCCTCCTGACCAATGCAGTTCAGAAGGCGCCGAGCGATTAATCGGAGAGAGAGAGAGAGCAAGCGGCGGCGAGCCGGAAAGTATTGGCGCCTGCTGCAAGTGTTGCGTGTGTTGTGTTTTGTGCGTGTGTGGCATGGTGTGGAGGACGGAGGAACCGAGCGAGACGAGCGAGAACCTATTTTGATCAGCGAGCATGTGTTTGCGGTGCTGTTTGGCGTGTGCGTGCTGGCGAGCCAAGCTGCCAGTTCGGGCAATTTTCCAAATGAGAGATGATGGCGAGATGCAATCGGGCACGGTGTGTCGACGAAGCGCTCCGATACGCGCAACAATGCTGAGATTGCTCTCCACCATGATGCTCCTGGCGACGGCCGCCGCCTTCGCCGGGCCGGTTGGCACCTGCGTCCAGACGAAGACCACGCATATCTCACCGGTCATGCAATTCGGCGGCTTCCCGAACCCATTCGCTCAGCCGGAGGAGCCGCCCGCACCGCCACCTAAGAAGGGTGGCCGCGCCAAGAAGGCACCGGAGCCGGAGATCGTCGAGGCCGGTTCTGGCGGTGGCCTGTTCGGCTCGATGTTTGGCGGTGGCGGTGGTGGTCGCAAGAGCGACGGCGGCATGACCACCGCGATGTTTGGGCAGCCGGCGCCAGAGCCGACAAAGAAGAAGGGCAAATCGCGTGGCATTGAGCCGGACAAATGGATCGACGGCCGTTCGGGCCCGAAGATCAACCCGGCGTGGTCGGCATGGAATCGCGCAAACAATTGATGATCTGGCCGTTTGATGCGCCCATGGCCCATGATGCCCTTCATGCATGTTGCTTATTTGATGCACCGTATAATCTGTAGTGCTGGGTCGTGGGTGCTGTCCAGTTCTCGTGTGGATGCTTCTTGTTGAAAGATGATTTGTATTTTACGCTCTCTCTAACACAAGCATGTCTAACTGTACTCACATCTTACCGGAATAGAGCCTACCACTGCCCGTCGTCACGCTGCCCTCTCTCTCGAGCCTCGCCGACGGCTTCGGCGTCAGTGACGCGACGGAGCCCGCACCGCGCCGCTTCACGGCAGTGTCGGCGATGAACGCAAGAAGCTTTCGCGTCTCGCTGTCGGGCACTGATAGTATGATGGTGCCGAGTGAGGTGTTGTACGGTGCGAGGTCCAACAGCTCAGCGACGCGGCGCAGCTGAGCGTCTCTGCATACTGTGACGAGATGCGTCAACGACTCGGTCGCCGCACCGCCGTCTAACTGCCATGTCGATTTGATAGACGACGGCCTCCTCTGCCTGCCCGCTCCACTCTTCTCCTTTGACGGCTGCGGCTGTATCGTCGCCAGCTCCCTATACAATCGGTTGACAAAGTGAACGGCCGGCTCGTTGAAGAGAACCGACAGCGCGCAGTGTAGCAGCGTATCGCCCTTTAAGCGTGAGAGCACTCTCGACTCGCCATTGACGTCCAACCAAGAGCCATTCTTGCTCGCAAAGGCCTCACGCACCTCACCAAGGAACTCTTTTGAGCGGTTGGCGCATAACTGACGGCATAGATTATCGAGGCCCATACGATCATCACGATCCAAAAAGTGACCAAGGGACTCGGCGAGATGCTGTGCGTCCGCCGGATCGCGTGCACCCTGAGCAATCGACATCCTCGGAGCGCCCGGTATCGTCGAGGCTCCTACACCACTCGCAAGCCTGTGTTTGATCATGCTGACCAGCAGGTTGCGGACCTTCTCTCCTCCGGGAGCGGACGAAAGCCATCGAGCAGCCACCTCCTCGAGCAGGCCCTTTGACCCCTTCTCGTTCTCAAACCTCTCACGTAGCTCGACCAGACCTGAGCGATCGAGCAGGCACAGCGCCTCCACCGCGTTCACCTCCGCTTGCGTCCTTACCGCTAAACTCTTCTTCTCCGCTCCTTGCGCCTCGCGGAAGGCTTTATACGCCCACTCCGCTTTGGTCAGCGTAAAGTGGCGAAGCAGCTTACCATACCTGCAGCTCTAGAGGCGGCGATTCGTGCGGCCGCTGCTGAGGGGATTGACGAGCTGACGATAAACATGGCGAATAGACGCTTGCGTGAGGCCGAAGGTCGTGTCAAGAAGGAGGAGCTCGATGGCGCGAAAGGACGGCTACGCGAGACGGTTCAAGCAATCGAGGCTCACGCGAGCGGCGTGGGCAAGGATTATGGCGCGTCGCTGCTGCTCCACGTCTACACGATTCATCCACCAAAGCGGCCGACCGTCCTGGTGGACGATCTTCGTCTGCTGCTCTTCCCTGCGAAGAAGCAAGAGGGCGAGGCGGAGGGTGATAGCGAGGCGGCGAGGAAGAGCACTCTCAAGAAGATGATGCTGAAGGCGCAGCGAGACTATCATCCCGATCGCAACCAGGCGACGACGCGCGAGACGCTCGGTCGATCGCAAGAGGAGTGGGAGGTGCTGTGTATTGCCATTTGCCAGCAGCTTGCAAGAGCGTATGATGGGCTGTATAAGGGAACGAGAGGGTTTGATGAGGACTGAGCGAGCGTATGTGTGGTGTAGCTGTACAATCACCTTCTTACACTTACTCTCACGCACGCACGATACGCTGTGCACGGCACTCACACGACTCACACGCGTCTAGAATGGCCAGACCCAGCCCGGCGGGAAGGCCGGCACGCCGCTGACAAAGCCCGCAAACCAAACGCCAAAGGCGATGAGGAGGCACGTGCAGGTCGTGTTGACAAATAGCGAGAGAATGACGACGGCGAGCGTCCGATTGAGGCGCGGCCGAGTCGCGCGGAAGGGAAGCCGCGCCTGCATGAATTGCACGACCTTCCCGTAGTACGGCGTGAGCGACATGGCGGCCGCCAAGCGAAGCGGACGCAGCACGGTGCCGACGGTCGCGTAGAGTGCAACATACGTGGCGAGGAACTTTGGCCATTGGCCGGCGGCGAGCGGCGAGAACCCGCTCGCCTTGGAGAAGGTGCCCCACGCAAAGGAGACGAGGAGGGCCGCGTTCACATTGGAGCACACGCCGTACGTGAGAAAGGCATCGACGCCAAGCTTTGCGAGCTGCTGCTTGTCGAAGGCGAAGAAGGATTTAATGCGGCCCATCGGAGTGAGCTTAGGCGAGGTTGGCTCCGGCGCGGCGGCTGCACCGTCTGCGGCGGCGGCACACATTCGGACGGTCGGCGAGAATGGCGGCGGCGGTGTTTTGTGCAGCGTTGGAGCGGTGGCCGGAATTAATGGTAGGTATACAGGCGTGTGCCATGCTGCTGCTGCGGTGATGGTGAGGAGAAGCAGCGCCATTTGCGACGGCCGAGCGCTTGGACGGACGACGGCGGTGCGCGTCGCAAGAGTTTGCGACGATTTCGCGTTGTGGTGGCATACTTTCTTTTCGAGGAAGGTTCTGCCCCGCTCCTAATCCGTGCTCCACTCAGACTCTCTGCGTTCCGTTCGCTCTCTCTCTCCTCTCAAACGCTTCTCTCTCTCAAATTCTCTCCGTCTCCGTCGTATTCCTGCGCCTCTTAGCGCGTCGTGTGTAGTCGTGTGGTTCGGCGTCGTCTAGTTGACCTTCAGGACGCCCTGCTTGCACTTCTTCTGGTGAGTCTCCTGGTCGCGCTTCGCCCCACGGCCCTTGAACTCCTTGCCGCAGTTGCACTTGAATTGGACGAGGCAGCAGGAGTTGGCGGTAGCTGCGCGGCACACGACAACGCGCAGTGAGAGATGCTGCAGAAGGGCGGGTGAGATGTTGGCTGCGAGGCGCGCGCTTACTGTAGTGATCGTAGCCCTTCTTGCATGTCGGGCAGTGGTGTGGCCACACGCCGGTGTGAACCGGCTCGTGCCGCTCATAGTCGGAAGGCTTCTTCCGCCCAAAGCCGCATCCCTCCCAAAGGCACATTCCGAGGTCGCGCTCAATGCCCGGGTGCTCCGCCTCCGCGTGGTCCCACACCTCCGTCGACGACGTCTTCGACGCAAAGTCGCAGCCCGGGTGCGGGCAGACGAAGCCCCTTGGCGGCGGGCCCTTGGTGTGGCCCGCCTCGTGCCGGTGCACCTTGCCGACATTCCCGCCGACCGTCCACGCGCCATTCTTCATGCCGCTCGCCGAGATCATCTTGCCGCAACCGTCCCAAAGGCAGCACGTGTAGCCCTTCTCATCGTAAAGGCGGCTATTGCCGCCGTCGGCGCGAGAGACCATGCCATTGCCCTCAAAGCCGCAGTTCTCGACCGCGTGCGCTAAGGCCTCCGCCGCCGTGTCAAAGAAGGTGTCGCAGTTGTCGACCGGGCACTTGA
>JACLAC010002042.1_pt1 | contig 24681 bp, 24 predicted proteins | sample 8027881 | NCBI WGS metagenome assembly JACLAC01 (sample SAMN15725517, study PRJNA655200) | protist metagenome | isolation source: fluorescence activated cell sorting (FACS) single amplified genomes of... | place: Spain: Blaines Bay Microbial Observatory, Mediterranean Sea | collected 2016-01-19 | reverse complement strand
ACGAGTGATCAGCAAGTAGTTGGTGAGCTACACCATCGCAGAAATCAAATCACGTATATCAGCATGAGGAAATGAGATGACCAAAGCAGAAGCATACGACAAAGCGTGGAGGCTTGGATTAAAGGGTGATTTTTCGATTGTTGATAAGATTTATCATCCAGATTATTTAGCATATGACTATAGAGCAGGAGTAGAGGTCAATCTTGAGATGGACAAAGTTGTTTTTTCAACTCTGAGTGAAAATGCTCCAATCCTTGGCAGAACTCGTACAATTTTTGAGGATGAAAACTTTGTATGTATTGAAAGAACTTTTAAATCTGTCCGAGCAGGAGAGGCTGGTTTTGCTGAGGGTATATTTACTCTTACCTATCTAGACGGCTTAATTATCACTGCAGAAACTGTCGCTGAATCTGATGTCCAAGACCCCAGCGAAGGCCAGGACTGGAACTGGGAAGACTATGAGTGATTGGATTGGGGAGTTCTAGACCTCTTTCAAGTTGCTGATGGTTTCATTCTGGCGTTGAAGAATTTCTGCAGAATTAGGAAATCGCATCATGGAGATTTCGCTCTTGGCAAAAAGTTTTAGAGAGAGATTGCAAGATTGTTCTTCAAATCAGATCATTCTCCTTTTGGCTCATTCATCACGATACCTTCAAGCATGTAGAGGTTTGGATTATCATCCTTATCAGTTTCAGCAGCATCTTTTTCGTTAAAAGTTAATTCCATAATTTTGCCATCATATTCGCCGTATCCTTTCAACCATTGAACACAAGTTGTTGAACCTGATGTGAGATCACAACTGCTGTGGCCTTTAAACTGTGATTCTGGATTTTTTTCTGAAGTCCAAACTTCTTTAGTAACAATTCTGCCATTCATATACTTATCCAATATCGAAAGTCCCCAATCTGTTTCCACTTTGGCTTTAAAACTGAAACCTTCTCCATATATCGTTACTTCTGCAAATGACTTCGCATCAACAAAATGCCTTCTGTGCCCCGAGTCTCTCCAACTATCACCCCATTCTCCGCCAGTCGATTTAAACCATCCTTCAACAGGAATTTTTTCTGCAAGTACAGTTGATCCGAGCAACAACAGACTAAGCAACGTTGTAATAACTTTTTTCATTATATTCCTCACCCAAAGATAATTGTTTTTACAATATTTGCTGAAAGCACATACTTACAAATGCTCTTCCACTGGGATGGTAGAGAAACTTTTCCGCTTTGGGTTTCTGAAGTCAAGGTGCAGGAGTAAATGATTAAATATATATAAATTCAAATATCCTTCATTTTCGGCCTCTGATACAGTTTGGTCGTTCGTTAAGATAGATTATCAAACTCATAAAATCAGCCAAAATCACCAGCCTCTCGACTTCATTTCTTCACGCTCGCGAGTCAGTTCAGTTTGCTCTGTCACAGCAGTTCTCTAACAACTGGTTCCTGCCTTCACAGAGCCAGTCAGTCGCACTAGTTTGCTATTGCGATGGTTGTTTCAAGAGAAGTCTCTTCCCTCAATAGGTTGCTGCTCTTAGGCCCGTTGTCGAATAGGTGCCAACAGTGCATCTGCGAAAAAATCTAAAAAATACGAAACAAAGAAATGTTTAAGATGTCGTGATGGAGTAAGTATGAGATCAAGCAGATTAGTAGTTATGTTCACAAGTTTATTTTTTTTAGCCAGTTTGTCCAATGTGCTAGCTTGTCACAGAGGATTTGGAAATCCCATATCTATGCAAAACCATGCTGGTTTTGAAAGGTATGAAAAGCCCAGAACACGTTCAAAACGTGGAAGTGGCTTCGGGTTAACTACAGAGCCGACTACTGAGTCTACTGGGGTTACTTCAGATACAGCTATTGGAACTACAGACCAATCTATCGGGTTGAGTGCTACTTCGACCAACTGCGATTCGCGAACTGCAAACATAAATAAGTTTTTTCAAAAATCTTATATTCAGATCGCTGAAGAAAGTGCTCAAGGTCAAGGTCCACATCTAGAAGCACTTGCCTTACAAGTTGGTTGTAGCGCCCAACAAACAGTGCTTCTTGAAAAGGCACTGCAGCAAAACTATCATAGTGTATTTGCCGAAGATAACGTTAATCATTCGATCAACAAATTCTACACAGTAGTCAACAGTGATGAGCAGCTAGCTGCTTGTTGGCCCAAGTCATAATCTTTGAATATTTCTATCTATGATTTGAAATGACAACAGGCCACATCATAATCTGTCTGTATTTAAGTATCATCTATGAGGGGTATTAGAATTTTCTCTCGAAGGAGACACCAACTTCTTTTTCGTTTATCAGAGTAAATTCAAATCGATCTTTATTTTTTGGGAATTGTTTGGTGTTTACATCGCCAAATAGATATTCGTCAATTTCTAGAGAAAAAAAGAGTGCGTACATTGCCCAGAGAACAGCACCAGCAATAACAGCATCTTCAACTTGAATTCCTTCTTCTTCGTATTCTGGCTCCGCTACATTAGTACTGTTATCACTGGCAACCAAAGCCGACGGCGCAGAGTGAAATATCATTAAACCCAATAAACTAATTACAATTAAGACTCTCATCGTACTCCTAGAGTAAATCCAACTTTTGCCAATCCAGGCTTGGATTCAGTCACTGCAACGTAAGCCCATCCATCATTTTTTGTCATGTGAATCCCCTGAAAGTAGGAACCAAGTCACCGACACGAATTACACACCACATTATCAAAATCATAAAATCAGCCAAAATCGCCGATTGTCTTCTTGCTCACACCATTGAACTTATCCAAAGTCTGAAAACTTGACTTCCTTGAGGAGACGAATCTCGCATTCCAGGTCAAAACTCCGAAACGGACTATGAATTTTTACAATTATTTGCCGATTTTGGTCGCAGTTATCTCTCAATACCCAATTGATCTGATTTAACCTCAGTCAGTACATCGGATTTATGAATCCGGCGGTCTAGCAAACGGGTTTGATTCCCTTCCTCTATCGAGAGGATGAAGCATTAGGTTCTGAAATTTGACTGAGAATGTTAATCTGCTACCCACTCCGCTAGAGTTTCACATCGAAGATCAGGGGAGATTCGCAAATTATCAAATAGGATATGATTCTCTCTTCTGATCTGCGTGTACATTCCGAATTTGAAGTATCCATCCTTATTTGTCTGGTGAATAGTTTTGCCAGAATAGTTATAGATCAGTGATCCATTGAGCCAGATTTTAAAGAGTCCATCATTTCCTTCAGAGTGCTTAATGTGGTACTTCAGAGCATTCCACGCATTCGGATTTGCTGTGCCAATCTCGGTGTTAGCCACTCCCATATCGTCATGCGACTTTACAATCAGCTTATAATCTCCTGCATTGCTGACTCGGACCACGAAGTTGGGCTGACCAGAATACTGTTTCCACTGGCTGATGATGACATGGTAGTTCGCACTTGTTCCCCAGACGCCACTTGGTAGCCAGAACTTCAGCGAATAGTACCGCTCATCTCCTACCGTGTACTTTTCATCGGTTCTGTTTGTTGAGAGTTCAGCACGATTTGAGTAAGTCCCGTTGTCATAGTTCAGATTATCTGGATGCCCTCGACCATCTCCGTACATATGAATGAGGTGCGTACCATTGTCTGTTGTTAAATTACTCCAGAGAGTAGCGTTTTCTGATTTGAGTTCTGCTGGTGTACGCAAGCGAACCCAATGCAGAGCAGACTCTTGACAGGCGCTGCAGCTAACAGATGAAGCGTTACCAATAGAAAATGATTGGATCATCGATCCAGTCTGCGATGAGTTGTCCACTACATGAGCAAAGCCCTCCCAGTCCTGTCCTGCCGTCTCTCCACCTACAACTTCGAAACTACTGCTGGCAATGGTGCAAGAGGAGCCTCCACCAGAGCTTCCTCCCGTGTCTCCTCCAGAACTATCGTCGGCAGGTGTAGACGTTGACGTGGTTTCTTCATCTTCAGGAAAGATCAAACCGCAGCCAGCCAGCAACAGAATTAATATATACATCAAAAATCCACGCATTCCCCTCCGCATCGATCCTGGTGAATAAGCAGATTTATCAAGTGATAGCGACAGCATGCTAATCTGGTGGTCTTTTGTGTTTGACCATACCAATTTCTAAGCTTGTCTTGTAAACAAATCGAAATATCAGTAAGTAAATTCAATATATAAATTTACTAATAATACCGAAGATGAAATCTTTAATTTCAGTAATGGTACTTTCCGGGTCTATTTTTGCTGCTTGTTCATCAGATCTGTTTGCTTGCCATTATGGATCTGGATATGGATCAATGTATGGCAATACTGGTCATTTTACAGAGGGAATGAGAGGTCAAAAAAAATATAAGAATGTTTTCGGAATAACTACAGAAACAGGGCTTTTCACTACAATCGCTCCGACAGAAATGTCTGCTACATCAACTGATTGTAGATGGATGCTCGCGAGAATTGAACAATTCTTTGATGAGTCATATCCAAAAATTGCTGAAGAAAGTGCACAGGGTCAAGGTCCACACTTGGAAGCACTTGCCGCACTAGTTGGTTGTAATGCCCGACAAACCGTGCTTCTTGAAAAAGCAATGCAGCAAAATTATCAAAATGTTTTCGACGAAGATGACATTGATCATGCAATCAGTGAATTCTACACAGTAGTTAACAGTGATGAGCAACTAGCTGCTTGTTGGCCTAAGTCATAAGAGACTTCCTGCCTGTCGTTTCCAACCAGTGACCGCTAAAACATCTTAAAAACAATTTTTATACCTTGCCCAATTTTGAATCTCCTTCCCACATACGGAGTTGGCGAGTTGCTTCCAGTAAATCGTCTGCCTGCTGAGACAACTGCGAGCTCGACTTCGCATTCACATCTGCGTAACGAGCATTCTCTATCGTTAATTGATTCAGGGTTTCCAAGGACTGATTGACCTGACGGATTCCCTGCAACTGTTGCTCGGTAGCCTGACAGATCATCTGCATCATCTCCACTACTGACTCTGTTGTCCTAAAAATTTCTTTCAATGACCCCCGGGTATCACCTAGTAATCTGCGACCTGAGCTCACTTTCTCTTCGGATGTAGAGACTACCCTGCTAATCTCTTCGGCTAACTCTGATGTTTGTACTGCTAGCTCTCGAACCTCCTGCGCTACTACCGCAAAGCCGGTCCCATGTACACCAGCTCGGGCTGCTTCAATCGAAGCATTGATAGCCAGCATGCGAGTCTGCGCAGCAATCTCACCAATCAACGAGGTCATCCGCGTGACACTCTCTATCGAAGATCCAAGCTCTTCCATTGTGGTAGAAAAGCGTTGCATCTGATCACTGCTCACCTGGACCTGACGGCTCATCTGATCACTCTCTTTAGTGGCCTTGGCAGCCAACTCATAGTTTTGACTGGCCTGTGCATTCAATTCCAAAGTTGAGGAACTAATCTCCTCTAGGGAGGCTGCTTGATCTGAAGCTCGATCTGCTAACTGTCGCCCTGTACTCTCCAGTATGCTGGATTCCTGCTGCACCTCACGTGAGGCTTGTTGTAGCAGCGACTGGCTTTCGCGCTCCTTAGCCAGTGTTTTCTGTAGCTGACTCGCCAACTGTTCAATCTGTGCAAACGCCTGCTTCTCCAGGCGCTGCTTCTCCACAATGTCAGCGATCAGAACCAGAAACGGGGGTATGAACAGCAACACACAACTCAAACCAAAAACTGAAACGGCATAAGTGGAGGGGATGAACTTGAGGACTGTGAGGACTTGCACTGAGAAGTAAACGACGATGATTAGCGTGGCTAAGACAAAAGCAATTCGAGCTCTCACAGACATCTTTGACATTGGACTCCCGAAGGTCGGAAAATGACTACAGCATCGCTCAACAGGTGCAGTGTTCGCTTGACCCAGAGCGATATGTTGCACTTCATCGACTAAGCTGCCAATGGTTTTTTTCATCGACTAACTGGATTGCTCCATCTCCAGTTAGTATCCCTCCAAATGGAATGCGGGAAGATTTCTTACTTCTCTTTCCTTCCCCCGTTTCCTAGTGAACCCCTCCCTGCACCAGTCCCGCGCTCACGAGTCAGTTCAGGTTGCTCTGTCGCACCTGACTTTTAATCAGGTGATTCAGGGTTCAATTCCTTGCGCGATTATCGAACTCACTGCTATCAGTAAAATTACAGCAGATTTTGGCCTGTTCTGAGCAACCTCCTCTCACCTCCCCCACAAATCCCCCAATCTTTTTGACTCCTGTAGTAGTGAATAGACGAGCAATGAATTCTAAAACTGTCGACTATGTAACAGGAGCAAATAATGAAAATATTAATGATTCTCTCAATGGCAATGGCGCTATTGGCTTCGCCATCTTGGGGATACAAGCAATAAGATTTGGATAAATTGGCAGCAACAAATACATGCCAAGAGTGCGACCTGGCTGGAGCCGACCTGCATCTAGCCTACCTTCGTGAAGCCAACCTGACTAAAGCCAACCTGGAGAGAGCCAACCTAGAGAAAGCCGACCTGGCTGGAGCCGACCTACGTGGAACTGTCCTTACTGGTGCAGTCTTACGTGATGCTAAAATAGATTTTGCAGATTTTACCAAGGCCAAGTTCTGCAACACAGTCATGCCAGACGGTCAAAGGATTTTTAAAGACTGCTAGACCATAAAATCCTATTTTATTCTCCCGTTGCTGGTGCTTCTGACAACACCGGCACTGGCCTGCAAAGTGATAACAACCAATAAGGGCAACATTCATTTAGAACAATTGACTCTGGGAATCAACGATAGCCAACATCACGCTTGCCTTTTAACTACCTTCCGATCGATAACCCAATGACTGCCGCATTTCGGTGGCACTTTCTTCAGTAACAAGGAATCTAATGCAGAAACAAGAACGTTTAGATCCAGGTTGGGCTTGGACTAAAAAATATCATATTGGTGCTGGTGTAAAGGTAGGGGACACCATCTACACGTCTGGACTGGTAGCCCTAGACGGTGATGGCAATGTGATTGGTGAGGACGTTTACACTCAATCTAGTCAGGTTTTCAAAAATATTGAGGATTTACTAGCTGTTGCTGGGGCAACGATGGCTGATGTAATCAAGATCAATACATTCCTTACGGATATGTCTCAATACGGAGAATTCAGCAAAGCCCGCAACGAAGCTTTCCCAGCTGGCGTGCCGGCGAGTGCTTCCTACTCTACTCCCGCACTTGTTCTTCCCTCTTTGTTGGTTGAGGTTGAAGCCATTGCGATTATTGGCAGTGGTAGTTGAAGCTGACCTTACTAAAGCCTATCAGGGATCCCAATTACAAGGATTCCGCCTTCCTACCAAAGCACTTGCAGTGTTGGCTCGACAGTGAAGATTTGGCTCTGGTCATCCAACTTCGCATCACACCACATTCCGATACAACGCATCACACCTGATGCGAAATCGCGCTCTTCCAGTTTGATTCTCACATTAGCGAACCCATAAAAATGCTACCTGCAGTGGTTGATATAGGAGTCAAGCATTAGCAAGGGTTACGAAAGATTCAACGGATAATGGCTACTTTTTCATGCCGGTACCATTTACTTCAATGTATACTTTTCTTCATAGTATACATTCAATAATTCTCACCAAACCCAGTAAATACCTGAACTAGAGGAGATTTATTTACCAAGGGTTAAAACTACCTCCCCAATTGTTACCAGATTAGATGTTTAATAAATAATATTAGACAGACAGTATTGTAAGATTCTGAAGGCAGTCGTTAGGGGCGGTATGAGAGGATGATTACAATCCGCTTTTTAATACGAGAAACTGCATTGCGGTAGAATTGCCCATCACAATGCAGCAAAGATATTTAGAGCTTTCTTTCGTAGGGAGCCTGACCACCAGTCAACTCAAGGTCTATCTTTGATATGTTATTGTTCATAGCACCTATTCCGAAATTTGGTCCCATTGGGCCATCAATAAATTCTTGGAATTGGGCTTCCGAAATTCCTTCCTTTGCCTCCCAAATACAATACATCGGGCCGTCTTGGGCAACAGGCATGAATGCATGATTGAAAAAGCCTAGTTTGAGACACTCTTGATGATATTTTTCGAGTGAGGCTTGATCAGGCATTTGTTCACCAAATGTCTGCCACCATTTTCCTGCCATACCAGGTTTCAAGTGATGGTGGACATGGAAAAATTGAGAAGCCATAGTTTCTCTCCATTTAAGTATTTGGAATATATCTAACGCAAAGTGCCAATAATTAAAATTTTGGCACGACGAAGTATTATCCCTCGTAGGGTTATTCTCAATCTATTAGTTAGTTGAAGTCGAAAGTCTGGTGAGTCGATTCAAGTATCATCGGATAACTAATCAGCCTTAAATTCCACAACCTGTTCAAATTCTAACTCATCTAACGCAGCCAGATCTGCTTCAGTCATTCCAAAAATCTTCATTGCCTCTTCCAGATGACCCTTGTCATCCGGATGGTCGCTTTGGTACCACTGATCCAAACTTTCCTTTGGATCACGTACCACAATCATCGCAGTTCCAGTTGGTAATTTTACAAAAAAAACGTCCATCGATTTTATCCCTGTACGTTCAGCATGAGCTTTCATCCATTCTGAGTTGCCGTGCGTTTTTGCGAGCAAGGTTTTAAACTCTTCAACCTTATCATCTGGTATGTCTACGTATTCTATGATTTTGGCCATTTGGTCCTCTCCTGTTGATCTGATTGGATCCCAAATTCATCAAAGGATGAATTTGAAAGGTTGGTAGTAATAACTTCGGGAGGTGATGCGGAAGACCGCAGTCCTTTTCAGTTCAGAACTGCGATTTCTATTTTATTGGTCGCTACAGAGCTTTCATTGTGGCTGCCCATTTCTGGGAGTCATCTAGAATATGAAATTCAGTTATCTTCTCACTTTCAACTTTGAAAAGATGACCAAAATCAGCATCCATTCCATCTGCCGTGGCATGAACTAATGCAAAAACATAATCGCCTTCGGCAATCATAAGTTTGGTTTCAATTTTAAAATTTTCAAAATGAGAAGGGACGTGCATGACCATGTTGTTCATCCAGTTATCAAGGCCATTGTAGGTACCAGAGAATTTGTGCATCCCGTTGGTTTTCACAACAACGTCTGTATGGTACAGCGTACGAAAAGTATCCATATCTCCAGTTGCAAAACAGTCATACGCTTTTTGAACTAGTTCTTTCGATGCCATGTTGTCTCCAATTTTGGGGCGTAAAAAATACTGAATGTGAATTTCTAACAGGTTTTGTTGGAACACGATGAAGTGTTACTTGCGATCAGGTTATTGGCAATCTATTAGTTGATTGAGCAGTGACAGCAAGAAGAGTTTAGGCGGCTGATGCATAGACCACCGGATTACATATCAGATGGGTGAATGATATGTAGCAAGATGTGATGGTGGTGAGATGCGCAGTCAGATCTGTAAGTAGACCACGCATCTCGAGAGTGAGGAAAAAATGAAGATTGGCAAACCTGTCAAATGATGAGGGGTGCAGGTTTGCCTGACCGGTCAGCTTAGTTTACTTAGCAATTCACCGTATCGCTTTGGTCGAAAAAAAAATAACCATCAAAAGTTAGTTATTCATTAGAAAAAATATTTCTGAGATTTTCTAATATTCCCAAAACTTAGACCAACGGATAACTAATCCGCTGTGCTGGATGATATTTATCCAGCATATGGCGCTGTTGCCCTTGATGGCTACATTAGAAATCTAATCACCAGACAATTACTGGCCTGACAAGTGATAACAACCCATAAAGGCAACAAAAAAGGCAACATTCATTACGAAACAATTGTTGGCTATATTGTTGGCTAGTCTGCCTGATTTTGATTTTATCCTGCTTAAATACTCGTGATTCGATTCCTACCGTGAGCACCACACCTTCCCAGATCCACTGAATTCTAAAGAAATGACATAAACTGGAATGCTTGGGAATCATCGCTTGACTACCAGATGAGACAAGCACACTGTGGTTGGAGAGTCCCAAGCAAAACGCCCTCATAGGAAGCCAAGCTGCTTGCAGCGATGAACAAGTTTTTACTGCAGTTCTCTAACGACTGGTTCTTTGCCTATACGGAACCAGTAAGTCGCACTAGTTGTACCTCTTCATTCCCTAGTGCGATGAGTTCTCTAGGGAAGTCTCTTTCCTCAGATGGGCTTCCCTACCTCTCTGCCTTCTCGCATCATCGCACACTTGTAAACCTTGCTTCTGTAGTGGTGCGAACTCCTCACGTTCAAAAATCCGCACCTAGAAAATCAAAATCTGGCTGAACAGTTAGCATTCTGTTCAGATTCAACGGTTTTTCATTTCCGCAAATCAGCCTTTCATTTGTCGCCAACCTAGACAAGCACTAGCCAAACAGCCTTCCTTGCTGAAATTTCGACAATGCTCTGAAGCTGCGACGAAACGGAACACACTCTTGTATGTCGCCAATAGCGTGTTATGAACTGCCAAAACAATGTCGGCAACTACCAGCAAATAGAGGTTTATGAACAGAGAGTCACTACTCCGGAAGCACGGAATCGAGAGCCGAGCGAGTCTTCACACTACTTTAGATAGGAATCTGCTCGAGCAGCTGAACGAAGTAGTTCCAAGAAGAAAGCGGAGCCAATTTTTGGAGAGTCTGATTCGGCGAGAGTTGAAGCAGCTGCACAGTTGAGATTTACTCAAAAATTCTGTCCGGACAGAAAAAATGAGTAAACCAAAACTCTATTTCAAACCTAGGCTAAACCTATTTCAAACCTATTCTATGCGTAAGTGAATAAAATGCGCATATTATGCGTAGTTGCATAAGGCTAATAAGCAGTTGACTAAAATCTTAGAATTCCTTCCTAACTTTACTAGGCTATTCACCTTAGTGATTAATCTCATATTCACATGATGTGTATATTATAAACATAGTATACGACTAATGTTAGAAACTATAAAAGCAAATCAATTTTTTGATTATTTCTAGATTTCATCAAGGTTTGCAGAGATTTTCTGGAAAGAGCTTACTGATTTATTTAAACATAAATGCCAGCACTATGTATGTAGGTATATACACACCATGTGAAGTAAAAGAAGCGGCTTATCTGTGCGTGGCTGTTGTCAATCCTTTTGCCGACTTTGCAAACCTGACTGCAACTTGTGCAACAACTTGAATTCCTACAAAAGTGTTGCTATCAATTTAATAGAAAATATAAACCACTTTCCGAAAGGATTCTGATGAGCGACTTGCTCCAACAACGCCACCAGATTGAACGAAGGCAACCAGACAAGCGAAGAGCACTGTATGCAGTGATTGATGCCGAGGTGATTCGTGATATTGATTCACTGATTCCAAGGAGCCAGAGAAGCAAATTTCTGGAATCTGTTTTGAGGAGAGAACTGAAGGAATTACAAGCGAGTTGAGCAAGCCACCGGACTATTCAATCTTGGCGGGTCGGACAGTCCGAATGGCTTGTATGACGGGTGCGTAGAAACGCATGAGTCGGCTAAACTTCTAGCATAGATAAATCCAAAATTGGTAACTTTTGCTAATTTTTTTGGATTTACCTGCCTTGAACTACCTGCCGAAACAATTGCTTTCTGCGTATCCAATTTTGGTATTACCCACAATTGGAGCAGTCCAATGGGCTATGCAGAAGACCTACAAAAGCCACTGCTACACGCAGTCATTCAGCTAGTTCGTAAGCTAGATTTTGAGCTTACCGAGCAACGCTGGCAATCCAGTGAATATCAGCAACTTCGTGAACTCGAGCCGCTTCTGTATCAAATGCAGAAACCAAGGCGTCTTGTTCATGAAGAGGTCGCGTGAGTGCAGCAAAGGCGGAAAGTTGGTCTGTTGATTTGGATTTAAGAGAATCACTGATTGACGAGCTGACAGGTCGAGGTGGTGTCGTCACGGGCAACAATATTCGCAAGATTGAGTGTCCAGAATGCGGCAAGCGCGAAGCCTACAGCTTTGCTGACAAGCCATTCACGATTCATTGCCCACGCAAGAACGAATGTGGCGTAAAAACCAGTTTAAAGGCGTTGCGACCGGATTTGTTCACCAACTGGTCAAAACGCTATCCAGTCACTACAACCAATCCCAACGCCACCGCTGAAGTCTACCTAAAAAGCCGCGCACTCGACCCAAGCCAATTTGAATACGAGCAAGCGACTTGGCGCGAAGGCAACCAGACCTTTACGACGGTTGCGTTCAAGTGTTCATGGACAACTCGACGCTGGCACAGATTACTTGAGAAGACCAAGGACAAAACACGTTGGGACAAAGGCAACGGTCCTGCCTATCAAGGCCATGCCTGGACCACTGGCGAAATTGACGAAACCAAAGAGCTTTGGATTGTTGAAGGAATTTTAGAGGCGTTATCTGTCCAGCAAGGACTTGGAATTCAGGCCGCTGCGACCTTTTCCGCAGGCCATGTACCTGAAAAGTTCTATGAAGAGTTGCAGCCAACGCAACCGCTTGTCATTGCCTTGAATTCTGACGCGGCAGGTATCAGCGGCACGCACAAGAACATTGCGAAGCTCAAAGAGTTGGGATTCACCAACGTCAAGGCCATACAAACGCCAAGAGGCACTGATTTGAACGACCTGCTGGGTCATGGTGACTTCAGCGAGGAAAACCGAGAGGAGACGCTCAAACGGCTTTCATGGCGCGGCAAGCTGCTACTGGCTGAAACCATTGAAGAGTACCGACGAGCCTATGAACAAGAATATAAAGGCAAAGACGGTTTCTATCATGGCTTGCTTGAATTCAAAGGCGCAACCTACCAATGCTCAACCAAAGTTGAAGGCAGAGGCGACGACAAGCCTACGGTATCCGTAACGGAAAAAGTTGTTGACGCCACAATTAAACGAGCCTTCACCAGAATCAATGAAGAACGCCAGTTCAACGCAGAACACCGATATTTTCTGAAGGTCAACCCGATTGGGCGACCGGAACGAATTATCGAACTTACCGCTGCCGAGCTGGTAACGGCAAACCAAGCCAGAATCGCCTTTAAATCCAAGGCTGACGTTCTTCTGCTGGATACCAAGCCGGAGGTTATGAATGCTTTGATTACCAGGCTTGAACGGCAGAAAGCGCCCAATGTTCGGCTGGTCGACCGCTTGGGTTATGACGAGAAATCTGGTTGCTATGTTTTCGGTAATTTCTTGTATGACCCAGAAGGCAAACGCCAACAGGCGAACAGTGAAGGATTCTTTGCTGAACACGGTCTGGTTTGCCAAACCAACGAAGACCTGATTGACCGTTACGAACAAATCGACCTGAAGCATGTTATTCGCCTGATACGCCGCATTTACGGCAACCAAGGCTTAATGGTCTTGGCGTTCTATGTGGTCACGCTACTCAAGCATGAAGTCCTGCAACGCAACAAAGCCTTTCCCTACCAATCATTGAGCGGCGAAAAAGGTTCAGGCAAAACAACGCTGATTGATTTCTTGAACCAAGCCTTCTTCCAACTCTGGCAAGGTGTCAGCGCCTCACGTTCAAGCACCTACAAAGGCCTGAGCCGAATGCTATATCACCGGCACTCGCTGGTTATTCCCTACAACGAAAGCAACGCTGATTTGATTGGCTTGGACGAGAACCAGCTACTCACTGGCTATCACGGCGGTTCGCTTTACACGCGAGCGGCACAAACCAACGATTCCAGCGTTATCAACCTGCCTTTTGACGCCTCACTTGTCTTTGTCCAGAACCTTGAGCCTTTCAGCATTGGCGCAGTCAAAGAGCGCGTAATTTCACTACGGTTCAAGAATGCGGCGGAAGGTGGCGTCAGTGACGATAGCCGCGAAGCAATCAAAGAGCTGAACGCACTTTCCACCACGCAGCGTGCCGGTATCGGACACCGAATCTTTTCGGATTTGAAGAGTATCCGGCAACAGATATTTGCCGACCTAGCCGGTCTCGAAGCGTACCTGACCAATGAAGTCGAATCGCCACGCGTAGCGTTTACGCACGCACTACTTATGAGTGCTTGTCAGGCGTTGTTGACTTCAGCCGATTTTGACTTGCGAGAAATTGAAGAAATGAAGCTCGCTGAAGACATGATTGCCTTGGCAAAGAAGAAAGACAGGCAAACCGGTGGCGAGAATGACATTGCCAATGCCTTCTTTGAGAACTTCGAGGAATTACGCACTGTTGGGGTCGAGAAGAATGACGACCGCGTTTACCTCAATGAAAAAGAACATTACCTCGCAGACCAAGATCACTACTGGATACGACTGAGCCAAGTTGAGCGAGTTATGCGCTTGGTTGGCTACAACGTGCCACCGAACCTATCCAGAAAACTCAAAGAGGCTGACGGCCGCTTTGTTGGTCAAACCCAACGCAGAGGCTGGAACAGCAACAAGCAAGAACGCTGTTGGCAATTTCGCCGCGAGTTTCTGGACGAAGAATCTGCTCAATCTTCAACTTTGGTTTAAACGGGACAGGTGGGACGGCATTGGGACGGCATTGGGACACTAAAATATTCAATAATAATAAATATTTAAACTATATATTTATATATATGTCCCACTGTCCCATTAACTCTTCACGCGCACGAACAAAGCAACGAGATAGCAAATGAACTTGTTCAAGTTGTGTTTAGAAAAATCGGAAATTGACCAAAAAAACGAAAATCAAGGCACTCACAAAAGTAGTGGGACAGGTGGGACGGCAACCACGAAAGAGGCCGCAAAGCCAGAAAATACAAAGGCTGGAGGGTGTCCCACGAGGTGTCCCATTAGTGAAGCAAAGCGTCCCACGACAGAAGAGACGCTACAGCACAATACCGAAGACCAGGCGATTTTAATCGACAGAATGATTCGCTGGGTTGATAGGTGCGACGTTTGGGACGAATGGCAGATTCCAACGTCACTTATTAGAAAATCGCACAGGCTTCAAAGAATGGCCGACAACGCTGCACGAAACAGCCGCAATGGGATTCGTATTTGGAAAATTAAAAATAACTATCTGACTTGCTGTCCTTGGAGTCGCAGATTTGAAGACCTGAACCTCAAAGAAATTGAAGGCGCAACTGCGCGCAATCAATGAAACGCCGGCACAGTAGCGGCTGGCACTACTACCCAAAACTTCACAACAAAGGTGAAAGTTATGTTTAGAAATCAACTGGCGGAAGTTCTTCAAGACCACAAAGGTCATGCTCTGCCACCATACGACCAGGAACTAGAGAAGAAAATGACAACGCTCTCGCCGATCGGCAAGCATGTCATTCATCCGCTGGTCAAGCGAACAGGTCAGAATCTGTTACCTGAAAAACTGCAAAGTGTCTTCGCTCTTCGACTTGCTGACAGCAATAGGCTTCAGCGCTTGGGTATGCCGACAGATTTCGACCTCGAGGCCAATGTTGCTTATCTGATTCAGGACGCTGTTCCGACTGCGCAGTTTCGCAATCCTTCAAGCCGCAACCAGAGCTTTGAAGGCAACCAGCTCAGCACCTTGACCTACAATCCGCAGGCAATCTCCATCAGCGTGAAGTTCAGCTACAACGTCATGAAGAATCATCCACAACGTATGGCGACCTATGTTGAACGAATGCTTCTTTCTGAGGCTGGCCGCGTGATTGAGCAGGTATCTCTCACAGGCTCAGGCACAAATGGCGAGCCGCGAGGTTTGATCACTGCTGCTGAAGCTTCTGGAAGTGCAGCAAGCCTTGTCAGCTTCCCGACTGGTGGTGTTGACGTTGGTTCCTTGCAGAACATGCTCGAAGACCTGGCAGGTCTGAAGTCTGGGATTGAGCCGGATTCGTGCGGTTGGATTGTTGGTGAGGCGATTTATAAGACGCTTCAAGGACTAGCGGATCCAAGCGGTAAAGTTCCGTTAATCACAACGCAGGTAGTCGGTGAGCGAGCCTGCAAATACATGCTTGGATTGCCGCTCGAAGTCAGCAGCAACATGCCAAGCGGCAAGGTCTTGCTCTCGAACTTCAAGCAGTCCTGCCGTCTTCTTTTTTGGTTTCCAAATTTGGACCTTGTCATAAATCCATTCACCGGAAATCAGCAAATTGAGGTAGTTGCTCAGCAGTATGTAAATATCGCCATTCCTCGACCGTCGATTAGAGAACGGCTCTTGTCAGGATTGGTGGCTTAGATTTAAGATTGCTACTCGTAAACCTCCATTATGATTCTTTCAAAAAATTTCCCAGTTTTAGCAAACTTTTCATGCCATTCCTGGGCTCCATCGGACTTGTGCCAATTCTCCAAAGTTTGTAGGTCTGCCCATGATTCTAATTTAACCTGTCCAGAAAAAATTCTTTTACCAGTAGCGTGACGTCGGACCGCAACCTCAATTACTCCTGGAAGTTTCGGAACTGGACAAGCCTTAGCAATTTTGAAGTGCTCTTCAGGGTCCAAAACACCTTCACTTGTTTCATGATGTAAGTTCACAACGACGATAGCCATAGGGCAACTCCTCTGATTGATTTGCAAATACAATTTCAAGAAAACTTCCTCATTGATGGCCATGAGGAAGATAGTGTAGGGAAGCGCCATATGAAAAACGCTTCCCAGGGGGGACTCTACGCCAGGGAGAATGTATCAAAACCACTGGCGCAAAGTCTTTCATCAGTGCTTTGGAGTTTTCTAAGGCAAAGAACAGATGAAGGCACTAAGCAGCTTGAGGTGTATGGGGACAACCTTATCGCTTTGGCCAAAAAACTATCTATCAAATGGTAATTTTAAAATCAATCATTAAGTTGCAATTCGGATGATGTTTCTAAATCAAAAACTATCTTTACGGCTTCCTGCAGTGGGTATTTTTGACCACGAACAATAACTGAGTTTCAAAATCACTTAGGCTTCCTTCCGAAAAAAATGACTCAACAAGAATTGGCGAAAATATTTCGTGTGACATGCCGCACGATTCGACAATGGCAAACTGAAGGAATGCCGGTGCAAGAGCAGAATCATTCTGGCAATGAGTACCGCCTCTCGGAAGTTCTTGAATGGTATATCAAGCGAAGAATTGGCAGTGAACTTCAGTACGAGAAAACTCGGCTCTTTGCAGCTCAAGCACACAAAACCGAACTCGAGTGTGAGTTTTTACGCCTGGAGTTGATTCGGACAACTGAAGTGGAGAGCACCTGGGCAACCATTCGCAACGAATTTCAACAAAAAATCAGTCAAATTCCGGAGCGAATTCCAGCCAGTATTCTGAAGATTACCAATCTTGTGGATGCCAAACAGCAGCTGAGAGAAATCTTTGCTCAAGCTCTTGAAGACTTGGCCAAGCTCGAACCGCAAACCAAGGCAAAATGAGGCATCAAGGTACTGTGAAAAAATTTTATTTGCGGATTTTTCCGGCCTCGAACTCAATTTTTCTCCTAGCAAAAACTTTTCGATTTTCTTTCACAACAATTTAACCAGAAACCAAAAATCTGAAAATTGCGGAGCTGTCGGATGATTCCAAGCAATAAAAAGGCTCTAACTACTTCCGGCCTTTCACGCTGACTCGAATCTCCGGTAGTTGGCGGACTCCACCGTCATACGGAGGTGAGGTTCTATTCTGCGGGACTTCACCTTCACCGCACTCACTTCAAAGGAGCGTGATGGAACCTCAGCAACAACAAGCACTCACACTGTTAGCCAGTGGCAAGAGCGTGGACGAAATTAGTGAAACTCTTGATATTCACCGCACCACTCTCTGGAGATGGCGCAAGAATCCGGAATTCATTGCCAGATTTAATCAGCTGATTCAACAAGGCAAAGAAAAGCAGATTCAATCTTTCATTAACCTTCAACAAAGAGCCTTTGAAGTCTTTGAAGAAGCACTATCCAGTGAGAATGAACTGCTCCGGTTCAAAGCGGCCACTGTGATTATTGACAAGGTAAAGGAATTACCGGAAGGACTACTCTACGAAGACGAAATCTTGGAAAGTCAACGGAACCAAGAGCAGCTGAGGAAGTTGACAAGCCTAGACACCTTTCAATCTACGGAGTCATGTACAAGGATTACTCAACACCGAGACAGATAGCAGCTGAGAAAAATCTCAGTATTCGAACAGTCTACCGAATGTGCGAGAGTGGGCTACTTCCGGCCTTTAGAGTTGGTGGCCGTTGGCGTATCAGCAACGAAAAAAACACCGACATGGAGGATTCTGAGGCGATTCTGAGGCAAATTCGTGAAGGAATGAAAAAATCTGGCTGGTGACTAGCTAAGTAACTGAAATTAAAAGTGCTCTTGTTCGCAGATATGGAAGTTCGAAACGCCAAGGATTGTCGCTAGGTCTTTCTGGGTATAGCCCAGCGCTTGCCGCCACTTTTTCAGCAGCTCGGCGCGGTTGGTAGTTCCTGTATCAAGTTGGTGCATCCGGCTAGCTCGCAGCTTGGTTGTGGTGATAGTGTAGTGATTTTCACCCATCATACGTATTGATCGCAAAAAACGCGATACTACCGGCCGATCTGGAGCCACCCGGGGGCACAAAAACACCGCGTCTACTTGGTATAGTTAACCGCGTCCTACAAACGGGGGGCGCCGTAAAAGATATTTTGCACCTGAGATTTACATTTTGATACCATTGTGCGTGCAAAAAATTTTCAATTAATCGCGTTTGGCTTTGTAGCTAATAAAATTCAAACAAGGATAACAGATGGATACGTATTTCGATCTGGGCGGGTACAGCTTTCCCGTTACAACACAGTCGACCGAGGCGCAGACATGGTTCGACCGGGGAATTTTATGGACCTACGGCTACAACCACGAAGAGGCCGTCACGTGTTTCGAACGCGCCATCGATGCCGATCCGAAATGTGCCATGGCACATTGGGGGGCAGGATACGCGTCAGGGCCAAATTACAACATGCCATGGGACCTGTTCGATGATGCCGGCCGTGCGGCAGCCGCGCGGGCTGGGTATGCTCATGCGCGCAAGGCGCTTGATCTGATTGATGGTGCGACGGAATGGGAGGCCGCACTGATCCAAGCGCTGCCCGCGCGCCACCCCCAGCCTGACCCTCTGGATCCCGAAGCAATGAAAGCGTGGAATGCCAATTTTGCCGATGCTATGCGCGACGTGTTTGCCGCCCATCCAGAAAGCCATGAGGTGCGTACCGTCTTTGCCGAGTCGCTCTTGAACCTGACGCCTTGGAAAATGTGGGATTTGCGCAATGGCAAGCCCGCCGCGAGCGCGCGAACGGTCGAAGCGCAAACAGTTCTGGAAGAGGCGCTGGAAGGCGATCCGTTAGCCATGAGTCATCCTGGCCTGTTGCATCTCTACGTTCATCTGATGGAGATGTCGCCCTTTCCGGAAAAGGCGCTGAAGGCTGGCGATGCGTTGCGCCGGCTAGTGCCCGATGCCGGGCACCTGATCCACATGCCGACGCACATAGATATTCTGTGCGGGCATTACCAGAACGTGGTGGACTGGAATGAGGCGGCGATCGAGGCCGACCTCAAGTTCTATGAGGAGCGGGGCGCGTTCAACATCTATACCGGCTACCGCCAGCACAATTACCATTTCGTGATCTACGGTGCGATGTTTCTGGGCCAGTTCGAGCCGGCTATGCGTGCTGTGCAGGGGATAGCCGAGACCACTCCGGAGGAGATGTTGCGCATGGAAAGTCCACCTATGGCAGATTACTTCGAAAGCTATTTGAGTTTTGGTCCACATGTCCTTGTGCGCTTCGGTCGCTGGCGGGAGGCGACCCAGCTGGAGTTGCCCGATGATCCGGACCTTTACTGCACGAAGGCAGCCCATGTGCATTATGCTCGCGCTATTGGTCACGCCGCCCTGGGCGAGGTGGACGCTGCACTGGCAGAGGAGGCGCTTTATCACGCCGCGATCGAACGCGTGCCAGAAAGCCGTACATTGCACAACAACAAAGTGGTGGATCTTTTGGCTATCGGGTCAGAGATGGTGCGCGGTGAGATCCTCTATCGTCAGGCAAAGTATGACGAGGCCTATGCAGCCTTGCGCCGGGCCATCGCGTTTGAGGACAACCTGCCCTATGACGAGCCTTGGGGCTGGATGCAGCCGGTCCGTCATGCACTTGGCGCGCTGCTGTTGGAACAGGGTCACATGAACGAGGCCGAGGCGGTGTTCCGCGAGGATCTTGGCCTTGACGGTCAACTTGCACGTGCAACAGTGCACCCAGATAACGTCTGGGCGCTGAAGGGTCTGCATGACTGTCTGAAGGCGCGCGGCGAAACTGTCGCGATCGTCCAGGTGCGCCAGAGGCTGGATCTGGCGCAAGCGCGCGCCGATGGAGACTTCGCGGCCTCCTGTTTCTGCGCGCAGGCCGCAATGCGCGCGGCCGAGTAACTAGCCTAGGCAGAAGATTCTAAGACCAACGGACTACCGATCCGCCGCTCTGTTTGAATAGTTCTGCTTATTTGCTGGTATGTATCTGGAGAATTGCGAACAAAACAGAAAAAAGTCGCAAAAATGTCGTAATTGTTTACGAAACAACTTTGGAGCCTTCTCGCTTCCACCAGTGGGCGTAGTGAACGAAATGCGTTTGACACCACTACTGACGCAAGTGCCGAGCTTCTTCGATCAGTATGAAGTTGGGCATGCAGGACAAGCGAAGGTTTGCGAATTCAAGTGCAAGGAAAAGGTCAGCAAAATGCCTCTGAACATCTACCAGATGGGCCTGGCCCTAGGTGTCAGCAGAACTTGGAGAGATACCTTGATGGAGCAATTGACAGGATCAAGAGAAGAGCCAGAAGCTTTTGAACTGACTACAGAAGAGCCAATAGCAAAGCCATCGATTAAGTCACGCCTACTTTCCAATCTGGTGGCTTAATATGTTGGGTGATGTAGGGAAGCGCCACTGGAGCAACGCTTCCCTCTGAGGGGAGAACAATACGCGCCAGCTATAACAGGTTTTGGCAACGTAAAGTCTTACATCTGTGCTGCGGAGTTTTGTAATGCGACACAGATGTAGGCACTAATCAGCTTGGGGTCATGGAGCATAACCTTATCGCTTTGGCCTTTAAATTACTTCAGCAGATAAAGAATTCCGATTCAAATGATTTTAAAATTCATAAATAAAAACAGAGGTATCTAGAAAATTAAGTCTAAAAAAACAGACAAAAGGTACTTTAAATCAATTCCTGCAGTGAGTATTTCTGACCACAAACTATATCTGAGTTTCAAACCTGCCTAGGGTCGTATGTAGGTACTTTGGGGCAATTCCCCAGCGGGTATTTTGAACCAGGCACTCGAGCTTTCTCCTGGCAAAAACTTTTTGATTTTCTTTCAGACACAACCAATTGAGTAGGATCCCATTTTTTGAAAGCGGAGCCATTAACTCTTCCAAGCGATAAAGGCTCTTGAACTACTTCCAGCCTGAAGCTGATTCGAAGACTGATGGTTAGTGATGCCTCCCATCACTACAAGGCAGAGTGTTGGGTGAACGACTTCTGCGCACTCTGTCTTCACCGCACCACTTTCATTTTCAGATGGAGCAAATGCGACTACCCAAAAACTACAAAACACCAAAGCAAATGGCAGCAGAGCTTAGTGTTAGCGAGAAGACAATCTATCGAATGTGTCAATCAGGCCAATTGCCTAGCTATCGCATTGGAGGCAGGTGGAGAATCTATGAAGAAGCCAGAGCTGCTGGTGGAAGATTCAGACATGGTACTACAGCAATTCAAGCAAGGCACGAAGAAGGCTGGCTGGTAAAAATGAGACTTAACAAATATTACGTTTTGTTAGGAAAACATAAGGATTTGTTTGCCACCAACTTCTCTGCTTATTTTGGAAGTTTGCTGGCCTTGGCTATGAAAGAATCCAGCTCAAATTCTGCACTGATTCCTTCCTGATTCCTTTAACAAAGCACTGCTCATTCTGGGTATCACTTTTTCTACGATTTCCGACAAGCCACCTTTGCCCTCTGGGTCGACCAGTACAACTGGTTAACCTAGGTTGACTTAGGTTGACCTGAAGTAAACCTGCACAACTCCTCCACAAACATACTCCAGCCTTGTAGTGGCATGGTCTAGGTCAACTTGGGTCGACCAGTACAACTGGTTAACCTGGGTTAACCTGAGAGCAACCTCAAAAATCCTTGAAGCCAAGCAACCACCTATTCTGGAACAACCAGTGCAACCAGTTAAACTGGTTGACTTGGACTTGAATGGATTCAGAAACTGCTACTCCAGGAAGGAGACAACATGGACACCATCACCCTCAGCAAAGCCAAGAGCGAACTGCACATTGGCAGAGATCGCCTAGTCAAGCTCTTGAAGGATTGTCAGATTGAAGTGATTCAGGTAAATGCTCAACGCAAGGAAATCACCTTGGAGCAACTGGAACATCTGCGCAGTATCATTGCCTCTGGAACAGAAGCAACTCCCTACCAAAACACAACTCAGGTCAACTCAGCTCGACCAGTACAACTGGTTGACTTGCCCCAAGATTCAGCAATTGGCAAAGAAAGCCACCAGCAGCAAATCAAGCTGGCAGTGGTGGAATCTCAATTGGAAATGCTGAAGGAGCAGCTATCCAAGACAGAGAGGCAATTGGAGAAAACAGAAACACTGTTGCAGGAGGAGCGAACTGGTCGAGACCAGCTACAGCAAATGCTGGCAATTGAGCAGACGGAAAGAAGAAAGGTCACTCAGCAACTTTTGGAATCTCCCAAAGCCTCACCAGTGGAAGAAACCATTTATTCTGATGTAGAACCAAGTCAGTACAATCAGCCTCGTGGTGGCTGGTTTAGTAGAATTTTTGCCCAGACGTAATATCGACTGAGAGCATAAAAATTGAGGTCTCTCAGTTGTTCGGTGGCGATATCTCCTTAAACAAGTTCGCTGACTTCATTGGCCGAATAAAGCGATAAAGCCAAAAAACAGAAAATGCGGCTCAAGCTGCTGAGAGGCTCGAACACAAATAGGACAAAATATTGCTTGTCTTAAATCAGAAGTCTTTTTTTACGGAGTAGGCTGGAATTGGCTGGGAAGCCAAGGAAAGCTGAATCAGAAGAGGAAGCAGCAGAGCAACAAGAACTGAAAAGTTTGGCGACTCGATGTTCTTGGAACTCTGCATATCCATTGTCTTAGGAGACAATGGTAATCATGAAATAATTGCACCAACTTCGCAAGATTTGGGTTCAAATTATCCAAAATCTCCTTAGCGACTGGGATTTCATGAGTGCTTCTTCTTCTTCATACCAACTGAAGAAGAGGGCAGGATGCCAAACAAATCTCAATCTCCCACCCAAAAGCGTCAACTCTGGGCAAATCGTTACCGCAAGCTCAAGAGTTGGGTGCAATCTTTACCTCCTTTGTTGATTCTACGAGCTGAGAAGTTCATATCTGTCTTTTTCAAGAGGAAGTCTCTCTCTCTGCGATTGAGTGACAGCTACTTGATCAAGCTCTGGGGCAATATCAGCAGAGCAACTGTGCAGCGTACCCTACAGAAGTTGGAACAGTTGGGATTGCTCAGGCGTTTGACTGGGCCACCAAAACGCCAACCAGATGGCTCTTGGACACAACAAAGGAAGCTGGTGCTACTGCTCCCCAAAAGCCTTTCCTATTTAGTGTCTCACTCTGCAAGGCAACCAAAGCTAGAGGGTAAACCTCTAGCAAAGAATTCAACGCAGAGCGTGAAACAAAGAGATTTTGTGGACTATCTCTGTGAACAACAGAGAGTTTCAATAGGTGCCTGGGCCTTTTGGCTTAGGAAGAATGAGGCAGCACCACAGACGTTTGGCTATCTTCTCAGCTCAATCCATCAGAGAATCAAGAACAGGCCTGACATTTTGGAGAGCATTCTCTTTGATGGCCTGGAGCAGAAGCTCACAGGCAAGCAGTTAGTGGGCTACACGATCGCAGAAATCAAGGCAAGGATTCCAAACTAAGGAGGAAGAATGACCAGAGGAGAAGAATTTGAGAGATTAGAATTTCGGGCCACTCGGGAGAAGAATGATTCTCTGTTGGAATCTCTTTTTCATCCAGATTGTACTTATGAAAGCAACCTGATTCCAACTGAGTTAAAAGGTAGAGGAGAAGAAAATATTTATTGGGAGACACTGAAAGAAGATATCAATGCAGCAACTCATAAAGTGATCTATGAAGATGAAAATCAAATCCATGTGCACAAATATTATAAACTGAAAAGCATAGATGCATTTTACTCAGTCATTACAAAGGGGACCGTGAGAGATGGCAAAATTTTTCACACACACGAAGAGTATGAAGATTTAGACCATGATCCATCTGAAGGACAACCTTGGACATGGGAAGACGTTAGATGCTTACATGAGATGACCACAGCCCCAGCCACCACCTTTGAAGAATGCCAAGCTTTTGCTAACCAGAAGGGCATTCCCACACTGACAAACACTTCTACTGACAACGAATGGAAATGGAATTTGTCCTAATCCAAAAAGCTAAAGTCGAGTAACTAGACGATGACCCTAGCGAAGGGCAGGACTGGCACTGGGAAGACTATGAGTGATCAAAGCAGTTGGTGGGCTGCACCACCTCAGAAATCAAGGCGAGGACAACAGCATAAGGAGAGGTAATGACCAAAGCAGAGACATTTATTGAAGCTTGGAGGCTCGCAGCAAGAGAAGAAGATTTCTCGCTGGTCGATAAAATTTACCATCCTGATTATTCATCCTTTGACTATATTGCAGGAGTTGAAGTCAATCTGGAATCTGACAAACAGGTGATACTAACTTTGAGACATGAAATCAAAGCCACTATTCCAACAATTGTTTCTGAGAGCGATAATTTTTTGCAACTCCATAGG
>JACLAC010000147.1_pt1 | contig 24717 bp, 21 predicted proteins | sample 8027881 | NCBI WGS metagenome assembly JACLAC01 (sample SAMN15725517, study PRJNA655200) | protist metagenome | isolation source: fluorescence activated cell sorting (FACS) single amplified genomes of... | place: Spain: Blaines Bay Microbial Observatory, Mediterranean Sea | collected 2016-01-19 | reverse complement strand
AGAACAACGCTATCTGCTCCTCAAAGCTCAGGTCCTCAAGGAAATGGCGCACGAAGCCCCGTGCCTGGAGCATGGTGAACAGTTCGGCTTCGTTTTCGATCACGCGAATTCCGCCGCGATTGCTTTCACGTCTCGCAATGAAAATTCGGTTCCGCCTGGCGCGTGTACGCTTGGGCAGGAATTTCGGCATGACGTGCTCGAGATAGCTCCGTGGCAGATAGGTGAGAGATCTGCGTGTCGGAAATGAAGCGAATATGAGGGTCTCCGGCCGTACGAGGCATTCCGTACCGATAACTTCGATCGAAACGTTGTCCGGCAGATACCGCTCAAAAATGAACGACTCCATTGCCGTTGGCGCGGTCGGCAGCAGCAGCTTTATCTCCGTCAGTTCCGTGTAAGGCGGCAGGTGGAGGCAATACAGCCGTGCCATGTTGTCGATCAGCGTATGGTAGAAATTGTTATGCACCCCGCGAAACAGGAAACACACGCCAGCCATGTCCCGGATCGGTGCAAACAGGCGCTCCGTCCAACCGCGCAGCGTGATGGGCAGAACGGTGCTGGTGGAATCTCGAACGACGGCGCGCTTATTTGTGAGCAACAGGTTGTGCCGTGGCCAGACCAGGACATCGCGTAACCGGACAGCGAATATTTCGGGGGGGGGGTGATACACAGTGCCCATACCCGCAACGGCTTCCGGCCAGAATCCCATATCCAGCGCCTCGGGGGTATCGAGTGGTGGCGGCGTGTGAGACAGATCCTTGGCGATGAACTGCAGGGTATCGCTGATTGCGCCGATTCCTACCGTGTCCGGATAAAGCAGCGTACGAACGAGTCGCGGGAAAGTTCGGCGATAGCGGCGCTTGGCAGGCATGGGCTCACGAATCCGATTGGTGTTATCCGCGTCTGCAGACTTTGTCGATAGGTCTCGCCCGGAAAGGTATCATCTTCGGTAACGTTATGACTGACCGGGGTCGCTTGCACCCTCCCGCGTCATGGAGAGGGTAGCGTCCCAGTCGGTGGCTCATTCAGACCGATGCCCGCTTTGAACACAACTCGACAAACAATGGCCCGCCGATGAAGTTTCAAGGCGTGCATTCGATAGTGGTGAATACTCTGAATCTCGCGGGCGCGCGCTTTCTGACGCTCGTCATTCGCGCCTTGTATATCTTTGTCGTCGCCGAACATCTCGGTCCGGCGCTTTACGGTCTCTACGTCTACGGCACCAATTGGTACCTGGCTTTCGCGCCGCTCGCAATCCTGGGATTGCAACCGGTGCTCGGACGCATGATCGGACGCGAGCGGAAACAGGCCGGCGCGATCGCTTCCGCCGGGCTTGCCATTCGTCTCTTAACGACGCTCGTTGCGACCACCGCCTGCATCATTATCGCCTGGCTTGTCGAGACCGATTCGACCGTCCGTTGGGTGCTTGCGATTTTCGGTATCGCGTTGTTCGGACGCGGTTTCGCGATCTTTGCGAACAGCACTTTTATCGCGATCGAGTCGGCGAAGTACGCCTTGAGGCTCGACGGCACCTTTCGCGGGCTCGAACTTCTGATTGGCACACTCATTCTGCTCGCCGGAGGCGGGCTGCTTCATCTCGTCGCACTGCATGCCGTGATTTTCTGGGGGCAGGCGGTGGTCGGCTTTTTGGTGATGCGCAGGGTGATCGGAGGGGTCGGGTTCAATTGCAGCCTGTCACGCGTAAAGCAGATGGTGACCGCCGCCATTCCGCTGGCAGTCGGCGCCCTCTTGATCAACTGGCAACTCCATGGTCCGATCATCCTTTTCCGGGCGGTCGAGGGCACTGCCGAACTCCTGGGCCAGGTCGGTCTCGCTTTCCAGGCGTTCGGCGTCATGGCCGGCATCCCCGGTGCGCTGGCGGCTGCAGCCTTGCCAGTGTTGAGCCGTTCTATCGCGCGGGGTGACGGAAAGGAACAAATATTCGCTGATATCGGTATCCGCGTGATGCTCGTTGGTGGGACCTGCATTGCGTATCTTGCGATTGGAATCGGGATGCCGCTTCTCAAGCTGATTCTGGGAATGGCCTATTATGATGCGGTGTCCTATATCGGCTGGACATTCTGGCTGGCGATACCCTGGGCGGTCGCCAATATCGGCAGCCAGATCGCGGTGGCACAGAATCGGCTCAAGGCGTATATCGTGGTTGTCGCGGTCGGTGCGGCGGTTGGAACGACGGCGATACCGCTGCTGACCATCCATCTGGGTGTGCCCGGCGCATTTCTCGGCGCCGGGTCCGGCCTCGTGGTCTGGGCTGTAGTCGCTTTGCTCGACCTGGCTCGCCGGGACGGCCTGTCGATCGAGCGCTGCCTGGTCCGGCCGGTCGCGTCCAGCGGCTTCAGCTTTTTGGCTTTCCTTGGTCTGTCGGCGGTCGACGAGCGCATGGCGTTTGTCGCAGGTTTGGCGGGAGTTGCAGTTGCCGTCTGGATTTTGGACGTTTTCAGCCGAGAAGAGCGTCTCGCGTTACGCAGCTACATTTCAGGGCGTTTCAAGCGTTAAGCAGTGCTGGTCGTGCCCGAACGTTGTGTCAGGTTCGGGGACGTCGGTCAAAGGGCAAGGCAAGCGATTCCGCGTGAGCAGTTCATAGCTTTCGTTTCGTTCCAGAACAGCCCTGAGTGGCGAGAGCAGATCGATCGGTTATTGACCGTGGCCGCCTAAACCGGACGTTATCAATCCACGGCTCGTTTTCGCATGTGCCAAAGATAATCCAGGAGATTGTCCAATTGAGCAGCGCCAAGGTCGAGGTGTGATGGCATACGGCCTTGCCGGAATGCCGCTGCATTCTGGATAAATGAACGAACCATGGACGCAGAGCGGTACTCAAGAATGTTCTTTGGATAGTTCAGGTCAGGGCCGATTTTCCCACCCTGTTGATTTACCGCATGACAACGCACACAGCGCTTCTTGAAGATTTCATAGCCCAGGTGAACCGATGAAGATTGGGCTACATCGACGGGTACAACCGCAGGATAACGCTGCTCAAATGTAACCAGGGAGATACTGGCAAGTTGCCATGGCCAAGGGTAACCAGCAGCCGTGCTTTGCGACTCGTTCGACCACACAAGATAGAACGGCGCAGGGTCGGCTTCGTGACGACTTATACGTTCCCAGCCGGTTGGTATGTCGAGGTCATCGTAAACAATGTATCCACCTGCTTCCAAGAGTTTGCTTTTGGTCGAGACTGACGCATAACCATCGAGCGCCAACATTACGGCATCGGTCAATTCGTCCTGGTCCAATGACTCTCCGAAGGCGGCTTGCAGCACACCGCGCAACTTCCAGCCGCGGTAACGCTTGCTCTTGCCGTGATGCGGATCGAATATCTCAATTGTTTCTGATTCGACCTGCTCATTTATTTGCGCAGTACTCAATTCGACGTACGTTTCGTCAGAGAGTTTGAACTGAAGACGGTTTGCCCCCTGGACCGCACTCGCAGTGGCCGTCACAAGCAGCAACAGACAGGTCACAAAGCCTGTCAGCAATCCTGGCCTGGGTGAACGCAACGGTGCTTCCTCCATAGCTTCTGTTATCCGTTAATGGTCACTATATGCTTGAGTGTACATAGAAGCACGGGCCCGTTGCAGAGTGATTCTGGCAGGACCTGACGCCTCTCTCGAGTTCGGTGAGCTGTCGCCAAACCTTGTCACTCACGATTACGCCCAGCACCGCCCCCACCAGCCATCGACATCGCACACACGGCGACCAGTGCTTGGAAAAGATTTTCATTCCACACTGTACTTTCACCTTGATGACATTGGACACCTCCCGGACGATTATCGCGCTTCCTGAAGTATCTACGGCATCGGGGTAGATCCCCCTGTTCCAGAATCCGTTGACCTAATGGAACGACGACCACCTATTCACTAGACTTCAAGCTGGACTAATCCAACATCCCGTCTGAGCTGCGGGCGTACGTTATGCAGAGTATCTACGACACACTCGAGATCCCGACCATCATCAATGCGAAGGGCCCATCTACCCGTGTTGGCGGCGGCATCATGGCCGCCGAAGTTGCCGATGCCATGCGCAACGCCACGCAATTCAGCGTTGAAATGTCAACGCTACAGGGCCGTGCCAGCGAGATAATTAGTGAGGTCACAGGCGCCGAAGCGGGTATCGTTACCGCCGGTGCTGCCGCAGGCCTATTGTTAGGTACGGCAGCGAGTATCTGCGGTTTAAACCCGGCATTGATGAACCGTCTTCCTGACACCAGCGGGATGCGCCACCGGGTAATCATGGCTCGCAGCCAACGCAATCTGTATGACCATGCGGTCCGAGCTGCCGGCGTGGAACTTGTGGAAGTAGGCCTACCAGACCGCTACAGCGGGGCCGGCGTGCGTGACGCGGAAACCTGGGAGTACGAGGAAGCTATTGACGAGAACACAGCCTGCGTTCTCTATGTGGCACAGCCGACTGCAAAGCCCGCACTTCCCGACGTCGTTGAAGTCGCTCATGCGAACGGTGTTCCTGTTCTTGTTGATGCAGCAGCGCAACTGCCTCCGACCTCAAACCTTCGCGCTTTTATTGACGACGGCGCTGATCTGGTCGCCTTCAGTGGTGGAAAAGCAATAGGCGGTCCGCAAGGCAGTGGCATCTTGTGCGGCAGACGCGATCTGATTGCATCGGCTTTGCTGCAGAACCTGGATATGGATCTCTTCATGAGTCAGTGGCGCCCACCTTCCAGCATCTTTGGCAATACGGTGTTGCGTGGCCTCCCGCAGCACGGAATAGGACGGAGTGCCAAGGTTGCCAAAGAGCAGATTATTGGTTTGTTGGTTGCGTTGCGCCGCTTCGCACGAGCGGCGCCAGAAGTCCAGCACAACTTGCTGAAGAGTCGACTCGACGCGATTCAACAACGACTCGAACGCGTTGAAAATATCACGATGTCGGAAGAGCACACTACGGCTACGATACCGGTTCTGCGCATAAAACTGCTTTCACCGAATGTGCGTGCCCTCGATGTAGCACTCGCACTCCAGTTTGGTGAACCTGGTATCCATCTCAACTGCAGCGCTCTCGATAATAACGAACTGGTCGTTGATGTCTCCTGCGTCCGGGACGACCAGCTCGATGAACTTGCTGACCGATTGCACGTTGAACTTTCCGGATAGGCTCTTCTCATTGCAACAGGTCTGATTCCTTGAAAGGCGTGGCGGTGTCAAACCACTCACCAGCTTCCCTCGCCGCAACCACTTTCCGCGTTATGCGTGGCCAGCCCGAGTTGCTACGAGGGCGCTCAAACCTGTGCACCAAGACCCGTCGCAATCAAATCACAGTTAAACGACGGGCCGACGACAATTATTTGAGATATAGCGCTGAGCGCTTCCGGTTGGCAACGTATTGCGCTCAAATAGCCGGCGGCATGTAAACTCGCTTGTTTTAAGGCTTATCGAAGCGCCCTGCGGCCCGATAGTGCGGTCAGATTACTGGCTCCTGTCTGCAGCCAGGCTGCGTCAGGGCAGCCTTGGAGCACAGCCATGCGAGTTGCCACGCGCATCGCCCTTTGACCGGTACTGCAACCTCGCATACCAGACCTTATGCATATAGCTGCGCGCGCGGCCGCCTGGCTCATCTAGAATGTAGGCCACAGCATGTGAGCGACTTGGGCTGTTTCAACAACAAGCGTTGTACACGGCCGGAGCGATAGCACTTATTGGGCTCGCGCTCTATCTCAGTCACGCCAGATGCCCCCTCGCCTAAACTTGCATGACGGTAATGGTCGCGGAAACCACGCGACATAGCGTGTATGAGTGGATGAGGGGTTACGGTCCGGCCACATCGGCGAAGCGGTAACAAGATCAGCCAGTGCAAGACCTCCGGACATCTGAATCAGAAACAGCTCAGGCTGCATAACCGATGTTCACAAAGCGCAGACGAGCTTAGTCTGCTTCATACCTTGAGAGGATGATATCAATGACTAATGACGTCTTGTCGCCAGCCGCGCGCGCCGTCTTGCTGGGGATGGCGGCAGCAGTGGGCCTCAGTATCGGGCGATTGGGCTATGGCCTGGTCTTGCCGGACATGCGGGTTGACCTCAACTGGAACTACGTGGAAGCCGGGTGGCTGGGAACGGCTAATGCGACGGGGTACTTGCTGGGTGCAATTATCAGCGCGCCGGTGGCCAAGCGATTCGGTCTACATCAGGCGTTCATCTTCGGCGTGGTCATGACTGTGATCGGCATCACCGCAATGGGTATGAGCGCTAACTACTACTGGCTAAGTGCGTGGCGGATCATCGCCGGGGTGACGGGCGCGTTTTGTTTTGTGCTTGGGAATGCGGTTGCCGCGGGATTGGCGGCTGGGTTGAGCGATCCTGGGGCTCGAGCTCGGGTCATCAGTCTGTTCTACGCGTCACCTGGCGCTGGCATTATCCTGTCCGCGCTAAGCGTGCCACTGGTGTTCGCGATTGCTGGCCGGGGGAGTTGGGAGATCACCTGGTTTGTGCTGGGTGGAATCTCGGCTGCACTTGCGTGGATGACCTGGGTTGGCCTGCGCGGCATCAAGCTTGGTGAAGCTCTCCCACATGCAGGTGATGCACGATTTGCGACCACAGCGCACATACCGCTGCTGCTCGGTTACTGCGCGTTTGGCGCAGGATACATTTGTTATCTAACGTTCATGTATACCCACTTGCGCGAATTGGGTGCGGGTGAGAGCGTGCTGGTCAGCTTCTGGTGCACGATTGGCGTCGCCACGATGCTTTCTGTCTGGTTGTGGGCGCGGCTGATGGAACGACTGAGGCGCGCTTATGCGTTTTCACTGTTATCCGTGATTGTAACGGTGGGTGCAGCAATGCCATTGCTGAGCGACCGCATCGAACTCGCGTTTGTATCCGCCGCGATTTTTGGCTGTGCGCTGTTCTCCGTTCCCGCGTCCACGACGGTGTTCGTGCGGCGTAACTTCACGGCCGACCAATGGCCGCGTGCGCTCGGCATCCTGACCATCTCGTTTGGTCTTGGGCAGATTATCGGGCCCACGTTTGCAGGTTATGTGAGTGATAAGGGCGGTACACTCAGTTACGGCCTGGCGTGGGGTTGCGTGTTTTTGCTCGCCGGCGCCGCCGTCGCACTACTTCAACGTGACCCAACGCCTACGTAGCCACACTACAGCCGGCATTCGAGCCTTGATTGACGCGTTCAGAAGGAATGCACAACGGTGAAATCTTTTACATTCGTAAGGAGGCCCCATCATGATCGAACAGTGGCACACGCAGAACACCCACAAGAGACGGCATCGCCGATGCCAGAAAACGACATGAGTGAGCGTCGCAGAGAACCGTCAAAGGAGATGACCCGATGACTGCCGCGTTCGATCCGGTCGTCTATTCACGGGACGAATTGGTGCCGCTGCTCAAACAGCTATCGGCATTGACCGAATCCTCTGACCAGCTGGCCCAGCATCAGTACTTCAAGATGCTGCTGGCGCAGGTGGAAGGTGCATCTGATGGCGGTCATCTGGCCGAAGCGTTTTTGCATCTTTCCGGCGCCGCGTTTCTCGGGTTTGAGTACGCGCCGGAGGTCGCTGACGTACTGGATGAATTGCTGGAAAAAGCACAGAACCTGTCCGAGGCGCTGTCAGTCGCTGAAGATAGTAAGCACTAATCTAGTTGGCGTCCTCCGACAACGGCCTGCCGGAAACTGGTTTACGGCGTCCCAAACAAACTACATCACGAGCTTAGGACGTTGTAAGGATACCTTTTGCCATTTGCAGAATGCTCTGTGAATTACCTGTCGCCGATAAGGGGAAGCTTACGACTGGAGCTTTTCGACCTCTGCGAGCAGAAATACTACCGCCTGGATTGACTCGCTGCTTCACCCAACTGGAGTCGATAACACTGGAGTCGATAACGTTGAGTAGTGATTGACGACGGTGAGCGACCTAATCAATTAGAATCGTTAGCGCATAAAACGCTACGAGGAACCGCAGGCATGTCAGCCAATATCGGCTACCTGATCCCTACACGCGAAGCGATCATGGAAGGTCGCCCGTCCACCAAGCCGCTAATGGAACTCGCGACCACTGCGGAAGGCCTGGGATACGACTCCATCTGGGTCGGTGATTCGCTCACTGCACGTCCGCGCCATGAACCTTTGACGCTATTGGCCGGTATCGCAGGAGCAACGGAGCGCGTCAAGCTCGGCACAGCAGTACTGCTGCCCGCGTTACGCAACCCCGTTCTGCTGGCTCACATCGTTGCGAGCCTCGATCAGGTCAGCGACGGTCGAGTCATCCTCGGCTACGGGATCGCCGGAGATGTCCCCAACATACGCGCTGAATTCGAAAGCGCCGGTGTCCCCTTCGAAAAACGCATCGGACGTTTACTCGAAGGCCTAAAGCTCTGTCGCGCCTTGTGGACAGGCGATAAGGTCGACTGGGATGGACTGTGGAAACTGGAGGGCCAACAGATCGGCCCGACTCCCGCGCAAGAAGGAGGGCCGCCCGTCTGGATCGGCGGCAGTCACCCTAACGCATTAAAACGTGCCGTGCGTCATTTCGACGGCTGGTTCCCGACGGGCCCTGGTGCAGATGTCTGCGGAGAACAGTGGCGGGAAGTTCAATCGCTTGCCAAGGCCGAAGGTCGGCCGGATGGCGACATGACGTTCGCCGTTTATCTGACTCTCGCGTTAGACGACAGTCAGGAGAAAGGTATCAAACGTATCGACCAATTCCTGGAAGCGTATTACGGTGTCCCTGGGCATATCTTACGTCGACGTATGGCGAGTTTCGGCGGACCGGCTGAAGAAGCCGCAGCGTTTATCAAGAGTTATGTCGATCAGGGCGCCAGTCACGTTTGCCTCCGATTCGCTGGTGATCATGAAAACTCGCTCAAGGCCATGGCCAAGCTCCGTAAAGAGATGGGAACTGAATGATGCGTTTTGCAGGAAAAGTTGCGCTGATTACTGCTGCCGGCGCCGGAATTGGCAAGGCTACTGCTGAAATTATTGTGCGTGAAGGCGGTACCGTGGTTGCCATCGAGAATCAGCAGTCTCGACTCGATGCTTTGGCTACGTTGCTGGATAACCAACCAGGTAACTTTGTTGAAAAATGTGTCGATGGCATGGATGAGACCGCCGCCCGACGCACGGTACAGGAAGTCATTGATGCGTTTGGGCAGGTCGACATTCTGGTGAATGCGATCGGTGGTTCCACCATCATTGCCAATCCTGCTGCCGAGATTGATGAGATGCCATTCGAGGATTGGCAGGCCATCTTGAATTTCAATTTGTCTGCGACCTTTGTGTTTACCAATGCTGTTGTGCCGCATATGAAGGCACAAGGTTCTGGGAAGATTGTGAATCTCGCTTCCATCGCCGGACGCGGGACCAGTTTCAAAAGCTCCTCGCCTTATGCCGTTGCCAAGGGCGGGATTATTGCGATGACGCGTAAGCTTGCTTTCGAACTGGGGCCACATGGCATTTGTATCAACGCCATCGCACCTAGTCTTACGCTCACCGAACGGTTGATGCCGCATTGGGACGCGCGCGACGACGACAATCAGGCTGAGGAGATTGCCAAGGTGCCGCTTGGGCGGATCGCGCGTTCTGAGGACCAGGCCAAAGTGATCGCTTTTCTCGCTTCCAACGATGCGGACTTTGTAACTGGACAAACAATTGATGTGAACGGGGGGCAGTTATGAGTGATTCTGGAAGCGGTCTTCCTGACCGTAAAGATACGCTTGGTATTGTAGGCGTCGGCGTGATGGGTGGTGGGATTGCTGCGAATCTCCTGAAGGGAGGCGTCAATCTTGTCGTGTATGACGTGAATCCGCAACGCGTACAGTATTTTGCCGGGCTTGGCGCCAATGTGGCTTCCAGCCCTGCTGATGCAGCGCGGCAAGCTTCTACGCTCATTTCCATGGTGGAAACAACCGCGCAGTCTGAAGAGGTCATCATGGGTCCAGACGGTTTCCAATCGACCGCGCAGCCTGGCGACGTCATTCTGTCCATGGCGACTATCGATCCTCTCGCCGTCAAAGATTGGTACAAGACATTAAAAGCGCGTGGTATCGATCTGGTCGACGCACCCGTATCCGGCGGGCAGGAGCGGGCTGAGGCCGGCGATCTCTCGATTATCTGCGGGGGGGATGAAGATGTCGTTGAGCGCGTGAAGCCGCTGCTCGATGCCTGTGCACGGCAGGTGTTTCATATGGGTGAGATCGGACAGGGTCTTGCTATGAAGCTCTGCAACAATATGCTCATCCAGGTCAGCACGGTCGCTGTTGCGGAAGCAATGGTGTTAGGTACGAAGGCCGGGCTGGATCCGGAGCAGATGGTGGATGTGATTCGGCAGTCCACCGGACACTCGGTAGCGTTTGATATGCGCGCGCCGCGGTATCTTGAAGGTAACTTTGAGCCTGGCGGTACTGTGGATATCACCTGGAAAGATCAGACGTTGCAGACGGACTTTGCCAACGCATTGGGTGTGCCGTTGTTCCTCGCCAACACTACGCGGCAGATCTTCCAATGGGCGCGTGGGCTTGGTTACAACAAGAAGGACAGCTCGATCACGGTGCGGATGTACGAGCAGGCTGCTGGGGTCAAGTTGGGGCCTCGGGAGGATGACTGATCTGGTTATTTAAGTTTCCTTAGTTTCCTTGTCGAACGAACAACCGCTTGTCAGACAGCAGATACGCAGCCTACTAATCCATGGAGGCAGCGCACGACATCGCCAATTGACAATGGCTATCGGTTAGCAGCCCATTCCACCGCCTCTTCGAGGCGGTCATGTCCCCAGAACAATTCCTCGCCTGCCACGAATGTTGGCGCGCCAAAGATCCCGAGCTCTATGGCGCGTTCTGTTTGCGCACGCAGCTTGGCTTTTGACTCATCCGTGCTTGCGGCCGCCAACGTTGCATCAGCATCTACATCCAGTGCTTCAAGCACTGACCCGAGCGTGCTGACAGACGAGATGTCCAGATTATGCACAAAGTTAGCCTGATACATCTGCCGCACAAATTCGCGCAACCATGGAGCATCATCAAAACAACACGCGACACGTGCCGCCGCCAATCCGTTCTGCGGCATCACCGTCGGGCGTTTATATGGCAATCGATAACGTGCGCAAGTGCGTTCGATATCGCGCCACATGTAACGGCCTTTGGTTTCGTAGATATTGAATGGTGAGGTGTCCCAACCCTGGGACTTGAAGATGGGGCCTAACAGAAATGGACGCCAGACCACATCCACGCCACTTGCGTTCGCGACTTCGTCAACCCGGAACGCTGCCGGATACGAGTAGGTGCTGGCGAATTCAAACCAGAACTCCAGTGTGGGTCGGCCCATCTGGCTGACCTGTCCTTAAACCGGGCCCCGCCAAGCATGGGAGAAGTCTGGTTTCACGTTGCCGTTCCGGGCCAGACCTTCATTGCCGAACTTCTCTCGTAACAGCGCCAGATGCTCCCGGCCGAACAAGCCGACATCCCTACCCTTCTCAACGTCTGCAAAAACGTAATGTGGTACGCCGGTAATACCTGAGGCTTCGGCTTTGTCGTGCAGCTCCTGCAACTCTTGCGTACCAGCACCCTCGGCGCTCACAAATTCTGCGAGGCCCTCGCTGTTGCCGCCTGCGGCTTCTAGCGATCCGCTCAGTTGGTCCAGTGACTCAACTTCGTACTCGCGCCAGCCACTACCCCACCCGTGTACGTACACGTCCATCAGGTACGGTACCTCAACACCTTGTTGTTTGGCGCGTAAGAAAACTTTGTGGGAAAGCTCTGAATCCAGCAGCCGATAAGGGCTTCTGAACGGCAATTGTTGTAACGCCGCGTATTCACGCGCTGCGGCGTAATACATACGTGCTTTCCGATCAGCGGCGGCGGATTCAGGGCGGCGCTTCATATCTTTCTCGACACTGGTGGATACACCAAGCGTCCGATAGCTCAACGTGTAAGGCACAAAGTTCACGTGAACCTTGTAGTCGCGCATGATTTCGATGGTGGGTCGAATAGCCAGGTAGGCATGTGGGGATTTGACGTCGAAGTAAACGTCGATGGTCTTGTCCGTTTCGAGCGACATGATGTGTTGCCAGTCACTCGCTTCGCCGAGAATGCGCGCGGCCGTTTCTTTATCCATTAAAAACTCCTACTAGCATGCGCTCGCTGACAGGTGAAGCCAGGAGCTCTCGTTCTGGGCCCGACACCAATACGCCCGGGATGCCTGAAAAGGAGGCGGTAGTTTAGACGATTCGAGCTACCAGAAGTGTCGCGTTAGTCGTCAAAATCGCGACTTGCTGCCGGATGAATGTCGAGCAGCAGGCGGCTTGCGGCATATTCACGTCGAGATTCGAATCAGCGTAGTACGCGCCCGGCAGCTAGACGGAGTTTGGTTATGCGGCAACCGCTGTAGTCAAAGAGAAGGCTTTTGAGTTGGTCGGTAGTCTAGTTGGCTACCGATGAAGCACGATATTGGAAACGATGCACTCAATATTGCGGCAAACACATACATTTCGCGAGCTGTATACACCTCTGCGCAGAATTGACGACAACGCGTTGCGCAACCGCGCATCACACGAGGTCTTCAGAAACGATGCATCATGGGAAGCCATTCAAGCCACAACCAAATTCTTGCCATACGCGAACCATCACAGTACGCGATGTGTTCGCAATTCGCGGTAAGCTAGCGCTTCGCCACATCGCTTGAGGAACATATTCATGGCCAAAGCTTATTGGGTCAGCGTGTATCACGCGATTCATGACCAGGACAAACTTGCCGCGTACGCAAAGCTCGCGGGCCCCGCGGTTGAAGCGGGTGGCGGCAAGTTCATCGCACGCGGCATGGCCGCGAAGGCCTACGAGGCTGGCATGCTGCAGCGGACAGTGCTGGTGGAATTCGAATCGTTGGATGCCGCCATCGCTTGTCACGACAGCCCGGCTTATCAAGAAGCGCTGGCCGCGCTCTCTGATGGCGTCACGCGCGACCTGCGGGTGGTTGAAGGAACTTAACACCCGGACGGTTAGACCAGATGCGCCGCCAGCCAGCGGCGCAGGTCCTGCTCCGCGCGCTGCGCAAGTTGCGTCTGCGGCATCATGCTGTCAAAACCGTGTGGCGCGCCAGGATACACGTGCAACTCCACTTCCACGCCTGCATGGCGTAGACGAGTCGCGTAATCCACATCTTCGTCCGCAAATACGTCCAGCGCTCCAACGCTGATGAACGCGGGCGGTAAACCTTGCAAATCCGTTGCGCGCGCGGCGGCCGCATAAGGTGGCACATCGTGACCGGATAATGCCCCCAGATAGCTGGACCAGCCAAACTGATTAGAGGCAGGTGGCCAGACCGGATCACGCCATTGGCTGGATACCGTTGTCTGACGGTCATCCAGCATGGGATAGATGAGCGCCTGAAACGCGATGGAAAACTCACCGCGGTCGCGGGCGAGCAGCGCGAGTGCGGCCGCCAGACCACCACCGGCACTGGACCCTCCAATACCAATACGATTGCGGTCGACCCCTAAGCTCTCACTGTTCTCGAACAACCAGCGGAGGCCCTCATAACAGTCTTCCAATGGTCCCGGATACGTGGATTCGGGTGCCAGCGCGTAGTCCACCGACACGCCCACACATTCGAGGCTTGGGCACCAGCGGTCGAAGCGTGGATCGTCGATACGGTTGGTGCCCAGGACCAGGCCGCCCCCGTGCATCCAGTAGATGGCCGGCCGAAGTCTCTCTTCCTCGCCTTTAAGCCGATGTAACCGCACGGATGCGTGCGCACGCGCGTCCAGCACGTGGTCTGTCCGCTCAACCTTATCGGAGACAGGTGGTGGCGGGAGGCTCGCGCGCAGCTCCCGCACTTTGTTGAGATTCTCGGCGGAGAGCGGTGCGCCGGGCAGCCCCAGCTCAGCCAGAGCTTGCGCGATCTCCGGGTCCAGTAGCGACTGGATGTCTACAGGCTCACTCAAACCGATGAGACCTTATTCAGCAGCCTCACTCAGCATTGTGGGATCACCACGTTGGCCTCGCACAAGTTGGCCCGGTAGCGCGCCGGTGGGTTTACCTTGGTGGTACGTCACTTCGCCGCTGACGATGGTGTATTCGTAACCGCTTGCGCCCTGCATCAGTCGTTTGCCGCCTGCCGGGAGGTCTTGCACAACGTATGGGGATTCGAAGTCCAACACATCCCAATCGATGATGTTCAAGTCGCCTTTGAGACCTACCTTGATACGGCCGCGGTCACCCAGGCCAGCCGCTTCAGCTGTGTCGCTGGTCAGGCGGCGAATCAGTTCTGGTGCCTCGAACTTCTGTTTGTTTTTGCCCCAGTGGGTCAGCAACCAGGTGGGGAAACCGGCATCCAGGATGAAGCCAACGTGTGCGCCACCGTCGCCCAAGCCCATGATCGCCATACGCTCATCCAGCAATTTCTCGGAGGCAGACAAGCTGTAATCCGAGTAGTTGGTGATAGGCACGTACAAGAAGTTGCGCCCGCCATTGTCCGTCAGCAGATCGTAAGCAACCTCGTATTCGCTGCGGCCTTCGCGTGCGGCAATTGATTCAACACTGTTCTCTTCTTTCGGCTCGTAGTTCTTGTCCTGGAACAAGAACATGCGTGCGTAAGAGATTCTATGTACCAGTGGGAACGTGGATTCTTTGACCGGGTCTTCGGACAGTATTTGTGCGCGGATTTCCGGGTCACGAAGCTTTGCAACCTTCTCTTCCAATGGGAGGTGGTTGTACTTCTTGAATGTTGGGCAACCGCTGAACGGTGTCTGGCTCGCTTGCAGACCCAGCAGCAAACCGATCGCGCGCGGCGGGAATACCGGGCGGATGTTGACGTTCTCTTTTTCGTACGCGTGCCGGTTCATCTCCAGCAGGTCCGCAAACATGCCCGCGCGGTCGTTACGCTGCGCGAGCGTATACACCATCGGTCGGCCACTGTTTTGCGCGACGCGCTTCAGGATCCCAAATGCTTCCACCGGATCGGGCTCGGCGTCGCGGGTGTTTTCGGTGGTGTCCGTGATCCAGTCCGAGACCGCCTCGATAAATCCGCTGCCCGCATCCCGCAAGCCGTTGGCTAGGCCCATCAACTCGTCTTCGTAGACGCGCAACGTGGGGACGTATTCGCCGGCCAACGTCTTGTGGGAGGTCGTGCGGCTGGTAGAAACACCAAACGCGCCCGCCTCGATCGCCTCTTTGGTAATGGCGCGCATCTGTTCGATATCTTCCGGCGTGGCCGGTTCAAACGCGACGGCACGATCGCCCATCACATTCACGCGCACCGCCGAGTGTGGCAGCAGCGCACAGACGTCCGCGTCGTGCGGCATTTTTTCGACGGCGTCCAGGTATTCCGGGAAGCTCTCCCAGGTCCACTCCAGGCCTTCATGCATGACGGCGCCGGGGATGTCCTCCACACCTTCCATCAGTTCAACCAGCTTGTTGCGGTCTTCAGGCTTGCAGGGCGCGAAGCCGACGCCGCAGTTGCCCATGACGACGGTCGTCACGCCGTGCAGCGTGGATGGTGCCAGGTGTTTGTCCCACACCACTTGCGCATCGTAGTGCGTATGGATGTCCACGAAGCCGGGCGTGACCAGCTTGCCAGCCGCGTCGATCTCCCTGGTGGCCGTGCCTTCGATCCGTCCCACCGCGGCAATCTTGCCGTCTTTGATAGCAACGTCCGCGCTCACCGGCTCCGCGCCGGTCCCGTCGACCACGGTGCCGTTCCGTACAATCAGGTCAAACTCAGCAGCCATCTATTCGCTCCGAACTCGTCAAACATTGGGCATAGCTTGGCATTATCCACCGCTACGCCATGGATGGGCGCGCGCCCTCATGCTGAATTCTCATGCCTTCCAGATCCGGGCGGTTGTTCGGCGGGTGCGGTTGCGACACGATTTCAATAGGCGTTGATGTCGCCAGATTGCGACTAACACGCAAGGCCTTCCTCTTGAGCCGCGCTCAAGACCATAGGCGACAGCTAAGGCGGCGGGCGTAAAAAGATGCGTCCGAGAACGGCGGCATCTTGGCGCCTTATGCACTGCTCCCAGCAATCAAATCGGCAGCCTTCTCCGCAATCGCGAGCGTCGCCGCGTAAGTATTGGCAGACGGCAACATCGGCATGATCGAAGCATCCACCACACGCAGCGCTTCTATGCCGTGCACGCGTAGTTGATCGTCCACCACTGAACGAGCGTCATCCACCGGCCCCATGCGGCAGGTGCCTACCAGGTGATAGCCCGTGTTGCCGTTCCGCCGCGCAAAGTCCAGGAGTTCGTCGTCGGTTTGAGCCTGGTCGCCGGGCAGGGTTTCGTGATCGAAGTAATGCGACATTTCTGTGCCGCGCATGATTTGTCTCACCAGACGCACGCCAGCGAGTGTAATGCGCTGATCGACTTCCGCGCTCAGGTAGTTTGGCTGGATGGTGGGCGCGTCACCTGGGTCTTTGGAGACGGCGCGTACATAGCCGGTGCTCTCCGGGCGCGGTTGCGCAGCGCCGCAGGTCATCCCCGGATATTCATCCAGCACGTAGGTCTTGCCTTCCTGGTAGCTGCCGGGGGTAAACAGGATGCGCAGATCGGCGTCTTCCAGTTCTGGATACGACTTGCCGTGCACGTACGCTATCGACGGGCTCAAGCCCAGCACGCTTGGCTTACGCAGCATCCACTTCGCAAATTCGCCTGGAAGTCGTGGCCAGCGTGCGAGTTCGTTAATGGTTGTGGTGTTCTTCGCGCGGGCGACCAGGCGCACTGAATAGTGGTCGCGCAGGTTCGCGCCGACGCCGGGCAGCGCATGCACAAGCGGAACGCCCAGATCACCAAGGTGCGACGGGTCACCAAGCCCTGATAGTTGCAGCAGTTTGGGCGAATTAGCGGCACCGCTTGAAACGATCACTTCGCGGCGCGCGCGAATCTCGTGGTAGGCACCAGTTGGGTCGCGGTACACGACGCCGCTCGCGCGCTTTTGCCTGAAGGTCAGCCGTTGCACAAACGCCCCGTGGCGCACAGTCACGCCTTGTCGGGCCATGGCCGGTCGCAGAAATGCTTCTGCCGCACTGACGCGGCGGCCCTGGTTGATGAAACGCTGGTAATAACCCGCGCCAAACTGAAAGCCTGAGTTGTAATCCGGATTACGTGGGATTCCGAGTCCACCCGCGGCGTCGATAAACGCTTCGCAGAGCGGATGTGGCCAGTCGCAATCGGTGATGGGTAATTCGCCATCGCGTCCGCGTACTGCGTCTTCAGCACCACCCAGGCGTCGCTCGGACCGATTGAAGTACGGCAGCAGATCATCAAAACCCCAGCCGCGATTCCCAAACTGGGCCCAGGTATCAAAGTCCCGACGTTGTCCGCGGTTGTACACCAGCCCGTTGACGGAACTGGAGCCTCCCAATACGCGGCCTTGTGGCAATCGGATTCGTCGCCCGGCGATGCCTTCGCCCGGCGCGGTTTGGAACGGCCAGACAATATCGTCGCTGTACAGCGTCTTCACGAAACCCGCAGGCATGCGAATGTAAGGGTTGTTGTCCTCCCCTCCCGCTTCCAATACGCAGACGCTGACATCCGTGCGCTCGCTCAAGCGCTTTGTCAGCACGCAGCCGGCCGCCCCGGCGCCAATGATGATGTAGTCGAAGTGATCCATTGCGAGGCAAGCTTCGGTGTATTTGCGACGTGTTGCTAATCCAATCTGAGTCTGGCTGGTCAACCAGACCATTGCAGGACGCTGCACAGTAGTGCGGTAATCTTTCCTGAAATTGAACTCACCAGCATCCACCTGGCTTGCGGAGAACTGTCATGACCAGCACTGACTCAGGGCGTACGCGCCTACCCGTCTACGAAATTCTGGCACGCGATATCAAGACACTTGGTTTTCACAGCGTTTTCGGGTTAATGAGCGACGACACGGTCGAGTTTGCGGTCACGATGGACGCGATGGGCGTACGCTTTCATGGCGCACGCCATGAGAACAACGCCGTGTGCATGGCCGAGGGTTTTGCCGCCGCGACCGGCGGTATTGGTCTGGCACTTATTGGTCGGGGCCCGGCGACCGCCAACGGTTTACATGCATCGGTGTACGCATTGCGTTCCGCGTCGCGGGTGTTACTGATGTCTGGCGATGAGGCAGCGGCCAAGTCGAACGGCAACGGTTTTGGCCCGGATTACAAGGCGTTCAACGCACAGGGTGTGTTGACGCAGTCAGGGTTTGAAGTGTTCCGCCCCACAAGCCCGGAGACGGCCAGGCAGACACTTCACGATGCACTGCGCGCAACGGTGGCCGGTCGGGGCGCGGCATTTCTGTTACCGGTGGATATTCAGGTAGCGGAAGTTGAAGTTGATCTGAACTTGGCGCTCCCCGACCTGGAAACGCCACCACCACCTGTGCCAGACGCCAGCGAACAATCTATTCAGGTGGCGGCCGGTTTGCTGAATAACGCCGAGCGCCCCGTCATTATTGCGGGCCGCGGTGCACACAAATCCGGGGCGCGCGACGCGCTGATACAACTGGCCGAACATACGGGCGCGTTACTCGCGACCTCCGCACGAGCCAAAGAAATGTTTGCTGGTCATCCGTACAACATTGGCATCATCGGTTCCTTCTCGACATCGGTTGCAAGACGTCATGTCGAACAAGCCGATTGCGTGATGACCTTTGGTGCCGGCCTTAATTGTTTTACTTCGAGCTGGGGCATGTCCGTGCCCTCGGTGCCGCTAATTCAGGTTGATAGCGTTCGTTCCAATATTGGACAGTGGCTGAATGCGGACGTCGGCGTGGTGGGTGATGCCAAACAAGTCGCCAACACACTATGTGATGCGGTCACCCCGCGCGACGACAGCCGCAAACCATTCCATACGCAAACAACCCAAGACGCGTTCGCAAACTTTGATCTGCGTGTGGACTATCAGGAAGCTCATACCGCGCGCACCGTGGATCCACGCTCGCTTTGCCTCGCGTTGGACGCAGCGCTCCCGCAGAAACGCAACGTTGTTTACGACGCCGGCAACTTCATGGGTGTGGTGCCGTACTTCAAAGTGCCGGGGCCAGACCACTTCAAGATAACGACCGACTTCGCTTCAATCGGCATTGGTTTTGGCACGGCACTGGGATTTGCCAAGGCACGCCCCGACCACACAACCGTGCTTGTCATCGGCGACGGCGGCTTCATGATGACCCTCAGCGAACTCGAGACGGTTGTGCGCGAAGACCTGCCTATCGTGATTGTCATCATGAATGACTGCGCGTACGGCGCCGAGCTACATGTGTTACGGCCACGCCAGCTGCCGGTCGAAAAATCGCTATTCCCTGATATCGACTTCGCTGACGTGGCCGCGTGTTTTGCGTTCGAGTCCGCGACTATCCGCACGATGGATGACCTTGCCGCCATCGCGCCGCTATTAAAGGACCCGCAAGGCCCCATCTTGCTGGACTGTAAGATCAACGCGGACATCGCCGCGCCCTTCATGGCGGAGTTGGAAGCCGCGCATAGCGGCGACTAGCACGTGACCGTCAAAACTCGTCCCAGACGGCGCCGTAATCAGAACTTGAGTTGGACTGGCTGGTTGCGGTGTCAGATTTCCACTGCGCAAGACGTGACTCGCGAGTGTGGCGCGTATCGCTTGCGCCTGACGTTTACGGCGGCGGGCGTTTCAATTCAAGGACGCAAATACGGCCGTGTCCGGTACGGCTCGAGTAACCGCGCGACGTCAGAAACAAAGGGCGGTGGCTGGCGGCGCGCAGGTGCCCGCCGCACAAAGCGGGGTCGGAGAACGTCTGTTACGGGGCTTTAGGCGTCTCGTAAGGTACTTCTTTCTGCCATTCTTCCCACTCAGTCTCGTAGCCTACAAAGCCTTTTTCGTTGGCTTTCATCTGGCGGGTTTTCACGTATTCTGACTGGCCTTCCGGAACTTCCGGGCGGGTGTTGGATGGTGCACTCATTATCGGGTCCTCATCGCTGTGAGTGGGGTTCAGCAGCTCTTTGTTGGCTGCGCAAATCTTATCGTGTTTCTCGTCAAACCTGCAGCGCGCTCACGATTTCGCGCGCGGCTTCGGCGCGCACTTGCGCGGCCCGGCAGTAGTTTTCGTAACTGGTCTCGGCGAACAACGCGCTCAGCCGCTCGAATTCAGCCGAGGCCGCTTCAGCCATGTCCAGGTAGTCGGATTCACCGGCCAGCGCGCTCATCGCGGATGCGCGGTTGGCGGCAATCATGGCGGCTACCAGCGGATACTGCTCCGAGCTGATGACTTTCAAAACCTGATCATAAGCTGAAATACACGCTTCGAGCGCACCAATGTCTTCTTCGTGTTCACCCACAGCTTGCATCGTCGCGGCGAGATTATTGTGGCTAACTGCCCAGGCCAACGTGTCTTCATCTTGTGAGCGTTCGGACAAAGCGTTGCGGAAAGCCACCACCGACTGCTCCAGCGTGCGCGCGCCGCGTCGGTGCGTGCCCAGTTGATACAACACGGTGCCAACCGTTTGCATCGCGGCGGCCCATTCAGCGGGCGCGTCTTCGCGGGGAAGCGCGTTGACGGCGTCCTTACAGGACTGTAACGCCTGCTTCAGCATACCGGTATCGTCTTCCAGCACGCCTATGGCCTGCATGACAACACCCATATTCATCTTGGTGCGCGCCCATTCATTTGGCGCACTTTCCTGTGTCCGCAGTTCCAGCGCCTGTTCGTATGACAGCGCGGCCTGCTCGAGGAAATGGATGCTGCCGCTGCGCTCGCCAATCAAACCCATCACGTTACCGATGTGATGATGAATTGCTCCCAACCGGGCCGGGTCTTCTTCGCGGTCGGTCATCATCTGCATGCCTTGCAGCAACTCGATGGCTTGTTGGAAGCAGTGTGCTGCCCCCAGCCGCAGCTCGCGCGCGTCGGCCTCATCCTCCAGGGTCACCTGCGAGTTGGCCCACTCGATGAGCGTCGGCTTATTCAGCTCCAGCGAAAACACCGTGCGCTCGAAACGATCAATTGCCTGATCCCATGCACCATATACGGGCGACTCAGGGTCCAGCAGGCCCAACAGGTCACGGCCGACCTGCTGCTTGGGACTGTCAAAACGCCACATGAACGGCGTCCCAAGGCCCGGCGTCAGCAGCGTTTCTGCGTAAAGACTGAGCGGCACGTCGGCAGCGCGTTAATGCACGCTTCTCGCGTCAGCGTTATCGCCGACGATTTCGCTGACATCAGGGTCAGCATCCAACGGACCGCCGTTCTCAATCTCTTCTTCGGTCGCGTCTCGAACGCTGACAATTTCCAGGCGGAAGATGACTTCGCGACCACACAGCGGATTGTTGCCGTCAATCGTCACGCTCTGTTCGTCGACCCGCGTGACGATAAAGGTTTTGGTATCGCCCTTGTCATTTTCCATCAGGATCGACATGCCCACTTCGCGATATTCTTCAGGCACGTTTTCGATGCGGTCGGTCACCACCAGAGATTCGTCACGCGGGCCAAACAGCTTGTTGCAATCGAGGGGCACCTCGATGACATCTCCCGGAAGGCGCCCTTCCAGTTCATTGATGACCTGCGGCGCCAGGATCTGGTTTACGCCGTGCACGTAACCGATCGGAAATTCGACACCGGTCAGGATGCTTTTGGTCTTGGCGTCGATCACTTTGTAGAGAAGCTCTACCAGTTTGCCGTCACCAACGGGATCTTCCATTGCCATGTCATTCATGTTGCCACTCACCAGGCGCTAGAAAATGGACGCGCCAAAAATCTTCACTTCATCATCTTTGTCATAACCCAGCACCAGGCGGCCCAGCCACTCGCCGTCTTTTTTGGTACTGCGGACGCGGTACAACACAGTGACGTGCTGACCGCGGCGGATGATGCCCAGATAGTCATAACTGGTGTCCAAATTGCGCGCCAATTCGCTTTTTGCAAATTGTTTACCGACTTCGATCTCGTTCAGACCCAACAGCAGGTCATATGAGAAGTTACGGATGAACTTGCCGTATTCGCCCTCGTTGGAAAACTTGACAAGGTCTTCCCACATCGGATGCGCCAACGCGAGGATCTCGTCGTCTGTTCGCTCGATGATATTCATCATGGCCTCTCGTGCGGAATGCGTAGTTCTGAAGCAAAAGAAGGCCAACAGTGCGACTGTTGGCCTTCCTGGCTGGTTGCTGAGTGCAGCGGTGCACGAGCGCCATGCCGGCGCTCGTGGAGAGACGGCCTTATGCGGCTGCTTCTTCCTCGTCCTCACCTATCAGGTGATAACACGGGGCTTTTTCCATCGTGTATTCACCCGTTTCCGGATCCCGACGCGACACCGTCAACACATGCCAATTCGCGTCGTCCACCTTCATGTAGTCGCCGCGGTAATAGTATCCAGGCCAACGCGTTTCCTTACGGAACAACGTGTGTTGGATGACGGCTTCCGAAGCCATATGACGGTGACGTACTTCCCAGGCGCGCAGGAGTTCATGGACGTTCTCGGCGGCGAGCTTGTCCAGATCTTCTTCCAACATCTTCATCTTTTTCATGCCGATGTTGAGCAACTTTTCGTTGGTCATATAGTTGACCGTCACACCACCCACGTACTCGTCCATCAACTTCTGCAGGCGATCGAGTGCCTGTCGCGCGTTAATGTAGTTCGGGTTGACCGAACCGGCGGTGATCTCGTTGCGGTAGATCTTGTAAGTTTCCATCGGCTTATAGATCTGTTCGCGACGTTTTTCGATCTGCGCGGCCGACACGCGAATGCCTTCCGCTTTGCCGTCATCGATGTATTTGCATGCTGCTTTAGCCGCAATACGACCTTCGGTGAATGAACCGGACGAGAATGCGTGCGGCGTACCGCCAACCGCGTCACCAGCGCCGAACAAGCCGTGGACCGTGGTCATGCGGTTATAGCCCCAGAAATATTCGGGCGGCGAAACGTCTTCCGGACCGGAGCACCACGCACCGCAACCCGTTGCGTGCGAACCCATGACATAGGGCTCGGAGGTGGTCAGTTCCGGGTTTTCGTACTTTGGATCGATGTCAGTAGAAGCCCACAACACGGCCTGTCCGACGGTCATGCCGAGGAAGTTGTGCCAGCCGATCTCTTCGAGATGGGGGTCCTGGAATGCCTCCATCGTCACCATGTGAATAGGCCCACGGCCGGCGTTCACTTCCTGGATAAATGCGTGATTACGCAAGCAGGTTGGAATCGGGCGGTGAGTCTTGTGCGAGACTTCCGGGTCGAGATATTCCTTACCGACCATTTTCTGCAGCGAATCCCACCACTTAGACTCGTACTCTTCGCCGAGGCCGTTTTGTGTGTAGGTTTTCAGATGCAGGAAGTACGCGCCAACCGGACCGTAGCCGTCTTTGAAACGCGCCAATACGATGCGGTTCTCCATCTGCGTCATCTTGGCGCCTGCGCCGATCAGCAGGCCATAAGCAGACCCGGAGGACCAGGGTGCATACCAGACACGACCCGCGCCTTCACCGACCGAGCGCGGTTTGTAGATGTTCGATGCGCCACCCGCAGCGACGATTACCGCTTTGGACTTGAATACGTGGTAATTACCGGTACGCACGTTGAAGCCAACGGCGCCGGCCACGCGGTTCTCGTGGTTCTCGTCCATTAACAGGTGCGTCACACAGATACGGTTGAAGACCTTGTCCGCCGACTTCTTCGCGGCCTCCGCGACGATCGGTTTGTAGGACTCACCGTGAATCATGATCTGCCAGCGCCCTTCGCGCAGATACGTCCCCTTGTCCGGGTCGCGCATCAGCGGCAGGCCCCACTCTTCGAACTGATGCACCGTGGAATCCACGTGGCGAGCCATATCGAACAGCAAGTCTTCACGCACCATGCCCATCAAGTCGATGCGGGCATAACGCACGTGGTCTTCCGGATTGTTCTCGCCGAAGCGCGTGCCCATGTAGCAATTGATGGCGTACAGGCCCTGCGCTACAGCACCAGAACGGTCGATATTCGCTTTTTCGGCGATAACGATCTTCTTGCCCTGCCCCCAGAAGCGCGCTTCGAAGGCTGCTCCGGTGCCGCCCAGGCCAGCGCCGCAGACCAGAATGTCGATATCTTCTTCGACGATGGTTTTGTAGCTCATCAGTAGTACACCCCTTCCTTCATCTTGAGTCCGTTCGACTCGAGGGTGTGAATGTCGCCGTCGTCATGGCGGATGTATTTCGGCTCGTTGAACAGCAACTGACTGTCGCGCTGTTCATCCGTAGGCGGCTTCTCGTCACGCAGTTGCGGGATGCCGCTACCCCAGGGCTTGGTGGTGATCGGCGCGAGCAAGTCCATGTCTTTCTTGCCGTTGCGGAACTTGATACGCCAGGCAATGACACCTTTCTCTTCGTCACGTTTCACGCGGACAGAGTGACCAAGCGGCGCGAAGTCTGCATAGCCGCGCACGTCAATCGCCTGGTGTGGGCACGCCTTGACGCAGGAGTAACACTCCCAACACATGTTCGGCTCGATGTTGTAAGCGCGACGCGTAACGGTATCGATGTGCATGATGTCTGACGGACAAATGTCCACACAGTGACCGCACCCGTCGCAACGAGTCATATATACGAATGTTGGCATCGTAATTTCTCCAGACGATTAATAGTGACGGGGTTCTTCGCGGCTGATGCCGAGACCCATGTTCTGTGGGTTGGTGCCCATGTACTCAGGGATATCCGGGAATTTCGCCTGCACTGCGGGATCGGACAGGTCGTATTCATCCGGCAGGTTCTCGCGCGAACCGTCTGCTTTGGTGACCTTTTTCTGATAGGCCGCCGCCGGTTTGAAAAACATATGTGCAAAT
>JACLAC010015622.1_pt1 | contig 24727 bp, 18 predicted proteins | sample 8027881 | NCBI WGS metagenome assembly JACLAC01 (sample SAMN15725517, study PRJNA655200) | protist metagenome | isolation source: fluorescence activated cell sorting (FACS) single amplified genomes of... | place: Spain: Blaines Bay Microbial Observatory, Mediterranean Sea | collected 2016-01-19 | reverse complement strand
CTTGTTTTAGGAACAAGTAAATACATAGGTAAAACTCTTAATTCATATTACACATATAGAATAAATGCAGCACAAGAATTATTTTATAAAAATAAAATAAGTACATTATTGCTAAGTGGGGATAATGCGCATCGCTCGTATAATGAGCCATGGACAATGAAAAAAGATATGTTAAAAGCAGGCATACCTAAAGATAATATTTTTTTAGATTATGCAGGATTTCGTACTTTAGATTCAATCATTAGAGCGAAGGAAGTCTTTAACGCTGATAAATTCACTATTATCAGCCAAGGTTTTCATTGTGAACGGGCTTTATTTATTTCAAAATATTACAATATTGATGCTATATGTCTTGCAGTAGAAAGCCCTGATGGTTTTTATAATTTTAAAATCCGCTTTAGAGAAGTGTTTGCGCGAGTAAAAGCATTTATTGATATTTATATTTTAAAACAAAAACCTAAATTTCTTGGCCCCAAGGAGTTTATTGCAATACAAACTGAATAAAGTTATTTTCCCCATAAAAAAAGGGAGCTTCTGCTCCCCTTAAAAATCATACTTTAATAATTAAAGTGCTGTTTTTGCTTTTTCAACAAGAACAGTAAAGGTTGCTTTATCAAATACAGCGATATCAGCAAGGATCTTACGATCGATTTCAATTGATGCTTTCTTTAGACCGTTAATGAAACGGCTATAAGATAGACCATTTTGACGTGCCGCTGCATTGATACGCGCAATCCATAATTGACGGAATTGACGTTTCTTTTGACGACGGTCACGGTAAGCATATTGACCAGCTTTTGTTACAGCTTGAAAAGCTACACGATAAACACGTGAACGTGCACCGTAATAACCTTTTGCTTGCTTTAGAACTTTTTTATGACGTGCACGAGCTTGTACACCACGTTTTACACGAGCCATGATGGCACTCCTAAACTAAATCGTAAATAACCAAGAAACTTATGCGTATGGAAGCATACGCGCAACTGCTGCAACTTCGCACTTAGGCAAAATTGAATTTGGACGCAGTTGACGTTTGTTCTTAGTAGAACGCTTAGTTAGGATATGACGCTTAGTCGCGCGCTTGTATTTAAAGCCGCCAGCTGTTTTCTTAAAACGCTTGGCTGCACCTTTGTTTGCTTTCATCTTTGGCATGATGAATAACTCCGCATTGTATGCAATTAATAACTAGTAACTTGGCGAATAAAAAGGATATTTAGCATACCCTCTTTATTACTTGGAGGCCGAAATTACTTCTTTTTAGGGGCGAGGACCATGATCATTTGACGGCCTTCAATCTTTGTAGGGAAACTTTCCACTGCTGTAATTTCAGCGGTGTCTTCCTTCAAACGATTAAGTACATCAATACCGATATCCTGATGTGCCATTTCGCGGCCACGGAATCGGATGGTGATCTTGACCTTATTGCCCTCTTCAATAAAACGAATCAGGTTGCGTAGTTTTACCTGATAGTCGCCTATATCAGTACCAGGACGGAATTTAATTTCCTTAACCTGAATAACTTTTTGTTTTTTCTTCTGCTCTTTCGCTGCCTTGCTCTTTTCGTAGAGGAATTTGCCGTAATCCATCAATCGACAAACAGGTGGCTCAGCGTTGGGGCTGATTTCTACCAGATCCACACCCGCTTGTTCTGCGACTCTCAGAGCTTCATCAATCGAAACTATTCCAAGTTGTTCACCGTCAACTCCATTTAAGCGCACTTCACGTACACCACGGATTTCTTCATTTAAACGATGAGCATTTTGTTTAGCCGGGGCTTTTTTTGCGCCTTTAATACCTTATTCCTCCAAAATATTGAGCGTTCTGGCGCGAACTTCTTTCTCGAGCAGAGAAATAAATTCGTCAACTTTAATTTTACCCAAGTCTTTACCTTTACGTGTACGCAATGCGATTTCACCGGATTCCATTTCTTGGTCTCCACAAACCAACATATATGGGACACGCTTCAAAGTATGTTCGCGGATTTTAAAACCAATTTTCTCGTTTCTCAAGTCTGCAATGGCTCTAAATCCTGCTTTTTGCAGTTTTTTTGCTACATCTTGAACATATTCAGCTTGATTGTCGGTAATATTCATCACGACAGCCTGTTGAGGAGCTAACCAAGCAGGAAAATGTCCTGCATATTCTTCAATCAAAATACCGATAAAACGCTCTAATGACCCAAGAATTGCACGGTGGATCATGACGGGTGTATGACGTTCGTTGTCTTCACCAACATAAGTCGCACCTAAACGTTCTGGCAGTGCAAAATCAAGTTGCACAGTACCACACTGCCAAGCACGATCCAAACAATCATGCAGTGTAAATTCAATTTTAGGACCGTAAAAGGCACCTTCACCTTCTAAGATCTCAAAGGGAATGTGCATGCTTTCTAATGCTTCAGCTAATGCGGTTTCTGCACGATCCCACATTTCATCCGATCCCACTCGTTTTTCAGGGCGAGTGGAAAGCTTAACAAGTATCTCTTCAAAACCAAAGGTTTTATAAATATCATAAACCATTGATATACAAGATTTCACTTCCTGCTGCACTTGATCAGGTGTACAAAAAACATGTGCGTCATCTTGTGTAAAACCGCGTACACGCATCAAACCATGTAATGCGCCTGAAGGTTCATTACGGTGACAACTTCCAAATTCTGCCATTCTTAATGGCAAATCACGGTAAGATTTTAACCCTTGATTAAAAATCTGAACATGCCCTGGGCAGTTCATTGGTTTTAATGCATATTCACGATTTTCTGATTGTGTTGTGAACATGTAATCTGCATATTTTTCCCAATGCCCTGAACGTTCCCATAAGATGCGATCCATGATCAACGGGCCTTTTACTTCTTGGTAGTCATATTCTGTCAATTTTTGACGAATAAAAACTTCAAGCTCTCTAAAAACAGTCCAACCATTATGATGCCAAAACACCATTCCAGGGGCTTCTTGCTGCATATGGTAGAGATCTAACTGCTTACCGAGCTTACGGTGGTCACGCTTTGCCGCTTCTTCTAAACGTTGTAAATGAGCTTTTAATTCTTTTTTATCATAAAAAGCAGTGCCATAAATGCGTTGTAACATTTTATTGTCACTATTACCACGCCAGTAAGCACCCGCCACATTCAACAATTTAAAATGCTGACAAAAACCCATGTTAGGTACATGAGGACCACGACACATATCAATATATTCTTGATGATGATAAAGCGCGGGATAATCATCACGGGCTACATTTTCATCAAGTATCTCTATTTTATATTTTTCACCACGCATTTCAAAAGTATCACGCGCTTCTTGCCAATTGACCTTTTTCTTTATAACGGAATATTTCGTTTGCGCTAATTCTTTCATGCGCTTTTCGATAACATCCAAATCATCCAGTGTTAAAGAGCGATCAAGATCTACATCATAATAAAAACCATTATCGATCGTTGGGCCTATTGCCATTTTAACATCTGGGAAAAGCTGTTTAATTGCATGCCCTAATAAATGCGCGCAAGAATGGCGAATGATCTCTAAACCATCAAGATCTTTTGCTGTAATAATGGCTAAACTGGCATCATTCTCTATTAAATCACACGCATCAACACGCAAACCATCCACACGACCGGCAATACAGGCTTTGGCTAATCCGGGACCGATATCAGCAGCCACATCATAAGTAGACACTGGAGTTTCATATGAACGCTGACTTCCATCAGGAAGGGTAATTACAGGCATTATTTCGTCCTATTTACAGTGGTGCTACACACGAAGTAGCACTTGTTTATGATGTAGACTCAAGCATTATTTTATTATGCTCAAAAAATAAGTAGTTGACTTTCTTCTCGGTTATTAATTAATCCAAAGAAATGAAAGTACAGCGATTTTACGCTTATCTATTTAGATAGCAACTTTTTAAATTTGAAATTTTCTTTATTCTCAAAATGAAAGCAGCACTCTTGTGTTAAATGAATAAAAAGAGTCCATTTAACTTGATGTCAATATTACGGTAGGTTTAAATATCAATTTGTAAATAAAAAGTATTGTAATTACTTCCACCTTTCATTCTGCCAAACTGGCTTGATGTTTCAAAAATAGCCGAGCGGTGGTGCATGGAATATCCAAGCCAAGTATTTTCTAATTTTTTGATATTTAGCATATCACCAATATTCACATCCAAAGATAAATCAATATAATTTAAAAGTGCATTTGGTTTATAGCCTTTTTCTCTTAACTCTTTATTTTCTATATAAGTAATATCATTTATATACGATAAACCTTCAGCAACACCTAAGCGCCATTTAAAAGGCCAATTTACCGTATAATACGCTTTAATCGCTGTTATAAGCTCAACGCTTGGATCTTGTACATCAGACGACCAATGCCAAGCAAGCCCGGGGGTTAGATATAAATCAATCGACAAACCAAAAAGTTCATTAGAAAGAGGATACCCATAAAAAAGGGATGATAATTGATTATTGTGAGGATCGGTTACTGTATTTCCTGCGAGTATATCTCCCATATTTGAAGAGGTTGCAAAACCATGAGCCAGTCTAAGGTAAGGTTTAAGATCGTGTGTTTTTGCTCCATGTTGCGCCTTATCATTAAAAAATCCAATGCCTGCAAAAATCTCACTTTGCCACGGAGAATGAATGGTAGGGGAATTTTTTACCGCTTTATTAAGATAAGTAATTGAAGCGCCGCCTAACAAATAAAGATTTGAAATAAGATGATAACGCCCTTTTAATGTCGCTGAAAAATCCAAACCTTTCCCTAACGCAGCACCGCTTGGTATTAAACCTTCTAAGCCATAATATCGGCTATTAAATCGAGACGTTGTAAAACGGGCAGATAGGCTGCTATTAAGTACATATTTAGGTGTATGAATTTTTTTACCTAACGTTGCAATAGCATGAAAACGGGCTTCGTCATCAAACATAAGATCAGATTGTGCGTAATACGTATTTTGAAAATCATGTTTAACTTGAAAACCAAAATCTGCGGTATCGCCCCCTGCTGCATTTTGATATTCAGAAGGCACGTCAAAAAACCGCGTTCTAACCAGTGCATTTAATTGCCAATTTTTATTTTTCCATCCATGAAGCCCTGCCTCTAAACCATTAATATAAAAATGTTCACCTTGGTAGAACATCATAGGCACGATACTTGTTACTGAATTTTCAGTAACATTAGCATAAGGAATGGTTGCTGAACGATAACTTATACCAAGCCCCCACTGAGATCTTTTTGTCAATAACTCTGTAGGCTCTTCAAAAGAAAGAGATCCACTGTACTTTTGAACTGCCATTTCATCCGCGCTTTTTTCCATTTTTTCATTTGCAAAAGCAAAATTACAACCGAGTGATACAACAAATAACGCCAGAAGATGTGATGAATTCATTTATTTTCCTTTTAACTATTTACCACTCAATAATATTAATTTAAATCACTCACGAAAAATTAATTACCCGATTCTCTTCATCCTTAAAACCGCAGATGTGTTAGCGGCGCTAATTCTCCCGAATCACATAGTTTATCAACCCTATTCACTATCTATTGATCCTATTATGGGAATTAATTAAAAAGGCCGCTTAATGCGGCCTTTTTTAAGTTAAATATTTCTTATTTTTGTTCTATTACTCTTTCTTTTGAGTCAATCTCTTTTGGCGCTTCATGTGCATAGTCACTAAAACCGCGCAAACCAACCACATGTACGTGCTCTCTATCATTAAAGATTTTACGCACTAATTTATACGTTGTACCTTGCTCTGGACTGATATTTTCAGGAGCAGCAATTAAAAGTTGCATATCTAAGCGATGACAAAGTTCAAATAACGTTGAAATGGATTTTGCATCCAATCGGGCCGCTTCATCAAGAAACAATAAACGACACGGAATAACATCTTTACCCCGTAAACGCCGTGATTCTTCCTCCCAACTTTGTACTACCATGAGCAAGATAGCCTGCCCTGTACCAATAGCCTCACCTGTTGATAATGCGCCCGATTCTGCTTGCATCCAACCATCTGTACCGCGATTAACTTCAATGCTTAATTCAAGATAATTACGATAATCCAATAGCTCTTCACCAAAAATTTGCGCAGAGCGTTGCCCTAAATCAATATGTGGATTTAAACGCTGATATAATTTCGCCATTGACTCAGAAAAACTAAATCTATGATTGGTAAATAAATCTTGATGTTGCTCTGCATTTTCAGCCAAACCTTCTAATAGGCTTTTATAGGTTTCACGAATAGTCACATTTAAACGCACACCTTTTACTTGCCCAAAAGAAATATTAGATAGCCCTTGGTTTAGCATTCGAACGCGATTTTGTTCCCGCTGGATTGTTTTACGAATAATATTGGCAACGGAGCTTGAACTAATGGCTAAGCGTTGTTCACGCAGATTAAGCTCTTCTGTTAAGCGTGCTAACTCCACTTCCATTTCTTCAATGGCTTCAATCGGATCGTCTGTGTGGATAATATCTTGACGAATTCGCTCACGTAAATGTTGATAAACCGCGACATAAAAAAGCACTTTACGCTCAGGATAAGCGCTATCTTCTGACGATCTTAGTGCATCACGCAGTATTTCATTATCAGCCACGGCTAAACGTAGCGCACCTAAGGATTTATCTGATAATGAACGTAATTCTTGTTCAGACAAATAGGCCATTTCCCGACGATTAAGCTGTTTTTCAACATGGCTTTCCCGCGATACTTTTAAAACTTCAATCCATCCTGCTTTAGCATTTACAACAAATTTTCGTAGTTCGTTATATTCTTTGCGTATTTTTTTTACGCTGCGATCGATCGTTTTCACCTCAAGCTCAACAGAGGTAATTGCTTTTTCAAGCTCGCTTTTACGTAGTCGTGATTGAATTAACTGAGAATTTAGATCTTCTTTTTGTGTTGATGCCCTTTGCTCTGCTTCTTGATCTGCACTAACACCTAATTGAACTAATTCACGTTTAAACTCATTTAATGTTTCACTTTTTGCCTGATGGGCGCTTTTTAATGACACTAAGACTTGATCGCACTGCGTCATTTGCGATCGCACTAATTTAAGTTTTTCACGCTCTGCTGCGCGCTTTTCTTCTGCTTCACCTAACTTAGATCTTAATTGCTCGTTTAATCCAGCGTTTTTATCTAATAATGAAATAGCGTCACTGAAAGAAAAATGATGTTGGCGCTCAATAAGATCAGAAACAGCAAATACCTGCTTTTTCAGCGCTTGTAAAGCTGCATCTGCTTTTTGACAGTCTTGATTAAGCATCTCAAATGTTTCAGGATCAACATCTAAAACAGCCACTAAAGGCGCTAGTTCGTCTAACGTTACCCCATGATTTTTTATAAAAGCACGGGCCTCATCCGTTTGAGCTACTCTACGCTGACTTTCTTCAAAACGCGTCGCTAAGGTCGCATCTTCTAATAAAGCAACAATGTATTGTAATTGCTGCAATAATTTAATCGCTTCTTTTGCATCTTTTACTTGAGTAAAACTATTTTTATCATTCTGATCCAGCTCAGCTAATTCGCGCAGAACATCACTTTCAAGCTCGCGAGTTGCTTTTAATGTTATTTCGGGATCAGGTTGAAAAGCAACATTGATATATTTAGAAACAAAATCATTAAAATGTTGGCTTAATCTTTGTAATTTCTGCGCATCAAACGCTATTTTTGCATATTCTTCTGCCAAAATATCCCGCTTTTCACGCAGCGTCTCTAAACGTAATTCTCGCGCCGCGCGCCCAAATAAGGGAAGCTCAGGAAAACGAGAGTATCGCACTTGGCGATCGCTTATTTTTATATAAACAGCTCCGCCCATTTCTTCTGCGCTAAAAACACTGTCATCAAAACCATCCACATCACCTTCGATGATATAAAGATCTTCTGGGCAATTTTCAATACCCATTAATTTTTCTTTAATCATACTAAGATCAGGTACAACAATTGCGTGGCGAGCAGGGCCATAGAGCGCAGAAAAATAAGGGGCGTCATCAACGGTAATATCATCATATATTTCCGATAACAATGTCCCTCCTAAGGTATCAGCAAGCGCATGTAAACCAGCATCATAACTGCCCCCGTCCTGAGATAAACTCCTAATTTCTATTTCAATTTTTTCTTTTTCTTGCTTTGTACGTTCGCGAAGATCCAGCGCTTGGCGCTCTTTAACCATACTCCCTTGCATTGCTGCGAAAAGATCTTGATTTGTCGTTAAAAGCGTATCGCACTGTGCCGCTAATTTTTCCAATGCCTCATTGGCAAGGATCCAATTTGGCGCAATTGACTCAAGGGTTTTAATTTTATGGGTAAAGGATTGCTTTGATTGCTCTAATTCTCGCCTTTTTTCTGTTTTATTTGCCAAACCTTGCTCTGCGATATCAAGCAAAGTGTGTTGGCGCTCTGTTTCTAGCTCAACTAAAGCATAAGTATTTACTTTTGTTTTAAACTGTCGCAGATAAAGATCGCTGAGCGTTTTCGCTTTTGCAAAACTCTGCATTTGTCTTTCTAATTCGCGGTGCTGAGCAGTTATTTGTTCAGCATTATTTACCCAATGCCTGCATTCTTGCCCTTTATTTAATAAAGACTTCGCATGGATGCTGAGCTCTTTACGAGAGACATCAGGAAGAATACGTTGAACTAAAGCCAATCCTTTTGAAAATTGGTTAGCCGCCGCATTTGATAAGTCCACTTTATGTTTTATCGCTAAAAGATGTGTGGTTTGTTGCGCTTCTTGTTGTTTTAATTTTTCAAATGCCTTAATAGCATTTTCTGGTGAAAGCGCGTTGTCTTCAAGGCTTTCTTGGGCTTTTGTTAGAGCATCAACGGCTTGTTGATATTGTAAAGCGCGGGTTTGTTGAATATTTAACGCTTGTTGATAATCAGCCAATTGCGTTTTTAAGCTGTCCACTTCATCTTCATAGCACCCACTTTGCATCTCACTGGCTAATAGTTTTTCTCTTGCTTCTTCAACCACCAGCATTTGCTCTTCTAAACGAATCGCAAGGGCTTCTAATTCTTCTTGATACCTATCTACTTTTTCTTGCTGGCGCACTGCTGTTTGCACCTGTTGTAAATGTTCAACGGCTCCTTGATAAGCATTTTCTAAATGTGCTTGGTTTTCATCTAATGCAACTAGCTCACCGGTTAAATGAGAAAATCGATGCCCGTAATGGATCACTTTATCACGTGTCGCGGTAAGCTCTGCGCGCCTCTTAACAGCGGCGTCTAATTTACGCCGTCTTTCATTAGCAATACGCATGTAATCGGAGGCAACATAATGAGTTGATTCTGTAATTAAATGCTTAAATAAATCACGATCGCTTTGTGTAAGCTTTATGGCTTCAAGGGTCATGCGGTTTTCTTTTAATGCCACCTCCATGTCTTGAAACGCTTTTTTTACGCCTCCGTTTTGTGGCAATAAATAGTCACGCAAAGATTTAGTGATGGCGCTTGAAATCCCACCATATAACGAAGCTTCTATTAAACGGTAAAATTTGGCTCTCTCTGATGTATTGCGTAATTTTTTAGGTAAGACTCCATGCTCAAAGAGTTGGCTATGGTATTCAGTGACGGAATTGAAGAGCTTGATATGTGCATGCGCATATTGACTCAACGCCTCTTTTACATCATTAAGTTGGCGTACCCGTACTTGAGATAGCGAAATGTGTTCCACTAAAATATCGGTGGTTTTTACCTCTTTATCTAGCCCTTGCACAATAAACGGCTTTATATCTACCTTTTTATCACGACCTGCCACTTGCTGTAAGCGCACCCCACATAAAAGGCGCGCCCCTCGTGAATTCATTACATCTAAAACCGCGTAACACACGCCGGCTTTTAGCTTACCGTGTAAGCCTTTATCTCTTGATGATGCAGAGCTTCCCGCTTCTGTTGTATTTCGAAAATGCAGCAAACTTTGATCGGGGATCATCGCCGTAATAAAGGCCGCCATTGTGGTGGATTTCCCCGCACCGTTTCCCCCTGATAAAGTGGTGACTAGCGTATCAAGATCAAAAGTGCGTGCAAAAAAACCATTCCAATTCACCATGGTCAAGGCATTAAATTTACCGCGCTGGCTCATCCTTGATTCTCCTGTTTTTTATCATCCTGTTTAAACAGTATTTGTTGATTATGATCTTGCTGATGGATCACCGCTTCGCCTTCTCGAATTAAGCGCAGTTGAGCTTCTTTTATATCATCTCCAGCGCGTACATCCGCCCCAAATCGAAAACTGGCTTCACTGACTCGAAACCGTCCGCTCTCTCCAAGGGGGATCAACATGCCTAAACGGCGAAGTCGCCTTAATGATCCCTTCACTTTTTCAAGCAACCTTTCTCTATCAAGATCTGATCCTGTGGCTCTGCTGGTAACAAGGCGCATTAATTTTTTCTCATCCACCAGCGACAGCATTTCATCAAAAAGCTCTTGGGTTGTGAATATTCCCTCTTGGGCAAGACGCTCTGGGCTTAAATATAAAAAACACAACACCTTACCCACTAACATATCAATTTCAGACAGCACACTTCGCCCGATCAAAGAAGTGGATCGCGGGCGTAAATAAAAAAAGCCTTCCGGTGCCCGCATTAACTCAACATGATAGCCCTGATAAAAAAGCTGTAACTGAGATTCAAACTCAAGTAAGAAAGAATGATTATCAAGATCTTCACTTGCAATGTGGCGACCTGCACGTAATAAACTGTCTAAAGCGGGAAAAAGGGGATTTGCAATTGCTTTTACCAGCTCAACTGGCATAAATTCTTCAATATTTATCGATGACATTGGCTTGTACCTTAGCTCCATGCTCATTTATTTCTTGCCAATTAGGCTGTATTGCTTGTAAATCACTTTGGCAATATCCAAGCTTAACCGCTTGAGTTATCACAAGTCTTGCAAGATCAAAATGACTTGTTTTAGGGTGTTTCAATAAATAATTTTTCAATACAATGGCGAGATCTAGCGGCTCATTTAATGTGCGGTGGTGTTCAAGCAGTGTCGCTATATGTTCACTTAGCGTTTCATTAATTACATTTAACTGCTCAAATTCAACCTCTGGGGGCACTTCCCCCATCACTTCATCATCACGTAAGCAAAGCGTCTCATCACGTAGATCAAGCAAGCGATCTGCATTGGCATACGTTAAATGCCAAGGGTTATCGAAATATTCTGCAACGGATAAACGCAAACGCTGGCTAAAAGCCCGATTTTTATCCATATTAATTGCATTACGAATAAATTTATGCACATGCTTGTCATAACCTATCCATAAATCAATCGCTTGCTGACCCCATTTCACAATGCGATCCAATTTCATTTGCAAATTATAAATAAGCGTATCAACAAAAATAAGGTCAGCTCTATCCGCTATATTTTCTTGAATATTTAATAATTGTGCTTGTAAATGATCTCCGGCTGATTGCAAGGTATCTTGTAATTCTCGCAGCGTACTGGAGGTCTCATTCAATAAATGTTCACAATTTGCAATGGCTAATTGCCAATCTTGGCTTAATAACGCCGAGATATCGTCTTTCACTTTCTGTTGTTGCTCATCCATGATGCGCTGGTTTAAATCAATACGATCAAAGATTTCGGCTACAGAGTATTTTAAAACCCCGTAGACGCCTTTATGCCAAAAATCGACATCGCCATCTTTTATTGCCGCTTTTCGGGCTTTATCAATTTCATCAGCCACCATAGATAATTGAATCGAGAGTTTTAAATTACTGTATTCACGATAACGTAAATAGTAATCAGCGATTCCAAGCCCCAAAGGAGTGAGCCTGTAAATACTCACCCCTTCATTCATTTCACTGGTAAAGCGGCTTAATAAACGCCCTCGCACTAAATCGTTAATAGCATTATTAGCCCGAAAACTGATTGTTTCTGAAAGTTGTCCAAACTCATCACTCACAATACGAAAAGCATCATTAAGATCTGATTCGGTTAATTCATCTTCAAAGCCTTCATGATTCATGATGGCAATGGCTAAAAGAAAACCTAAACGCTCGGGTGATAGGTTTATTGAAAATTCATGTTCCTTTACCCAGCCAATCAACTCAGGAACTGTCTGCGAAAGTTCGCTCATCCATTATCCTTGTTTTTATTTTGTTATTGGTTTTGTATTATGACACTGTCACATACTGGTTTTTGCACCCATACGTGAATATATCGTCCCAATGAAATAAAAGGCTCTTGCCGACATATTTGTTGCTCTAATGCCACGACCTGCTCGAAGGTATATTCACCCGAACGGGTCTTTTGCATATAATCATGAAACGTTCTGACCCCACTTTTACCTATAATGTTGAACCCTGCCGCTTCTATCCATTCATATACCAATTCAGGTTGAAGTCCCTTTTGTGGTTGGAGTTTGAATCGTTTTCTAAAGGGCATCCCTTGTTCTACATGGGTTAAATTGCCACAAATTAAATTTTTAAACAGCAGACCATTTTGGTTATAAAACATGATGGATGCTATACCGCCGGCTCTCACTTTTGATAATAAAATATCTAATGCTTCTTTGGGGTCTGCAAGCCATTCCATAACCGCATGAAAAAGTATTAAATCAACCGGCTCAGTCAAATACTGCCCAATTTCTTGGATGGGTGAGTGAATAAATTGATAGTGCGACAAAAGCCCAGCGGCCTCTATCTCTTTTTCTGCTAATGCAAGCATCTGTGAAGAAAGATCACACAAGCGAACTTGATGCCCTCTTCTTGCCAATTGTTGAGATAATTGTGCAAGCCCACCACCTGCATCTAAAATCATCAATGGTGATCCCTCTCCAAGACGACATAAAATATCTTGTAAATCTTGCCATACAACCGCCTGACGAATATCACCTTTGCCTGAACCATATATATTTTGGGCAAACTTATCGGCTATATCATCAAAATTTCTATCTTGAGTCACAATACCTTCGATATAATATTCTAAAGAAGTGGGGTATATTCTCTCACATACTTATTGTTTATAAAGGGGTGAAGCTGATTTATCTCCCCTGTTTGCCTACATTTCGGTCTACATATTTTATGTTTGAACTTAAAAAACTTCTTGCCACATTAGCCATGCCCTTACCTGCATTATTAATTGTTGGTTTTTTCGGGCTTTTTTTACTTTGGTTTACGCAAAGAAAACGGATCGGCACTTTTTTTGTTAGCATCTCTTTACTCACTTTGGCATTGATTTCCTTTCAGCCTTTAACATCTTGGTTTTTAATTGATTTAGAGCGCCAACATGCGCGTTTTATTCCAACAGGAAAACCGATTGAATATGTAATGGTATTAGGCCACGGTCATGTGGTTGATGATGAGATCCCCCCAAGCTCTGAATTATCTCGTACCGCTTTAATGCGATTGGTGGAAGGCATTCGTATTCATTTAATGTACCCTTCATCAAAACTCATTTTATCCGGCTATGATGGGGGATTTGAGGTAAGTCATGCAAGAATGTTAGCGAGAGTTGCGATGTCTCTCGGTGTCAATAGCAATAATATTTTGCTACTAGAAACAGCAAAAGACACACGGGAAGAGGCAGAGCAAGCTGCAACCGTTATTGACAATCAAAATGTGGTATTAATTACATCGGCAAGCCATATGAGTAGGGCTTTATTTGAATTTAATGAGGTGGGATTGGAGCCTATTCCAGCGCCGACTAACTTTATTGCCCAAAAAGAAATTCATCATCCTTGGATTAAGTATGCACCTCGTGCGTTACACATTGAACAATTTGAAAAGTTTTGGCACGAAAAATTGGGCCATGTTTGGCAGCGTATTCGTCGCTATTTAATGGGAAATAATGCGATAACAGAAACCGTTCCCGTCACGCAACCTGAGCCTTTATTAGAAACAATCCCCCCTTCAATGCCCTCATCAGAGCCGGCGCTTGATAATACCCCAGATCAAAAAATTGAAGATAATAAAGGAAACACACCCAACAAACATGAAGATGAAAAAAAACAGTAAATGAATGAGCCCCTTAGCATAGATACACTATGTGATTGGGGCTCGAGACGCTGCCATTATCCTTTCAATTTCAAGGGAAATGGGTAAGCCAGCTATTAGGGTGCCGCTTTTAAAAAGGCACGAATGGCATCAAGATCTTCAGGGGTATCAATTCCCATCGCCGGCGTTTCTACAGCAATATCAACATGAATTTTTTCACCGTACCAAAGCACCCTTAACTGCTCTAATGATTCAATCTGCTCAAGTGGGCTTACATCCCAATTAACATAGGTTTTAATAAAGCCTGCTCGGTAGCCATAAATGCCAATATGCCGTTTTAGATCCGCGTGCGTATTTGCCTTTTTCTGGCTAAAACTCTCTCTATCCCAAGGAATAGCAGCACGGCTAAAATACAAGGCAAATCCGGCTTTATTCGTCACCACTTTAACGACATTTGGATTAAAAACATCGGCTTCATCATGAATAGGCACGGCTAATGTGGCAACCAATGCATCAGAGCCTAATAAATTAACCGCCACTTGGCGAATTAATGCAGGGGGAATTAACGGCTCATCCCCTTGAACATTGATAATAATATCATCAAAAGAAAAGCCATATTGCTTGACCACATCAGCCAAACGCTCCGTACCAGATTGATGCGCAGCGCTTGTCATACACGCCTCTCCACCAAAGCCACTGACACAATCAAAAATGCGCTGATCATCCGTTGCCACAATTACTTTTTCAGCACCGGATTGCAACGCCCTCTCATATACCCATTGGATCATAGGCTTGCCGCCTATATCTAATAAAGGTTTAGCCGGAAGACGGGTAGAGGCGTATCGTGCAGGGATCACGACATGAAATTTCATTTTCCAGCCTCATCAGACGATAATTTTCTTGCCTCCGTTGTTAATAAAACCGGAATGCCTTCACGCACGGGATAGGCAAGACGATCAAATTTACACACTAGCTCATTATCTTCTTTATTAAAGTTCAATTTACCTTTGCACACGGGACATGCCACAATTTCCAAAAGACGATGATCCATTATTTTTTCCTTAAAGTCGTAATTAGAGTGAGTAAGTCAGTAGCCGCAGCGTCACTAAAATGTGCATCAACAGGGAGATACCACCAATTTAGGATCTCTTGATTTTCTTTTATTAAATAGCGACATTTTACCGCGTCTTTTTCTGTCATTAATAATGATTGAGAAGAAGACGTTAATGATAATAATTTTTTTAACTCAAATCTTTGATGATCCATAAACGGATAATATGCGCTCGCGGTTATACCTAGTTTTTTAAGTGTTGTGAAAAAACGGGCGGGGTTGCCAATGCCCGCCATTGCAACGCAAGAGGTAAAAGAGAAACGCTCTGGTAAACATTTCTCGCCCGTCATTACATTTACAAAATGATGCGGTATTAATTTCATACTCAATTCATTTTTTTTCGCTTTTTCACCATTACAAATGATCCTATCAACGCATTTTAGCCTTGTTAGGTTTTCTCTAAGCGGGCCCATAGGAATAGAGTTTTCATTACCAAAACGTCGTTTACCATCCACAACAACAAATTCAAGATCCCGCGCCATTTGATAATGCTGTAAACCATCATCAGAAATAATAATATCCGCCCCTAAAGGCAATAAAGCGTTAATCGAGTCTTTTCGCACAGGAGAAACCGCGACAAGACACTGAGTGCGCTGATAAATTAATACGGGCTCATCGCCAACCTCATCAGGTGTTGAATCTTCATTTACTATCACGGGGTAAACCTTTGACTTCCCCCCATACCCTCTCGATATTACCGCAGGTGTAAAGCCTTTCTCTTTAAGTTTTTCAACAAGCCAAATAACCAAAGGGGTTTTACCATTTCCACCCGCGGTGATATTACCCACTACCACCACAGGAATAGGTGCACGGTAAGATAAATGAGGGGATACAATAAAATAACGACGCCTAAGATAGGCAATAACTGCAAAGAGTTTACTTAGCGGCCACAAAAGTGGCGCGCCAAGATAACCGAGTGGATGACGATCAAACCATATTTTTTCAATCCATCCTGCCAATGATTATTCTCCAAATTGAATGCGGTGCAATTGCTCATAAGCACCTTGCTTTTCGAGTAAAGAAAGATGCTGCCCACGCTCGACAATTTCACCGTCTTCTATAACCAAAATTTCATCCGCATTTTCAATGGTAGAAAGACGATGCGCAATAACGATAACAGTACGATTTTTTTGTAATTCATTCAATGCAGCTTGAATAGCACGCTCTGAACCGCTATCTAGTGCTGAGGTTGCTTCATCTAAAATCAAAATAGGTGCATCACGCAATAATGCGCGCGCAATGGCGATACGTTGACGCTGACCCCCTGATAAACTCACACCGTTTTCACCTATCATGGTATCAAACCCTTTATCAAGTTTTTGAATGAATTCATAAGAATGGGAAAGTTTTGCCGCTTGCTCTATTTGAGCTTGAGTGTATTTATCATGAGCGGCATAGGCGATATTGTTTGCAACTGTATCATTAAAAAGATGCACTTGTTGAGACACAAGCGCTACGTTTTCACGTAAATTACTTAAGGTGTAATCCATAATATTAATCCCATCTAATTCAATAACGCCTGAATCATAATCGTAATAACGGGTTAATAAATTAACAATGGTGCTTTTACCAGAGCCTGAGCGTCCTACTAACGCTAAGGTTTTTCCCTTTGGTAATTCAAACGATATTTTTTTCAATGCGGGAGTCAATTTCCCATCATAAGAAAAAATAACATCCTTAAAGCGCACATCACCGATGATACGTTTTGTGGTGTAGTGCCCCTTGTCTTTTTCAATCTCTGAATCCATCAAACTAAATAAACTATTACATGCTGCCATGCCACGTTGAAACTCACTGGTAACGCCTGTTAGGGCTTTTAGTGGGCGCATTAAGCCAAACATTGCGCCAAATACAACCGCAAAAGTGCCCGGTGTGAGTTGCTCGTGGATTGATTCCATATTAGCCAAAAGCAAAACAACGACTAAGGCTAAAGAAGCAATAAGTTGCACAACAGGGTTTGCAATAGCTTGGGCTGACATTAATTTCATGGTTTGTTGACGCATTTGGTTACTAACTGTATTAAAACGCGCTTCTTCTATTTTTTGCCCACCAAAACTTAATACTTCTTTATGCCCTTTTAGCATTTGTTCCGCTGAGGTTGTCACTTTTCCCATCGCATCTTGCATGTTAGAAGAAATGGAACGAAAACGAACGGACACCTTACTAATGGCATAAGCAACAACAGGCGCAATAACTAAAAGAATGGCGGATAACTGCCAGCTGTTATAAAACATTAAAATCATCAATCCAATAATGGATGCGCCTTCGCGTACAATATTAACAAGTGCACCACTTGCAGCATTTGCCACTTGCTCTGAATCATAAGTAATACGAGAAAGTAATGCGCCCGACGACTCTTTATCAAAAAAGCTCACCGGCATTTTCATGAAATGATTAAACATTTGTCGGCGCATTGACATAACCACATGCCCCGAGACCCAAGAAAGCCCATAAACAGCAATAAAGCTAGAAAAACCTCTAATAACGATAAGAATTATCAAATACAAGGGCATCCATGCGAGGAAATCATTATCAACGCTCTCATAGGTAAACCCCTCATCAAGCAGTGGCTTTAGCATTGATATCATTAAGGTATCACTAGCAGCATTAACAACTAATGCAAACACAGCAACATATAAACCTATTTTATAATTTACGATATAAGGCCAAAGCCGTTTAAACGTGTCCCATGTTTTTTTGTTTTGGTAATTATTCATTTTAACTACTTATCGTTTACAAGTTATCCCATTCTACTCTTTTCTTTATAGGGCTCCAACGACCTTACGATACCAATAAGGAGCCACATCTTGTCGATAGCGACTTACATTTATCCCTTTTTCGCTAAAGGTCACACTGATCTGCCCGTTTGTACTGGTTTCAAACCAGCCTATCTCTCTTTTTTCATAACGTGTTATAACATCCGGATGCGGCAGTTGCCATGGGGTATAGCGCCCTGTAGATGCAATGGCAACATGCGGGTTAACCTTCTCTAAAAAAGCCAAAGATGATGAGGATAAACTGCCATGATGGGGAACTAACAACACATCAGATTTAAGCAAGGTGGGCATATTTAATAAAATCGCTTCTTCTTTTTTAGGTATATCACCGGTTAGCAATACACTATTAACACCATCAAAGACTTTAACTACACACGAGTCTGCATTTTTAGGTCTAATTTGAGCCCTAGAAGGCGAAAGCACTGAGAATTGAAGATGCTTCCAGCGCCATACATCTCCTTTTTGGCAGGATAAATGAGACGCGGATTGAGAAGATGAACGGATCCATTCAGGGTTTAATTGAGTTTCAATCCATGTTAACCCCCCAGCATGATCATTATCCATATGGCTTATCATGACACCCGTAAGCGAGAGATCTAATTTATCAAGTACAGGCTGAATAACTGATTGAGCAATACTTGATTTCCCCCAGGACGCTCCGGTGTCATACAAAAGTGCCTCCCCTTCACTTTCAATTAAAACCGCTAACCCATGCCCAACATCCAATACGTGCATATTCCATATTGCCTCGGTTTTTCCTTTTTCATCCTTCCATGTAAAAAGTAAAATCAACCCTGTGAACGCCAATACTCCTTTTTGTTTTTTACTCACTAAAATAAAAAGCATGATAAAACTGAGTAAGGTAAAAATAAAAAGCAAGCTAAATGAAGGTAAGCGAATCCATGCTTGAGATAAAAAATGCGCCACCGACATAATCCAAGACAAAGATATATCAGCAATCCACCATGCAAAATTATTCGGATAAAAAAAGGAAAAAACAAAAGCGAGTAATAGCGAAGGGACAGTAATAAAACTAATAATAGGTATGGCAATACTGTTAGCGAATAATGCGCTCACACTCACACCGCCAAAATAATAAAGATTAAGCGGCAACATCCCTAATAATAAAAAAAATTGCAAAATGAAAAGGGTTTGCATTGCTTTTTTAACTACATGGAACACTAAATAAAAACCTGCACGACCTTTATCTAATACACTGTTTTTAATAAAAAATTCTCTTTCTTCTAGGGCGTTATTTTTCTCTAAAAGAGGTAGGAAGGAAAATGACTGAAAAATGACAATCACGCCAACTGCGCTAAAAGACAACCAAAAACTCATGGAAAACACACTAAAAGGCTCAAACAATAAAATACACGCAAGAACAATTAAAAAAGCATCACTTCCTGAGAGCTTAAAACTGGATAAACGTAATAAAACCCAGAGCAGCAAAGCAACTAATGCGCGTTGTGTGGGCAGAGAAAACCCTGCTGCCCATGCGTAAAGCACGGCAAAAAAACACGCGATAACATAAGGCACTGCCACAAACTTATCTCTTTTAGAAAAGATCGGTAATAAATGAAATAAAACGAAAAATGCAAAGCCATAAGCAAGCCCTATGTGTAAACCGCTTATAGCTAATAAATGAGTGAGTCCGGTTTGTTTTAATTGTAACCAGTCTTCTTCTGTCAACAGGTTACGCTTGCCAAATGCCAATGCTAAAAGAAAGCGCCCTTGTGGGTAGTCTCTAAAAACGGGTAAAAGTGTATCTAAAAAAGATTGGCGCATTGATAAATGAGGCGTTATTAATTTGGCTTCTAACAGAGTTCCTTTACCGTGAATATGGTTTGCTAAATAATACGTTCTGGCATCAAACCCCGCGATATTTGAGCGCCCATAGGGTTCACGTAATCTCACCTTTAATTGCCACCTTTCACCTTCTTTAAAAACATATTTGTTCGATGAAAAAACACTAATGCGAAAACCAAACGGCGCTATCTCTTTCCCATTCACCGTATCAATATCAAAAATTATCCTTTTTAAGCGTTTATTCTCAGAATAAAGGCTGCCAACTTCTCCGGCTATGGTAGTATTTACACCAACTGATAAGGCTAGGTTTGTTTTATGCTCAAAAAGATGTACTGTTAGCAGAGATATATACGCACCAAGCGCTATTCCAATAAAATAAAATGGAAAATACTTTTTGCTTTTCACTGATAACAAGAATAAAAGTATTGAAATTAAAAGCAGCATAAATGTAGAGGGGATGAGTTCGGGAACAAAGCGCCACCATTTCACCGACATTATCCCAATGATCAAGCCGAGCAACAATTTTTTATAAATATTCATCTCGAAACCATTAAAGTCGTATGCCTAAAAAACTGTTAAAAAAATACATGCCGTCACGCGAAGCTATTCGAAATCAAAAAGCACTCGCTCTCTTCGGCAATCTTCTTCATGATCCTAATTTATGGAGTCTTAATCGACGCTCTGCTTCAGGCGCTTTTGGCATTGGTTTATTTATGGCGTTTATTCCTTTACCAAGCCAAATGATCATGGCGGCTGGGTTAGCTATTTTATTTAAAGTTAATTTGCCGCTTTCTGTTGCACTTGTTTGGATCACAAACCCCATCACCATGCCTGTTATTTTTTATGGCGCATATAAATTTGGCACATTTATTTTAAACTCGCAGGAATATCCCTTTCATTTTGAGTTAACGTGGGATTTTTTATTACATCAAATGGCACAAATAGGCCCTCCCTTTGTTCTGGGCTGCCTTATTTTTAGTGTGTTTTTTGGCACTATCGGTTATTTAGGCGTTCAAGCTTTTTGGCGTTATTCCGTTGCTAGAAGCTGGAAAAAAAGACGTTTACGTTTGCCTATATTAAATAAAAAAGATAAAGATAAAGATAAAGACAAGTGAGTTTCTATTAACAAAAAAAGACAGTACTGTTGATCAGTTAATCGAAAATAGCGTAACGTCTTTTTCAGGGTTGAACGCATAAATGTGCGAATGTCGCTTATAAGGATATACTCGCAGCGCCTTAAAAACGGTTGCTATACCCTGCATCTTTAAATATTTTGGGTGTAGACTATTCACTCAAAAAAACGTCAGTCACGCACTGACGTTTTTTTTATTATCTAAAGCCACAAGATAAATGATATGGTTAAAGAGAGTAAGCGCTTCTAACGCGCCCACACCTTTGAGGGGAAAGAAGATATACCCAATAAACTTGAAGATGCAGGAAGGCGGCAAGTTCATTAATCCCCATAAGCATAGATAAACTATGTGATTGGGGTAAATGAGCGCAGCCAACACATCTGCAACGTCAAGGATGAAGAATATATACTCGTCATACTTAAAACTGCTGGTAGGTTGCCAGCGATAATTCGCCTGCCGTCTTTCTACATCTTCAAATATTTCAGATATAACTCATTCTTATTTTGAACTTAAAACCGCAGCAGGTTGTAAGTGGCAAGCACGCTGTGCAGGATACCAAGTTGCTAATAAGCTCAATACAATCGCTGTTAAAGACACAAGAATAACATCAGAAAAAATCAATTCAGTAGGAAGGAAATTAACAAAATAAATATCGCCAGATAGAAATTGATGACCTGTTAACGTCTCTATAAAATAAATTAAATCCGTTAAATTAACCGCCAATAAGCACCCTAGCAAAGAGCCTAACACACTACCAAAAATACCCGAAAGTAATCCATACCAAACAAAAATAGCGCGTATTAGTGTGTCTTTTGCGCCCATGGTCCGTAACACAGCGATATCGGCTGATCTGTCTTTTACAGCCATCATAAGAGTTGAAACAATATTAAAACAAGCAACCCCAATAACGAGCACCATTACAAGATACATAATGGCACGTACCATTTGAATATCGCGATAAAGATAACCAAATTCATAGGTCCAATTTTTCAAATAAACGTATTCGTTTAATGTAAGCCCTACTTCGCGCACAATATCTGCAGCATTTAGCGGGTCATCAACGCGCAGGGCAACGCCTGTTACCTTGTCACCTATATCTAAATAGCTTTGTGCGTCTTTTAATGGTATCAGTGCTAATCCATGATCTAATTGCCCACCTAAGCTAAATATCCCTGCAATTTTCAAACGAATACGCAAAGGTGCGCGCAGCTTCATACTAGGGTCTGATGAGGGTAATAATGCCGTTATCATTTCCCCCTCTTTTGCACCCAATGCATCTGCAATACCTTTACCTAAAATAATGGCGTTCTCATCTGGGGAAAAACGTGACCATTGCTGCCCATCCATGTAGCGGTATATATCACTCACACTTGATTCTTGCTCTGGATCTATCCCTCTTATTTGTACTGGTTTTAACTTTTCGCCTTTTTCTAATAAACCCGTAAAAAGCACATAAGGGGCTGCGCCCATTACCTGCTGATTACTTTTTGCCTTTACTTGAATTTCTCGCCATGTAGCAATAGGCTCATCCACCCCTTCAAGCTGACCGTGGGCTATCACAGACAAAACACGGGTTTTTAATTCACGCTCAAACCCATTCATTGCAGAAAGCCCAACAATTATTACCATGACCCCAACAGAAATACCTATCATTGATGACATTGAGATAAAGGAAACGAGTTTATTTCTATGTTTTGCTTTACTAAAACGCAACCCAATAAAAAGAGCTAAAGAACGTATCATGAAGCGTCCTCAGCTATAATCCCACTTTCATTTGGCTGAACGCTCGGGGTTTCAATAAATTGTCCATCTAACATAGAAAGCTGGCGATCTAATTTATTGGCCAATTCCCTATCATGGGTTACCACTAAAAACGCTGTTTTAAATTGCTGATTTAAAGATCGCATCAAGGCATATATTTCAAGGGCGGTTTTATGATCCAAGTTGCCTGTAGGTTCATCTGCTAATACAAGCTCAGGTTCATTTACAACAGCCCGAGCAATGGCAACTCGTTGACGTTCACCGCCAGAAAGCTCAGAGGGACGGTGAGCAATACGATGCCCCATTCCAACCGCTTTGAGTGTTTTTTCAGCTTTTAGCTTGGCATCCTCAGCCTTCATCCCACTTATCAATAAAGGCATTGCTACGTTTTCTAATGCTGAAAAATCTGCAAGTAAATGATGAAACTGGTAGATAAACCCAATGTGTTTATTGCGAAATTTGGCTTGCTCTGCTGATCGCATTGTGGTGATATTTTTGCCAGCAAATAACACCTCCCCCTCTGTGAGTACATCTAATGCCCCTAAAATATGCAATAAAGTACTTTTTCCCGAACCAGAAGCCCCAACAATCGCCACTAATTCACCCGGAGAAACATCAAATGAAACACCTTTTAAGACCTGTGTTTTTAATTCACCTTCTTGATAGGTTTTTTTAACGTTAGAGCAAACTAATAATTTATTATTCATAGCGCAGCGCCTCTGCCGGTAATACCCTTGCCGCTTTAATAGAAGGAAGCAACGTGGCAAGTAAACTCAAAACAATGGCTCCAGCCACAATGGATAACACATCTAAAGGAAGCAAGGAAATAGGTAAATCCATTCCACCAGCCACATTTATTTTCAAAAATAACATAATACTATTTACATTTAAGGCAAGAATAATACCTAACACCCCACCTAATAGAGCGCCAACGACACCACTGCTTGCCCCTTGAACAACAAAAATAGAAATGATCTGCTCTTGTGTCATCCCTTGGGTTTTTAAAATGGCAACTTCAGATTGTTTTTCCATAACAACCATTATCAAAGCGGAAATAATATTAAAAGCGGCAACGAGAATAATAAGCCCCAGCATCAAAGCCATAATGTTTTTTTCCATTTTAACCGCTTGAAATAATTCACCGCGTAATGCGCGCCAGTCTGACCAATCAAGACCGGCCGCCGCCGCTTTTTTTTCTAGCTCAGGCACGCTAAAAGGATCATCTAAAAAAATACGAAGATGGGGGTATTCTTGTTGCTCTAAACGCATTAAACGAGAAACATCGTGGATATTTGTATAAAAAAACTGGTTATCAACATCTGTTGCCGTTTCATAAAGCCCTGCTATGGTAAAATTTCGCTGTGAGGGTATACGCCCAATCGGGGTAAATTGGCTTGCGCTTGTCACCATGACTCGCACCTTATCTCCAACCGCAACGCTTAAATTACGGGCTAATTGGCGCCCCATGATTAATTTATAACTGCTTGGTGTTAATGATGCGAGTGAGCCTGAATAAAGAAAGGCTTTCATCGGCTCATAAGCATTAGGATCAATCCCTATTAAATGCCCCGCTCCAATTGAAAACGCACTTTGTACAACAGCATCTGTCATTAAAAAAGGAGACGTTTTTTCAGCCGCTGACCAAGTTTTCACTTTATCATCTAATTGCTGCAATGAAAAAGAGGAAGGGTTATTTGCAGAAATATGTATTTCTTGGCTAACAACAGCGTGGGGCAATACACCTAAAATGCGCTCTTTTAATTGCTTTTCAAACCCGTTCATAACCGCTAACACTGTAATAAGCGCAGCAACTCCGATTGTTATTCCAGCCGTTGACATATAAGAAACAAATCGGCCAAACCTGTCTCCTGAGCGCCCTTTTAAATAACGCAAGCCTATAAATATGGGTAAAGGATGAAACATGTCTGAATTCTCAATTAAACGATCCACTTGAGAGTAAGTGGAATACTTATTATTTTAAACATCTATTCACTAATGACGGATCGCTCGTCAAATAAAAATCGACATTAATCGAGGAGATTACCTAATAAACAATCTGATTGGGTGAAATAAAATCAACAAAGTATAAATTTTTTTTAATTTTCATCGCATGTCGCCACTTAATAGAAGCATTGATTGAGAAATATTATCTTGTGCATGATAATCCTATTATACCTATACCCAAGATACTTGAAGATGCA
>JACLAC010007915.1_pt1 | contig 24733 bp, 15 predicted proteins | sample 8027881 | NCBI WGS metagenome assembly JACLAC01 (sample SAMN15725517, study PRJNA655200) | protist metagenome | isolation source: fluorescence activated cell sorting (FACS) single amplified genomes of... | place: Spain: Blaines Bay Microbial Observatory, Mediterranean Sea | collected 2016-01-19 | reverse complement strand
CCAAAACGTCCCGTCAGCCCTAGCCCCATCAAAGTACTCAGCGGCGAATGAAGATGGCTACACGACAGAGTTCATCAATTAAGGAGATGTGCGGGTTTGGGATGGGTTGTTTACTGGGGGGCATGGCTGGGGTCCTGACCGGACTGTTGTGTCGCTCTGAATGGGCGATCATCTCCAGTTACAGTATTGGCTTTGCTGGAGGCGGTTTCCTCGGTGCCTTGATAGTCAGACGGCTAACCAAGGGAAACGGTGCGACAACGTTGGATGATGAAGACTAACCAGCCCCAGTTCGCAAACCTTTTGCTCGAGCTCCTCGTTGATCGAAGCGAGTCCCACCTCCGATACTTGTTGTCTGCAATGGACTTAGGAAAACATTCCCTCGAACCCACATGAGATTGCTCTCGGATTTTGAATCCGGCCAAATGGTTATATGTCGGTAACCCATTGATGATGACAAAAGCAGAAAGTTCACGATCAATCCGTACTTACAACTTCTTGTTCGTTAATAACAGAATCACAATACGACTCGCTTTTCCGTACTACTGCCGTAAAAAACTATCACTTCAAAACAAGCAACTTCTTCTTGTTGCCACCAGTTGTTTCGAACGCTCTAGATGGCGAGAAAAGTAGCAGAGAGGCTTGCCAAAATGGAAGTTGATTTACTGACTGAATCCGCCACCAGAACGAGTGAAAGCTTTCACCATGAATTCTCGTAGCGGTGATCCTTGCTTGCCAAATGTGGATTGAAAGCAAGAGTGCCGAGCATGAGAGCTGCAATCAAGCTGGCGATGGCGAAAAGTAAGTAAGTCAGGAACCAAGCGCGGTCAAATCCGAGACTCGCTTGCCAGGGCATTTTCGGGTTCACATAAATTTCGACCGTAGAATCAGTAATCAGTCGACCAAACGTCGCTTTATGAACGGTGCCATTGATATTGTATGAGACATCAATCTCTGTGTAGCGATCGTTTCCTGCGCCATCAGCCCTACGGCGGGTAACCTGTCGTCGATCAACAACACGAGCTCTTACTTTTCTCCAGGATTCAACCGTAACTCCATGTTCCCACTGATTCATCGCAAGGCATGTAAAAGCAACGAGACTCATAACAGCAACGCAGGCAGGTGCCAGTCTGGTGGCCAATGCAGCCCAAGCGTTACGATTTCCATTTGCAGTGCCTGAATTCATCCAGCATTCCTGATAGGTCTTGTTCAGCCAAATATTATTTTCAAGTCGCAGGTATGAGACCAAGTTTGAATACAGGAATATCGCGAAGCAAATCCAGTAAAAACACTACTTTCCATGGCGGCTACTCATAGTCTTAGATTACCGGTGGTGCAGCAGCCGAAAATTGCGGATGTACTTTCGAAATAAGCGTACACCCATAGCCTTTTGGTCAGCGACCAAAGAAATCACAACTCCAGGCTTTTAGTTGCTCCGAGAATCAACAAAACAATATTTTGCCGTGATGGTCGCATAAAAAAACGCTGCTCTTGGATCTTGCCAAAAACAACGTGATTTTACTTAGTACCGGAGGTGGGACTCGAACCCACATGAGATTGCTCTCACCGGATTTTGAATCCGGCGCGTCTGCCAATTCCGCCACTCCGGCTCACAAGACCCTTCGATCAGGCCCGGGTCCTGACACCGGACCCTTTTTGTGACAGATCAAGAGTATCTAAATCACGGACAAAACATGCAAGCCGGGGACTTTTTTCCTAAGAAACCACCCTGCTTGATCGTCAACTTGAAGGCACCGGAAGCTAGCTACGTACCCCGCCGCGCTAATAACTCCCAAAAAGCACCCGGTCGTTCTTAATGTCGCCTGAAAACCAGAGTCCCAGCTCTTTCCGTGAGTAAAAAAGCCTAAAATGCCGAATTCCGAATCATTCGGTGAAGCCGAATTCCCAGCTTTTCCCCAAAAGGTCCTTAAAGTGTCTCGCTCCCGAAAACTACTCTCCGCGATGGCTGTACTGCTCGGTATCGCCATTCTGCTGGCTGCTTCGCCCAACGAGGCTGACTGGAAACAGGTGCAGGATGCGATGAACCGTGGACTGCCGAAGACCGCCATTGAGAAACTGGATCCGATCATCCAGCGGGCCACGAAGAGCAAGAACTACGACGAGGCGATCAAGGCAATCGCCATGAAAATTTCACTGGAAGGTGACATCCAGGGAGGAAAAGCTGAAGAGAAGATCACGCGAATGCGGGCCGCTATTGCAAAGGCGCCCGATGAAATGAAACCAGCGATGGACGCGATTCTCGCCAATTGGTTCTGGAGTTATTTTCAACAAAATCAATGGCGATTCATGAACCGCACTCAAGTCGGGGGTCCCCCGGGCAAGGACATCACGACTTGGGATCTGACTCAAATCCTGTCGGAAATCGACACTCAGTTTCAGAAAGCGCTCGCACAACCCGACAAGCTGAAAGCCATTCCCATTGCAACCTATGACGAGTTGCTTGAGAAAGGTAATGCCCCCGATTCCTATCGCCCCACCTTGTTCGATTTTCTGGCTCACAATGCCATCGATTTTTATGCTTCGGGAGCGCAAGCGGGCAATCGGCAACAGGATGCGTTTGATCTGTCCGCTGAGAGCCCTATTTTCAGTTCGGCACCTGATTTCATCAATTGGAAACCAGAAACCACCGATGAGTCTTCGTTGACTCTCCGTGCAATCAAACTTTACCAACAACTTCTTGTCTTTCATCAAGCGGACGCCGACCAGTCAGCTTTTCTGGATAATGATCTGACCCGCTTGCGTTTTGGCCACAACAAAGCCTTCGGTGAAGAAAAGAATCCGCGTTACAAAGCCGCGCTGGTTCGTTATGCGGATCAGCATGCCGACAGTGTGATTTCATCCCGTGCACTGCATGACTTGGCAACTGTCATTCAAGCCGAAGGCGACTCCGTCAAAGCTCATGAGATTGCCACCACCGGGATGAATCGTTTTCCAGATTCGGTTGGCGGCCGACGCTGTTTCAACCTGATCCAAACCATCGAGGCGTGGCAAATTCGCGCCACCACCGAACGTGTATGGAATGATCCCCGACCCACAATCGATGTCTACTATCGCAACGCCACCAAAATTTACTTTCGCATGGTGCCCTATCGTTTCGATGACTATATCAAATCGTCCCGCTGGAGCCCTGAACAACTCGATGGGAATGCACGCAAAGACCTTCTGACTCGAAAGCCAGTGCTTGCCTGGTCCGCTGACTTGCCCGCTACCGAGGACTACAAAGAGCGTCTGGAACGTATTCCATCGCCCGATGATCTTGCCAGTGGGTCGTATTACCTGATTGCCAGTCACAACAAGGAATTCAGCGAAACGGATAACCAGATTTCATTCTGTGAAGTTTGGGAAAGCAAACTGGCGGTAATCGTTCGTAATAATCCAGGTCAGGGATTCCTTGACGGATTCGTGCTGGATGCCAAAACGGGTGACCCGATTGGTGAAGCGACGGTCAAAGTCTGGCGCCGGGAACGCAACCGGTTCATCGCCCTTCCCAACACGACAACGGACCCCGATGGGCTCTTCAAACTGAATGTGGCTGACCATCAGCAGATCATGTTGCTGGTAAACCACGAAGATCAGTCCCTTTCAACCTTCAATGGCATAACCTCCTACAGGAACAAGCCGCAGACAAAGCGTGAACAGACAATGTTGTTCGCGGACAGATCGATTTATCGTCCGGGACAAACGATCCAGTACAAGGGCATTTGCATGTCATTCGATACCGTAACGAATGACTATCACACTCTGGACAATCGTAATGTCACTCTTGTATTCAGTGATCGCAACGGAAAAGAAATAGAACTCAAGCAACACCGTACCAACGACTACGGCGGCTTCCATGGCAGCGTGACCGCTCCCCGTGATCGACTTATGGGAAGAATGATGCTGCGGGTGAAGAATGGTCCCTCAGGATCTGCCGCTGTCACAGTCGAAGAATACAAGCGTCCCAAGTTTCAAGTCGAACTGGAAGCACCGGAACAGGCAGCCAAATTGAATGCTGATGTTCAGATCGTTGGCTCTGCCAGCGCCTACACTGGTGCCGCTATCAATGATGCCAAAGTCACTTGGCGAGTCGTACGAAATGTGCAGTATCCAGTTTGGTGGTTCAGCAGATGCTGGTGGATGCCTCCGCAACAGGGGGGCAGTCAGGAAATTGCTCACGGCACAACATCAACCAACTCAAATGGCAAGTTCAAAATTACGTTCAAGGCCACGCCCGACCGTCAGGTATTGAAGGAATCAGAACCTACCTTCCGCTATACCATTTATGCCGACGTCACAGACACCACCGGCGAAACCCGTTCTGGCGATCGGGATGTCAACGTTGGCTACACTGCCCTGTCTGCCTCCATCACTCCGCCGCAGTGGTTGACCGCCGACAAGGCCATTGAACTCAGCATTCGAACCACAACGCTCGACGGTGAACCTCAAGCAGCTAGTGGTACCCTTCAGGTCTATGAAGTTGTCCAGCCGGACAAAGTAACGCGTGCCTCTCTTTCAGGACGCTACTATCGCCCTCCGACAGCCGAGCGAAAACCAGATCCTTCCAATCCAAACTCGTGGCCGGTTGGCGAGATGCTGGAGGAGGTTGATTTTGAGACGGCAGCCAATGGCAAAACAAACGTTGCTACTGAGCTAAGTGCTGGCATCTATCGTGTCAAATTAAAGACAAAAGATCGCTATGGCGCTCCTGTTACCGCCGAAGCACAACTGCAGGTCCTTGCCCCGAAAGCAGCCAAATTGGCCATCAAGATCCCGAACTTGTACGCCGCGCCGACGCAAACGATTGAACCCGGGAACGAATACTTCGCCATCTGGGGCAGTGGTTACGCCCGTGCCAAGGCCTATATCGAAGTCATGCATCAGGGCAAGCTGCTTCAGAAATACTGGACCAAACCAAACGTTACGCAAAACGTCATCAAGCAGCAAGTCGATGAAGCCATGCGGGGTGGATTCAATATCCGGACAACGATGGTTCGCGAAAACCGCTCCTACGTGCACACTCAATACGTGAGTGTGCCATGGACCAATAAGCAATTGAGCGTGAAATGGGAACACATGGTATCCAAACTGGAACCTGGGGCAAAAGAGAAGTGGACGGCGATCATCACGGGGGCCGATGCCGAAAAGCAGGTCGCCGAAATGGTGGCCACCATGTACGACGCTTCGCTTGACGCTTATCTTCCCCACTCATGGCCCTCTGCCATCACTGGATTCCGACAAGATCGGTCTTACACGCAATCCTACTTCCAAAACCAGCAAAAGCATCTGCAAACGATTTTCAACCGTCGGAACACCGCCAGAAAAAGTGCTGATTTGAGCTATCGTCACTGGCCGTCCCGAATCAGTCGTAGTCTTGTGAATAACATGTTTGCGAAAGGCGCCAGAAGGATGCGAGGTGGTGGCGCATTCGCGGAAATGGCGATGGATGCCGCCGCGCCCGAGGGCGCCATGCTGGGTGCTATCGAGAATCAGCAGGAGTCGGATTCGAGAATGCGCAAGGACACGAAGAATGTAAAAACCAGTACCTCAAAGCCTGATCCGGATCTATCTTCGGTGACGATTCGTAAAAACTTGAACGAGACAGCCTTCTTCTTCCCCAACCTTGTCTCGGATGACGAGGGCGTTGTTCGGATGGAATTCACGATGCCAGAAGCCTTGACTGAATGGCGGTTCCTCGGCTTTGCCCATGACCAAAAACTACGTTCGGGGTTCCTGACCGGTACCACGGTGACAGCCAAGGACTTGATGGTGCAACCGAACCCACCACGATTCCTGCGTGAGGGAGATCAGATCGAGTTTACTGTCAAGGTCAGCAATCAATCAGCGACACAGCAAACCGGCACCGTCCAACTGACGTTTGCTGATGCGAGAACAAACAAACAAGTCGACTCCAAGATCGGGAACAACAAGCCAAACCAGCAATTCGAACTCGCTGCTGGCGAATCCAAATCCTACTCCTGGCGTTTGAAGATTCCGGACGATCTGGGTTTCCTGACCTACAAGGCTGTCGGATCTACCGGAAAAATCGATGATGGCGAGATTGGTTATCTGCCCATACTGTCACGAAGAATTCTTGTCACCGAGTCCTTGCCATTGCCCATTCGAGGACCAGCAACCGATCAATTCACCTTTGAAAAGCTGTTGAAATCGGGACAGTCCAAGTCATTGAAACACCAATCTCTGACCGTGCAAATGACCTCGAACCCATCATGGTACGCCGTCATGGCCCTGCCCTATCTGATGGAATACCCGCACCAATGCAGCGAACAAACATTCAATCGGCTGTATGCCAACGCCTTGGCACGGCACATCGCCAACAGCGATCCCAAAATCCACCGCGTTTTCGAACAGTGGCGGGGCACCCCGGCGCTCGACAGTCCGTTGCAGAAAAATCAGGATCTGAAGTCGTTGATGATCGAGGAAACCCCTTGGTATCGCCAGTCGCAAAGTGAAAGTCAGGCACGCCGAGATGTCGGAATCCTCTTTGATGACAACCGGCTCGATAGGGAAACAAGCAAGGCATTGTTGAAATTATCTCAGATGCAGTTACCCGATGGATCCTGGCCGTGGTTTGCCGGCGGTCGTTCCAACAGTTACATCACTCTCTACATCACCACCGGCTTTGGACGCATGCGACATCTTGGTGTTGATGTGGATGTTTCGGCGGCAATGAAGTCCCTCAAGCATCTCGATGCCTGGGTGACAGACCAATACAACAACATTAAACCCGAGCACCGCGACAACAACCATCTGACTCCAACCATTGCGCTCTATCTGTACGGTCGAAGTTTCTTCCTGAAAGATCAAGCTGTCGGACAGCAACACAAGGTGGCATTTGACTACTGGGTAGCGCAGGCCAAGAAATATTGGCTGACACTTGGTTATCGACAATCCCAGGCCCACCTCGCCATCGCGTTAAAGCGTGTCGATGAACTGGAATCTGCCAAGGCGATCATGGCATCCATCAAGGAACATTCCGTCACCGATGACGAAATGGGAATGTTCTGGCGGGACACTGAATTGTCATGGTGGTGGTTCCGCGCACCCATCGAGACTCAGGCCATGATGATTGAAGCGTTTGACGAAGTCATGAACGATCAGAAATCAGTCGAGGACTGCAAAGTCTGGATGCTCAAACAGAAACAGACTCAGGACTGGAAAACCACCAAGGCGACCGCTGATGCAGTCTATTCGCTGCTGCTGCGTGGCAGCGACCTGCTGGCATCTGATGAAATCGTCCAGGTCTCCCTGGCAGGAAAACCGATCAAGCCGCAGGACATCGAAGCGGGGACAGGATTCTACGAAGCCCGGATCGTCGGTTCGGATATCAAAGCAAAGCAGGGCAACATCGTTGTCAAGAAAGAGGACAAGGGCGTCGCCTGGGGAAGTGTCCACTGGCAATACATGGAGGACATGTCCAAGATCACCGCCCATGAGGGCACGCCCCTAACCCTGACCAAGGAACTGTTCATTAAAAAGAACACTGCCAGCGGCCCTCAACTCGAACCCCTCAAGGGTCCGGTCGCGGTCGGTGATGAACTTGTCGTCCGCGTTGTGCTGCGGACCGATCGAGACATGGAATACATCCACCTGAAAGATTACCGAGGCAGTGGCACAGAGCCAGTCAACGTACTGTCTCGCTACAAGTTTCAGGATGGACTCGCCTATTACGAGTCGACCCGAGACACGGCAAGCCACTTCTTCATCGACTACCTGCCAAAGGGTACTTACGTCTTTGAGTATTCAACCCGGGTACAACTGCGAGGAAAATACCAGACTGGAGTCGCTGAGATTCAGTGCATGTACGCACCGGAGTTCAATAGTCATTCAGCGAGTCTGCCGATCAGCGTGGAATAGGCCGTGATCAGGATTTCTGGCTTGGCATTCTTAGTTCCTTCCCGATGGGGAAGGAACGGGCGAAGTTCTAAATTGAAATCAACTTGAACACCAGTGTTGCCAGAATCGCACCTGCCAGCGGTCCGGCAACCGGTACCCAGGCGTAACTCCAATCACTATCCCGCTTACCCGGAATTTTCAACAACGCATGAATGATTCTGGGCCCAAGGTCACGAGCCGGGTTAATTGCATACCCTGTGGTGCCACCAAGCGACATGCCAATTCCGAAAACCAACAGGCCCACCGGTAAGAGACCGAGCGACCCCAATCCCAAAATCGGATCGGAGTCAGATGCCTCTGCTCCCTGTATCAACTCGGGTTCTGCAATAAGAAAAATTGGGAGAATCAAAGCGAAGGTCCCAATCATCTCACAAAAGAAAGCCTGGCCGGACTTTCGAATATTGGGTGCCGTTGAGAAACAGGCAAGCTTGGCATCGGCATCTGACGTGACATGAAAATGTTCGCGGTAGAACAGATAGACGAGGATCGCTCCAACCATCGCCCCCGCGAATTGAGCGAACATGTATCCAGCACCGGTCGATAATGTCTCCACCCCCTGAAGCATGAGCGCCAGGGTCACAGCAGGATTGAGTTGAGCACCACTATACTCATTGCTACAGAATGCGCCGATGTAAACAGCCACTCCCCATCCAGCCGCTATCACGATCCAACCGGCGTCGTTCCCCTTGGTGCGTTTCAGCAGAACATTGGCGACGACTCCGTTTCCGAAAAGAATCAGTAGCATGGTTCCAATGAATTCAGCAACGTAAGGATTCATGTTTCCCTCAGTAAATAGCGGTCATTTTCGTTCGCGCCCCTTCAGGGCGCCGGTAGATAGTTTTCTGCAACCAGACGAAACTCGTTCACCTGATTGTCACACCACTCGCCGTCATGGCCAAGTTCCTCCGCCAATAAAGCGGCGACGTCCGGAGCCATGGCAACTGCGGCCCGGGAATCAAGAAATAAAGCCCGGGTCCGCCTCGCAAGAACATCTTCGACGGTTCGTGCCATCTCCTGCCGTGCAGCCCAAATGACTTGCGCACGCGTGATGCCAAAGGCGGCTGACAGGGGTTCCGCCAACGTCGGCTGATCTCGTTCCAGTTGCTGTAGATGTGCAAGGTCCGTTCCATAAACAGCACGTTCGTCGGCCACAGGAACCTTATCCGACGCACCATGTAATCCATAATTCTCTGTACTGCATGGCTGAGCCGCCAGTTGGTGCAACTGGACCGCTTTGTCCACGCAATCTTCGGCCATCTTTCGAACTGTCGTCCACTTGCCACCCGCGATCGTAATCAAGCCAGCAGTCGATACCCGAATGACATGGTCACGGGACAGGGATGCTGTTCTTGCAGACTTGTCACCCTTGACCAGAGGTCGCACGCCCGTGAAATAACCAAGCACATCGCCCGGTTCAGGTGCTCGCTCAAGGTAATCAGCCGCAGTCGCAAGCAGAAAACTAATTTCATCTTGCTGTGGTTTGGGTTCCAGGCAGGCCTCGGCGATCGGTGTATCGGTTGTCCCGATGATGGCATGTTCATGCCATGGAATAATGAAGATCACTCTTCCGTCGGAGGTCTTTGGCACAATCATCGCTGTTTCACCAGGGTACGAAGCACGTGGCAAAACCAGATGGACACCCTGACTCGGTGCGATCATCGCTTGCTGGGTTGAATCGTCCATCGAGCGGACTGCATCACTGAATGGCCCGGCAGCATTGATCACTGCTCGACCCTCGATTCTTGCCTCCTCTCCCGACTCGGCATCACAAACACAGACACCTGAAATACGTTGATCTTGACCACGAACCAAACGGGTCACACGCATGTAATTCAGCAAACACGCGCCTGCATCATAGCCTGTACGCACCATGCTGATTAATAATCGAGCATCATCGAATTGACCATCGTGATAGAGGACTCCACCCTTGATCCCCTCCCGGTTCAACACAGGTACGGCATGCATCGCTTCAGACACCGACAGGTTCCGCGACCGTCCAAAACTGTTGCCCACAGCGAGGAAGTCATAGACTTTCAATCCCATTCCATAAAAGAAACGCTGCCACCAGCTTCGGCAGGGAATCAAGAATGGCAAGTCGTGAACCAGATGAGGTGCATTGGCTCTCAGCAAAGTACGCTCCCTCAGGGCATCGCGAACAAGGGTGATATTCCCCTGTTGCAGATAACGTACCCCACCATGAACCAACTTCGTACTTCGACTGGAAGTCCCTTTGCCAAAATCGGACTGCTCAACCAGAACAACACTGAGTCCGCGAATCGCCGCGTCCATGGCGACCGCCACGCCCGTGGCTCCGCCCCCGATCACAATCACATCCCAGGCACCTTCGTGATCGTGAAAGCGTTTCAGAGCATCCGCGCGATTCATTCCCTGAGTCACGAGGCAGGTTCCCAATGCTTGGCACGGCCCAACGCATCCTGCCAGCGACCACGTCGATAGTTAACTTCGTCAGTCGACATCGACGGCTCGAACACGCGATCCGTCTGCCAAACGCTGGCAATTTCGCTCGTACTATTCCAAAAACCAACCGCCAGACCTGCAAGAAACGCCGCCCCCAGAGCTGTTGTCTCGATAACCTTGGGTCGAATCACAGGGACTTGCGAGATATCCGATTGGAACTGCATCAAAAGATCATTCGCTGATGCACCACCATCGACTCTTAATTCCGTCATGGGCATTCCTGAATCGGTCTTCATGGCATCCAGGACGTCTGCCACCTGAAATGCGATTCCCTCCAGTGCCGCTCTGGCGATGTGGGCACGGGTCGTACCCCGTGTGATGCCGACAATCGCACCACGCGCATAGGCATCCCAGTAAGGTGCCCCGAGACCCGCGAAAGCAGGGACCATGTAGACCCCGTCGCTGTCGGACACACTCGCCGCCAATGTCTCAACCTCGGGTGCCGAGTCAATCATCTGAACACCATCCCTTAGCCATTGAACAGCAGCTCCCGCGATGAAGACGCTTCCCTCCAATGCATACTGATGGCCCTGATCTCCACAAGCCACCGTGGTCAGCAGTTTGCATTTGGACGGCACCGGCGTATCACCCACATTCATCAACATGAAACAGCCGGTACCATAGGTATTCTTTGCCATCCCATGCTCGGTACAGTTTTGCCCAAACAGCGCCGACTGCTGGTCTCCTGCAGCACCGCCAAGCTTGATTGAAGCCCCCAATAAATCAGCATCCGACTCGCCATACAGGTGGCTTGATGGCAACACTTCCGGCAGCATCGACTCTGGGATCCCGAACAATTCCAGCAATTCATCATCCCACTGACAGGTTTCGATATTCAACAACATAGTGCGTGAGGCGTTGGTGACATCGGTGGCGTGCACTCGTCCACCGGTCAGATTCCAGAGCAACCAACAGTCAATCGTTCCGAATGCCAATTCACCCCGCTCTGCCCTGCCCTGCGCGTCGGGAACATTGTCAAGAATCCAACGGATCTTGGTGGCGCAAAAATACGCATCAATGAGCAACCCGGTTTTGGCCTGAACCTGGTCCGTATGCCCTGCCTCCCGCAACGTGTCACAATACGACGCCGTACGACGATCCTGCCAAACAATGGCGTTCGCAATGGGCTGACCGGTCGCACGATCCCAGACGACCGTTGTTTCTCTCTGATTGGTAATTCCAATCGCGACAACGTCATCAGCCGACACACCCGTCTGATCAAGCACTTCACGCCCTACGGCCAACTGGGTCTGCCAGATTTCATTGGCATCATGCTCAACCCAGCCCGGCTCAGGATAGTGCTGTTCAAATTCCCGCTGTGCGACCCCGACAATCGAACCACTGTGATCAAATAGAATCGCACGAGAACTGGTCGTCCCCTGATCAAACGCCATCACCACTTGCATGATCTATCCTCGCTCTTGACCCGAAATAGCCGTGATAATTCCATATTTTCGAGGTCCCGAAAACCCAACCTCTGCCGTCCTTTGCAAGGATCCCACACGGGACACACATTTTATTACGGCCAGGTTTGTGGGATCGCATCCGTCAACAGACTAACATCTATTAATTCCTCCATGTCCTCGCACTGAATGAAAGTCATGAGATCCCTCTGTTTAGCTCTTGCCAGCCTGATTCTGATATCGACAACCGCAGCAGCAGATTCAACCCGACCCAATGTGCTATTCATTTCGATTGACGATCTGAACGACTGGCTGGGGTGTTACGGCGGACATCCCCAGGTGCAAACGCCCCATATTGATCGTTTGGCGCAACGGGGTGTGCTGTTTTCCAACGCGCACTGCCAGGCTCCGATTTGCAATCCATCGCGGGTAAGCATGTTTCTGGGAAAGCTGCCCTCCACCACTGGCATGTATTTTCTTGGACCCAACTTTCGCTCGGTCGAACCAACACGCAACGATCAAACTTTGTTTCAAACCTTCCGCGACAACGGATACTTTGTCTCAACCCGAGGAAAAATTTTCCACGGAAAAGCAGATGTTGCTTCGTTTGATCATGTCGAAAAATCGACGGGTTGGAGGCGCGGTCCTAAAAAACTGCGATACACGCTTGCCAAGACTCATCCTCTCTGGGACTGGGGTCAGGTTGACATCCCCGATGAGGAACAGCGGGATTACCAAACAGCGGTGTGGGCCGCACAGGAACTGCCCAAATTGGCTGCCAAAGAAAAGCCTTTTTTTCTGGCCGTAGGATTCCACCTTCCGCATGTCCCAATCTATGCCTCAAAACGCTGGTTCGACCTGTATCCACTGGACAGTGTACAGTTGCCTGAAACGGCAACTGCCGATCGTGATGATCTGCCCGAAATCGCAAAACAACTGACGCTAAACCCGACGGCACCGCGACACGCCTGGATGGTCGAGAGTGGTGAGTGGAAACACGCTGTACGAGCATATCTGGCTGCCAACAGTTTCGTTGATCATTTGATAGGCAAGCTGGTGAAAAGCCTTGCTGACAGCGGTGCAGCCGACAATACCATCGTGGTTCTGTGGAGCGATCATGGGTTTCACCTCGGCGAAAAGCTCCGTTGGGCCAAACGCACTCTGTGGGAAGAAACAACCCGCGTTCCATTGATCTTCGCAGGACCAGATATTGCTGCCGGCCAGGTATGCTCGCGACCCGTCGGACTGATTGATGTTTTTCCTACCCTGCTTGATTTGACCCACCTGCCGCCAAGATCGGATCTCGAAGGCAAGAGTCTGTCACGACTGCTTGAGAATCCCCAAGCAAAATGGAATCGTCCGGCAATCTGCACATTTGGACCCAACAACCACAGTTTGCGTGGTGAACGATACCGATACACCCGCTATGCCGACGGTAGCGAAGAACTCTATGACCACAACAATGATCCCCATGAATGGAATAACCTGCTAGCAGACAAAGAACCCCGTATCGATCATCGACAAGTTGCCGATCGCATGAAAAACTGGTTGCCGAGGTACAACGCTGATCCTGTCATAGGCAGTGCAGGATCCGACTCGCCACTCTATGGCGAGGGGAGCATCTCTTTGGGAGAGGCAATGAAGCGAGGAGAAGCGAAACGCCAATCGAAGTGACGTCGATGGACAATCCACCTGTCAGGCCGACCACTCGCCAATCATGACCATCGGACCGATGGCTATTCTTCATCACTTCGATCAACGGGCGTTCTGGGAACCGAGTAGTGGAAAAAACCTATCATCATTTCGTCCCACGTCTGGTCACCCCATCGCACCCATTTCGTCGGGTCGGGATTACTCAGGTTGTCCTGACTATTGTCATAAACAGCATGACTACGAATTCGGCTACCCTCAGGAACCGGAATCGGGTTTTCCAGCACATAGGTGGTCTGCCAGTTAAAGTCATAATCGGGGACGTTCAATAACATTCGTGACCCACCACCCGGCGTTATCAATTCGTAATCAAATGCTTTTCCTCTCACGTGCATGTGTGGGCTGAAGGCTAACAAGGTGGCCTCAGGGGGCAAACGCAGACTCGTCCCGCTGGTTTTATACGCATTCTCCTCAGGCGGTATTCTGAGGTTTCGTGTCCATGCACTGTCAGTCTTGATCTCATGGGTCACCTTTGCTGGATCAGCAAACACTAAACCAAAATGGCTTTGGTCTTTCTGCGGCGTCCCGTTGGGTGTGTAGTGGACTTGGAACCAGATTCGGCTACCCGCCGGTATTTTCTTGGCGTACCCGGGTGGAAACGGTTCCACCCGGGACCCCGGTACAAACCCAAACAAATAGTTTCGCACAGCCTCAGAAAGGACCCTCCGCTCCTGCCCTGGCGGCACTGCGAATGCCAGAATGTGATGAACCACTTCCCGATTTCCTGGCCTTAATTCCGCAGCCGTCACCCATTTGTCTTCCGTGAAACCAGGGTCCTGCATAAAGAAACGGTACCGCTCTGTTCCCGTCGCGCGAATGGACTCTGGAACGTAGGTCACGGGAAGTACCAGATCCGGCTCTCTGGGTAGTTGCCAATGCTCAGGTTTTTCTGGCAGTGGTGGCAGCTTCGGGTCAACACCCAGTGGACCTCCCGCATCTGCCCATTTCTGGATCAGGGTTTTTTCCTCCTCACTCAGCCTCCTTTCATTCGATAGCTTTTCGTATTCATCCGTGGCATGCCAGGGTGGCATACGTTGCTCGCGGACCACCTCGGCAATCATGTCCGCCCAGGACGCAGCATCTTCGCCATCGGTCAAAGCAAAGGGGGCAATCTCACCGTCTCGGTGGCATCCGGTGCAGTTCTTACGCAGAATCCTGGCAATGTGACTGCCATAGGTCACTTCGCTCGATACGTCCACTTTCTTGGTCCGACTGATGATGCAGCCTGATGCCTCGGTACGAGCAACAGCCACCTCTCTGCCCTCAAGCAGGTCGTTCAAAGCCAAACGCAGATCGCGCCGACGGGGTTTGTCAAGCTGGTGGGTAACACCCCATTGATCATCTACACGGCCTCGATATCTGAGATGTCGCTTTTGATCATAGACGAATACCTCAGGAGTTCGCTTGGCACCAACCTGATCCGCGAACAAATTGGAAGGGTCTTTCAGCACTGGATAGGTAAGCTTATGACGCAGGGCGAACGCTTCAAGATCTTCGAGGGAATCCTGACGGTTACTCATGACCGCCAGAACTTGCACAGATTCCTCATAGTCCTTTGCGATTGAGTTCAAGCGGTTCGCATAATGTTTTGCAAGTGGACACTCAGTTCCGAGAAAGGCCACTACGATAATCGAATCGCCGGACAAATCCTGAAGCTTAAATTCACGACCACGAAAGTCCGTCAACTCAAGACTTTCCAGCTTGCCTGGCTCGAGCGCAGGAGCAGCGGCTTGCACACCCAAATCACCTGCCACGGTTAACAGGCACGCTGCCAACCAAGACAACCCATGCTTCCCAATGACGCTATCAAATGCCTTACAACAACTCATTCATATTTCCAGATAAAACAGTTGGTCTTTCGGTAACTATCATCAAGGTACTCCAATACACCGTGCATGGGAGGACCAGTTTTGCGTAACAATCTGTTGCAACATCCGGGGCGTCTCAGACCGCGTCCTTCGCCACCAAAACGCTCCGTCAGAGACTTGTTGAACTGATTCATTGTATGATCCCAGCAACGTCCATGTCGGAAACCCCCTATCGGGTTGGTCAAGCGACCCTGCGATCGGTGGTGGCGTTAACACCACGTCACAGATCGTCCCAGGCTGGCATCGGCAAGGCTGCTCGCAGATACAGACTTGATACAAAGCACCCGCTACTCGTTCGATTCCGAACCTAACGGAAACCTAGATGACACCCACGCATGAATTCACGACACCCGCGGAAGCGTGGGAACGAACGCTCACAGAAATCGCGACGACCCCACTGCAAATCGCAATGGTGATCACGGGCGGTGGCACAGGTGCCATTTCCCGCTGCTTCGGTCGTAGTGGAGCATCGGTCAATTTCCTCGAAGCGGTCGTCCCCTACTGCAGAAGCTCGACCGACCAATACCTTGGCTGCAAACCGGTTGAGAGCTACAGTTCCCTCATGACGTCAAAAGCACTCGCCCAAGTGGCGTATCGCCGTGCAGAATCGCACAGCGGCAGTTCCAGAGAATCAGTAGGCATTTCACTCACCGCGACGCTACCAACGGACACGACCATCCGGGATGTCACGGGTGATCAATCTGCCTACCACAAGACTGAAACAACTCCGGGATTCCGCATTTACGTTTCATCCTGCAGGACACGGATTCGCAAGACTTGGTCACTCTGTTTTCCAGATGATACCTACGGTCGAGATGCGGCCGAATCGATCGCCGATCAGATGCTCCTGATCGCGTTTCATGACACCCTCGAACAACACGGTCTGGGCCGTGGATCTGATCCATTCGGCCCCCTGCGTGAGGCGGGGCTTGATGTGACGAGCATAACAAACTGAGTTGTCGAGAGGTATCTTTTTCCCGATCAAACCGGGACAGCGTCAAACGCCCTGATCGGTACACCCGGGAAACAGTCTTTCGCAGAAACCTACGCGTCGGCGATAGCAGCAGCAAGCTGTTCGTAGGTTCGCTTGGTATCCATCTTCGTTCCCCGATTGTCGAGGGCGATTTGGTACAGATGCTGACCACAGGCCGTCGGGTACGTTCCCGTCACGCAAGCCTGACAAAGATGATTCGCTGGCTTGCCAATGGCCCGGGAGATCGCCTCCACGGGCAAGTACTTCAACGAATCTGCGCCCAGATCATCCGCCATGCGCTGCTGGGCATCATCGGTCAGTAATCCTGAGGGCGAAAAATACTTGGGAGCAATCAACTGATCGATCGTACTCATATCGATCCCATAGAAACAGGGAGCGATGATGGGCGGACAAGCGACTCGAACGTGAATTTCTCTGGCCCCACCAACGTCACGAATGCGGTCCAGCAAAACATTCATGGTGGTACTACGAACAATCGAATCTTCCACCAGGATCACACGTTTGTCCTGCAATACTTCTTTCAGGGGCGTGTACTTGGTCGCCGCCTTTGCTTTTCTCGCCCGTCCTGCCTCGATAAAAGTACGACCTGCATAGCGATTACGGATCAAACCTTCGCGACTTGGGATGGCAAGCTCGTACGCCATGGAGTCGGCTGCTGCTTTACTCGTATCTGGCACCGGCACGATAATCGTGTCTTCGGGATCAAGATCGACTCCACCATATTCACGTTCCGCATTAGCAAGTTCAACGCCAAGCTTGGTACGACTCAGATAGACACTACGATCATCGAGAGTACTGGCAACATTTGCAAAATAGATCCATTCAAAAAAGCAATGTGCCGGTTCGCCCTCGGGAGCGAATCGCTCCATCCGAAAACCAGTCTTGGGATCAATCACAATCGCGTTGCCGGGGGGCAATGACTTGATCTGTTCATTCTCAAATCCGAGATTCAGCAGCGCAACACTTTCACTGGCCGCGGCAAACAGCGGTCCCTCGTGGACATAGCACATTGGCTTGATGCCCAGCGGGTCACGGGCCACGATCATTTCACCCTCGGCAGTCAACAGGGCCAGGCTGTAAGCACCGTCGAATCCGGCAGTGGTTTTGCGCAGGACATCGATCCAGTCGATGCGGGTCGGTGACTTGCTGAGTAAACGGCCGAACTCGTGAAGGATGATTTCCGTGTCGGTGTCGAGTGCCAGGTGATGATCCCCATCGGCCAGAAGCCGTTCTTTCAAGACACCATAATTCGACAATTGCCCATTGAAGCAAAAGCTGAACCACTTTCGCTTGTGAATGTGTTTGCGTTCAAACGGCTGGGCATAATTACGATCATCCTGACCACAGGTAGCATAGCGGACATGCCCGATTGCAGCACGTCCGGCCAAAGACTTCATCAACGACTCAGCCTTGGCACGGTGGTTGAGACGAAAGACCTCGGTGACCGTACCGACGTCCTTGCGATTCTTCAGTAGTGAGGCACAATCCGGATCGAACGTCGTCATTCCAGCCGCCAACTGACCCCGGTTCTGGATGTCCAATAACATCCTCGGTAGCAATCGGGAAATATGGCGTGGTCCATCATCGGTACACAGTGGACTACGGCCGCGACCAGACAGATGGTAAATGGCAGCAACACCACACTCGTGATGCAGTTCGCTCATATCGAGGGTATTCCCTTGAGGATCAACACCAACGTGATCAGCGTCGGCGGGAGGCTAGTATGTCGCTGTCGATCAAAGCACAGCATTCCAAAGTACAGCGGGCTTCCAAGGTCGTCGATTCCCCATGACAATGGAACTTTGTCAGGCGGTCCATTTTGCCCGCTACGGGCGGTAAAATCACACAAAAAACCCCGAAAAATCATTTCCCTTGGCCGATCCATGGATACCCCCACACCCACAACTGAAACCCTGCGGCGAGCAGCCATTGAAAGTGCCCGTAGCGTTGTCGTCAAAGTGGGAACACGTGTGATTACGACAGCCGACGGAAAATTGGACCGCCATCGTATCGATCTGCTGTCTGCACAATTGTGCCGAATCGCGGACACAGGCCGTCAAACGGTGATGGTCAGCAGCGGAGCAGTGGGCGCCGGCATGGGAAAACTGGGTCTCGAACAGCGTCCAAGCGGTTTGGCGCAACTTCAGGCAGTTGCCGCCATCGGACAAACCGACCTGATGCAGGCATATGAAACATCCTTGGCCAAGATGGGTCGACATGCATCGCAGGTCCTCTTGACCGCAGAAGACCTGCGGCGACGCAGTGGCTACCTGAATGTTCGCAATGCTCTGATTCAAATCCATGCATACAATGCCATCGCCATTGTCAATGAAAATGACTCGGTTGCGGTTTCCGAGTTGATGACGACTTTTGGCGATAATGACCGTCTGGCTGCGCAAGTCGCTGGTCTGCTGCCGGATGCCATTCTGATCATTCTGTCGGATATCGATGGACTCTATGACGGTTCGCCCAATCATCCGAACAGCAAGCGGATTGAACGGGTTGAAACCATTGACGATTCGATCCTGTCGCTGGCGCAGGATGAAAGTCACGCGCACAGCAAAGGGGGCATGTCCAGTAAGCTCGAAGCTGCCCAAGTGGCAACATCGCATGGGCAAACAACGATCATTGCCCCCGGGCGCGATGACCAAGTACTCGACAAGATTTTCTCGGATGTACCGATCGGAACCTTGTTTCTGCCCCCCGACAAATCGATCCGTGGCCGACGACGTTGGATCAGCAGCGCGGCCGGTGTTTCCGGCACACTGACGCTTGATCAGGGAGCCGTCAATGCGGTATGCAAGCAGGGCCGAAGTTTGCTCGCCATCGGCATCACTGACAGTGTCGGGTCCTTTGAGCAAGGAAGTGTTGTATCCATTCAGGACACCGAGGGTCAGGAAATCGCACGTGGTCTGATCAACTATCCATCAAGTGAGGTGGCGAGGATCATCGGCCAAGCCAGCGAAAAAATCTCCGAGATTCTTGGACATCGCCCCTATGAGAACGTTGTCCATCGCGACAATCTGGTGCTGACTCATTCCTCTGATCTATGATCCTGTTTCGCGTGCTGCATCGATGCTGGGGCCCACGTCGGAATGCGTTCCGACAACCGATCATGGCTTGTTCCAGATAACCGGCTTCCGCCGTCTGGGGTAGAGTTCCTTGCACATGGGACATTTGGTTCCATCACAAGCACGGGCCGTGCAGTATTCGCGACCATAGAAAATGATCTGCAAATGCAGATCATTCCATGCAGACTCAGGGAACATTTTCTTCAAATCACGTTCTGTCTGCACAACATTCTTACCGCTGGAAAGGCCCCAGCGTTGCGCCAGGCGATGGATATGGGTGTCCACCGGAAATGCTGGAACACCAAACGCCTGAGCCATCACCACACTGGCAGTTTTGTGACCAACGCCTGGCAAACTCTCGAGGCATTCGAAGGACTGCGGCACCTTGCCTCCAAATGAATCGCTCAGGATCGACGAAAGACGAGCAACGTTTTTCGCTTTCTGCCTGGAGAGACCAAGAGGCCGTATGATTGACAAAATGTTGTCTTCTCCCAGTTCACACATCAACTGCGGTGTGGGAGCAGATCGGAACAGTTCGGGCGTGACTTCATTGACTTTCTTATCGGTACACTGCGCACTGAGCAACACAGCAACCAAGAGTGTAAATTCATCGTGATGATCCAGCGGGATGGGTGGATCAGGATAGAGCTCTTTCAACCGCGTGCGAATCAGATCAGCTCTTTCCTGCTTTTTCATTCTTTGTTTTCCTTCGCTCTTCGCACCAACCGTCAAAGCATGACTCCGCCGAGTTCTAAACAACGCTCGTCTTGCCGCAACCCGACCCACCTTGCATTCCACTGACCTCAAACCGTTACCAAGATTGCCAACAAGCATTCGCTTGCGCACTATCGAGGCACCGTTGCATGAATCGGACGCCGTCTGCTCCGTCAACCACACTGGGGTACAGAGCGGATGCTGAATCAATGGTCTCGCCCCGCATGGCTCGGCGCATATCAACAAAGGCGTCTCGGTACACATTGGCAAAAGCTTCAAAGAATGCCTCAGGATGCCCACCGGGAAGGCGACAAGCTGCCACGGTCGATGGCAGACTGTACGACGCGTTCGGATTTCGTTCATGGATTCGGATGGGCTGGCCCAGAGCACGAATCATCAACTGATTGGGTTCTTCCTGTCGCCACGCCAAAGACGCCTTCGTGCCATCGATTTCAATGGACAGGTCATTCAAACGCCCATGCGATACCTGGCTCCAGGTGACCATCCCCGTTGCGCCTCGCTCATACTGAATCATGGCGTGGCCATAATCATCCAGTTCATGATGCGGTGAATACGAACTCATGTGACTCAGCACTTTCGACGGTGTCAAATCGGTCATGAATTGCATGAGGTGAAAGGCATGCGTTCCCACATCTCCGAGAGAACCAGCTCGCCCGTTTCGGTTTGGATCAGACTTCCACGCTCCTCTCGCTGGTGGATCTTGAGGGTCCATTCCATGCATCCAGCCCTGCACATAGTTGGCTCTAACAGCAAGCAAATCACCTAGTTCCTGCGTCGCAATCAACTCACGCGCCTGACGCACAAGGGGATAACCTGAATAGTTGTGTGTTAGAGCGAAAACAGATTGTGATTCATGGACCGCCGTAATCATGGCTTCCGCATCAGGGATACTGATCGTCATCGGTTTGTCACAGACGACGTGAAAGCCGGCGGCAAGTGCCAAGCAGGCGATTTCACAGTGTGTGTGATTAGGCGTTGCAATTGAAATGAAATCGATTCGTTCCCCAGCTGGACGCGTCGCTTCGGAATCAATCAATTCACGGAATGACCGATAGGCTCTGTCAGACGCTATCCCCATTGCAACAGCCGATTCACGAGCACGATCGGGGTTGGAAGAAACGGCGCCTGCCACTAATTCAGCCTGGCGGTCCAGTGTCGCCGCCGTGACATGTACCTTACCGATAAATCCGTTTCCGCCTCCGCCAATCAATCCCATCCGCAAGGGGCGGTTACTGTCCTGTTCCATCATGTCTTCTCCATCGGTAGAACAGGCGTTTCCGCAAGCCGCCAACGGTTGCAGTTCCCGCCTTCCATTTGATCGCTCTCGTGGTCCAGTTGCCTGCACGTGAAAAGGATTGTGAAGTGGACTCAATTCCTGCCGGGAATTTCTCCGGGTATCGAGCCATCAAGATAACGCCAGTTTTTCAGGTAGGAGAGCAGGTCGGACATTTGAGAGGGATTGAGTGTTTGCTCAAACCCCTCAGGCATAAGCGAAATTCCCGGAGCTTGCAGTCGCTCAATGTCCTCACGTGGAATACTCACGCGTTGACCCCCTTTTTGCTGAAGAGTTACAGCGGCAGCCGTTTCTCCCACCAACAGCCCATCCAATATACGACCGTCGACCGTCAGGACACTGTATTGGATAAACGCGGAATCAATCGCCGCATTTGGGTCGAGAATCGAGGTCAACAATGCCGCTGGCGTCTTGGTCCTTGAATCACTGATATCCGGACCTACATTGGTTCCCACGCCCCCTACCTGATGACAGGCCGAGCACTGATCGGTGAACAACTTCTTCCCCGTTTCGGCATCACCGAGGGTGGCGGCCGTTGCAGCATACGCTTTAAGAACCTTTGCCCGATTGGGGTCAGTAGCAAAAAGTCGACCCGCAGCAGACCTGATCGCTTGATCAGGATGCTGCCCTAACTTCTTGGCAGTTGCCGGATCAACCACGGTCCGTGGAAAATCACCCGCTTCGATCTTTTGCAACAACCACTTGGCGTCAGCAGGATTCCGTACACACGCCGAAACAGCTGCTGACCGCACGGCCGAGGTCATGCCGGTCAGGTGTTGTACCAGATAATTCCGCGTCCACTGTGGATCATGGCGGAGACTCATTGGCAGTGCAGCGACGCGTACGACGGGCGGTGCCTGATCATTGACGAGGTTTCGCAAGGACTCGTTGATACGTCCAAAGTCAGCAGCCAACATCAGACTGTTCGCTCGAAGCTGTCCATCAGATTCGAGATTCCGCGATGTTTCGATCGCCAAAGAAATCAGGCTTTCGTAACTTTCCTTCAATGGCCCAGGCAACTCCTCCGTCACCTTGATCACCGATTGTCGTGATTTTCTGACACCTCGCACCCAGGCCCGCAGCAGATCAACCTGACGCCTGGTCAAGGAAGAAGCCTGCACGTCTACAGCATCAGCCTTGACAATCAGCTTGGCAGAATTCTGGGGCGATTCAATTGCAATCCTTTCGACAAGATGATTCAACAACAGCCAGTCAATCTGCTGTTGAACAACGAGTTCATCGGCCAGACCTGTCAGTAAAGCTCGGTCGCTACTTGCCAAGGTTCGCCGGATCCAGTGATCTTTGGCCGACCACTGGTTGGCAATGACGAGCATCGCCTCAATACGTGCTTGGGAGTGGTCGGCTGCCGAAGTCGCCTCCGCAGCAACGTGCCTCGCAACCAACGGATCAGCATCGCCTGCCATCCCCAGGACTCTTTTCAGCATTCCACTTTGTCCCCGTGACAACTGCACACCCAAAGCGCGAAGACGGGCGTCACTGGAATCCATCATCGCAGTAAGGTGCTGATCTGTCAGCGCGTGGGATCTGCTGAGCAACCAGGCTGCTCGCGCCCTGCCAACTGGCACCACGTCAGAAGATAGAACCATCCCACGGAGTGGATCGAGGACCGTTCTGCCTCTTTCGAACAGGTACTGCGAAGCTGATGCCCTTTGCCAAGCAGATTCTGAACACAGCCATTGCAGTGCTTGCTCATCACTTTTCAGCGGTTCGGCCACCTGTGACGTGGTTCCGAGCGTGACTTGCCAGATTCGCCCCAAAGTAGTCCCATCACGTTGATCAGGTCGTGACTTCAATTCGCTGGGCATGAAATCAGGATGCTCAATCACCGCCCGCGCCATGTCAACGACCAATGCGGACTCCTGTGGACCAGCAGTCAGATCGACGGGGCGAAACCACGTATCAGTCGAGGAAAGAAACTCGTCTTGATCAGGCTCGCGGCGTGACATCCAAACGCTGCCATCCCGTACAAGTTTTTGACGCTGGATCAGGTAGGCGGTCGGTTCACAGGCGAGCAACCATTCACCACTGTCATCCGTCCATCCGGGAGCAAAGACACCGCAAGCCGCACTGAATTGACCCGAATGCAAATTGCTGGTGGTCCAGGCATCCGCTCTCGAAAACACCGCTGACTTCTCAGCAGACAGGGCCACATCATGGATGGCATCTCGTGCCACAAGCATTGGATCACGCTGAACCGCAGCCAACGACAAAACAGACATCATGGCTGGATTACGATTGCTACAACCCAATCGCCTTCCGAAATCATCCAAGGTGACTCCGAACTGGCTCTTCCCCGGAATGGCTCCCCACCATCCTCCCTCGGGATCAAAACAGAAATCCCTGTCGCGCAGATCAACGGGTCCCTCCTGAGGTGCAAAACGGGAATCGAGTGCCTGCACGGACCCGCCTCGCAATCCACCGGCAACATAAATCAGGCCATCGGGGCCAAGGGTGGGATGATTGGCACGTAATTGCTGGTTCTGTTCAGCGAACCCACTGAAAAGCTCAATGACCTCATCCGCCTGATCATCGCCGTCAAGATCTCGAAAGAAAGAGATTTTTCCGGCCAACGTTACAAAGGCTCCATCCCGGTAGGGTTGTACGCCGGTGGCGAACAGTAAGCCCTCTGCAAACAAAGTTGCCTGATCAAAAACCCCATCACGATCACCATCGGTAAGAATTTTGATTCGACCACTGGGTGGGGTACCCTCCGGCGGGCCAAGAGGATAATCGGGCATTTCAACAACCCACAACCTCCCCCTGAGATCGAGTCGGGCACTGACCGGATCCGCCACAAGAGGCTCTCTGGCAATGGCCCGAACCGAGTATCCAGCACGCACTCTCAATGCTGCATGCGCGCGATTCACATCATGTTCTGCATCCGCGTTCTCAAGTGGTTCCGGGGCCTGAGTGATATCCACGGGCTCATCTCCCGCAACCAGGCCTGCATCCAAGCCCGCCACGGAAACCACAAGAGCCATCAATCCTCGCAGTAAAAACCCCTGCCGAATTATCATTGCTATTCGCTTTCCAATCATTTTTCGCTGATGCTGTAATTCCAATGGCATGCCGCCCTCGACCCTGAATCCTGACAGTCACGCAGAAAAAAAATGAAGATCTGCCAGCGGAATTCTAACATTTTCAGCTAGAGAATGACGACCATCTGGGAAACACCGGCACCGCAATGGCTACCAGAAGGATTGCACCTGCAACAGGCACCGGTGCGACAGCAAAGCCAAACATAC
>JACLAC010000980.1_pt1 | contig 24757 bp, 12 predicted proteins | sample 8027881 | NCBI WGS metagenome assembly JACLAC01 (sample SAMN15725517, study PRJNA655200) | protist metagenome | isolation source: fluorescence activated cell sorting (FACS) single amplified genomes of... | place: Spain: Blaines Bay Microbial Observatory, Mediterranean Sea | collected 2016-01-19 | reverse complement strand
CAGTACAAGGACATCAGGCGAGCGGTCGCACTCCCCGGAATCAAGGGGGCCTTCCTCGAGAATAACCCTCATCATGACGATCGTTTCCTGCACCTTTTCGGCAAACCACCCCGACTCCTCAACTCCGATGCGGAGCGCCTCAACGATATTTCCCTCGCGCAGGCCTTCGAAATGACCAGCGGAGAAACCCTCTCCTCCCTCCTCCAGGCGAAAGACAACAGCCTGGACCGACTCCTGTCCGATGGCCTGAGCGACGAGGAACTCCTCTCCGAACTCTACTGGACCGCCATCACACGCCCTCCCACCACCCTGGAGCAGGAAGCACTCCTTAAACACCTCGCGGATCAATCCAATGCGGAAAAGCGAAAAGCTCTTGAAGACATCTCGTGGGCGCTCCTGAACTCAAAGGAATTCATATTCAGGCATTGACCGGTCTTGCAACCGGAACTCAAATCCAGAACCCACCACCAACCAGGCCATCAACCCTTCCTGTTCCAGCTTTCGTTCCCTCGAACCTTCCCGCCGCACCATGATCAAGGCAGGCGGGATGGGCCTCCTCGGACTTACAATGCCAAAGATCCTGCAGGCCTCCGAGGAAGGAGGAAAGCCTGCCATTCCCATTGCTCCCAGGGCCAAGTCCGTAATCTTTCTCTTCCAATGGGGAGGCCCGAGCCAGATCGACATCCTTGACATGAAGCCGGACGCTCCCAAGGAGTACCGCAGCCCGCACGGGCAGATCCGGACCAGTAACCCCGACATCGAGATATGCGAACATCTTCCCCGGCTCGCAAAGTGGATGGATCGCTGCACTGTCATCCGCACGCTGCACCACACCATGAAGAACCACAACTCGGCGGGTTACTATGCCCTCACCGGCCATCGGCCACCGAGTGATGACCAGCGCCTGCGTGACCTCCCCGATCTCTATCCCGCCTACGGCTCGGTAGTCGATCATCTCGCTCCCGGGACGGTAAACGAGCTGCCTACCTTCGTAAGCTATCCCCACGTGATCGCCGATGGGTCCACAACCCCGGGGCAGCACGCAAGCTTCCTCGGCAAGAAACATGACCCCCTGTTCATCCCACGGGATCCCAATGCCAAGGACTTCCGCCTTCCGGAGCTCAGCCTGCCTCATGGCCTCGATATTGACCGGTTGCACCACCGGCGCGGACTCCAGAAACTGATCGACCAGCAGTCGCGTCTTCTCGATCGCTCCGCAGAGGCGCGCGGAATGGACCAGTATTACGAACGTGCCCTCCGGATGCTCAACTCCGAGCGTGCCCGCAATGCCTTCGATCTCAGCCAGGAACCGGACTGGTTGCGTGACCGTTATGGCCGTACTACCTACGGCCAGGGCTGCCTTCTCGCCCGGCGCCTTGCAGAGAGTGGGGTGAAATTCACAACCGTCTACTTCGCCCGCGGCATTGGCGGCCGCAGGATCAATGACGGAGGATGGGACACTCACGGCTTCGACAACACCCGGATGTATCCCATCGTAGAAGGTTACCACCTGCCGGTCACCGACCAGACCCTTCCCACCCTCCTTGAGGACCTGGATCAGCGTGGCATGCTCGACGAGACCCTTGTGATCTGGATGGGTGAATTCGGTCGTACTCCCAAGATCAACAAGAACGTAAGCCGCGACCACTGGCCCCAGTGTTACTCCGTGCTCCTCGCTGGCGGAGGAGTGAAAAAGGGGTTCGTCTACGGGAAATCCGACAAGACAGCCAGCGCCCCTGAGGAGAATCCTGTTACCCCGGAGGATCTTACCGCCACCATCTACCAGCTTCTCGGAATTGATTCCGAGGCCATGATTCACGATCTCCAGGACCGCCCCGTACCCATCTCCAGTGGCAAACCAGTCTGGGAGGTCATTGCCTGAGGCGCCTCACCTCCAGGCAGGCAGAAGCCACCGCCCCCGCGCGACCTTGACCGGAAACTTCTTTCCGCTCACCAGTTCCACGACCACCGGCCAGCTCCGGCTCTCCTCATCCCGTTCAATCATCAGGGCATGGGTCCCCTCGGGATTGACCGCGGGAGACTCCAGTCCCTCCAGGCCATTACCAACCATGGTGACATCTTCTCCCTCTGAATCACAGGTATACCAGAGACTGTCCCGGCCCTGGAAGAATATCTGGTCGGCATCCTTCCCTGATACCGTGGCGAATTGCCCGGTGTCGTTGCATACCTCTGACACCTTTCCATCCAGTCCCAACCTTACAATCCGGAAGCCGGGTTCTTTGCCTCCCTCCTCCGCGGGATCGGCCACGAGGAGAACCAGTGCCCTGCCATCTCCCAGCCACGACAGGCTCCGGATATCCAGTGACTGGCCCAGGGGCCGGGGTTTCTCATTATCTGGAGTAAGCAGATACACCCTGCGCGAGAGGAGATCTCGGGAAAAGGTCACAGCCAGGCTTTTCCCATCCGGGGCAAGAGCCGGATAATCACAGAGTCCTCCCGTAAAGGTTCCTCCTCCCAGCTTCATCTGCGTACCTTTAATCAGGTCAACGAGATAAAGACCAACTCCCGACCCATCGGTCTCACGAGAAGTGACTACCACCTTGCTCCGTCCATCGGTGAAGCACCCGGGTATGCAGGAAGACCCTGCAAAAGGAATCCGGATAACTTTCCCGGTATCCAGGTTGAGAAGCTGCCCCCCCGCATCCAGCTCGGGATATCCGGGCCGCCAGGCACCAGAGCGCCCGATCATGACAAGACCATCCCGATCTGCTGGTAAGGGAGCGCTGAAATCCGGATAACTGTTCAGCACCGGGATCTCCGGTTGCTCCTCAAGCCACTCAACCCGGCTGTACTCCAGTTCGAGATTCCCCAGGATGAGATGCTCCATCAACCCGGTCTCCGGGTCAACCCGCAGACGATTTCCTTCCTTCAGTCGCAGGCGGATGGCTGCAATGTTGCGGGCCAGTTCACTCCCGGGTTCAACCCCCTCTACATCAGCATCCTCCAGAAACGATTCAGCCACGGCACGTTGTGCCCCGGACAAGGGTGCCCCGATCACCAGGGTGTCCCCTGTCCGACCCCGCAGGGTGTGATCCTTTTTCCGCACATAGGCAGGAGGCCAGGCCTCACTTAGGAGGAGAGCAACCACCTCATAGGAAAAGGGAGCTTCCCAGGGCAGATAGATCCCTTTCAGCCCACCGAATTCCTCCACCGCCCATTTTCCCGAATGAGCAACGATACGGGCAAAGGGCTGTGGCTTGTTAGATTCCGGCTTCAGGAGAATACGCGCCTCGAAATCGGGAGGAGCGCTGACAAGCCTTACCCCGAACCTCGCCCCGGTCGCGGTCGTGGCCCTGACCGTCCAGCGTGCAGGACCGGTCTTGAGGCGAACTCTGGACTCCTGTGCCTTCTCTTCCAATTGATCCAGTCCGGGGCGGGCTGACTCCCCGACAGTGGCAAGAACCGAGAGGATGAGAAACACCCCGGTTGGAATCAGGCGGAAAGACGTGCCCATAGCTCAAGTTTATGACCAGAGCTCGACCAGTCAAACGGCAACCTGGGGATCCCTTCTTACTCGGCTCTGAAATGCGGTGCATTCCTTACCGGGAGCCATTTCCTCAATTCAGCCTTGGTCGCACGATACCCGGGATCGTTGGCAAGGTTCCTCCACTGCTTAGGATCCTTGCTCACATCGTAGAGTTCCTCCCCGCCCCTCCCGTAATATATGTAGTGAAAGCGCTCAGAGCGGACCGCGTGGTTAGGGCCATGCCAGTGGGGCGAATGGGTAATCACTGCGGGATAAGGCCACTCGGCCTGCGGATCACGCACCAGGGGAGCTATGCTGCGTCCCTCGATCTTCGGATTGGGCGGCAACCCACAGAGATCAAGCAGGGTTGGATAGAGATCCATAAGACTCACCGGACGACTGCAGGACCCAGCCTTGAGTTTACCTCCAAGCCTTCCCGGGAGGTGGACGATCAGAGGCGTCCGGGTGGTCTGCTCCCAGAGTGCCGACTTGGCGAATTTCTTTTCACCAACATCATAACCGTGATCTCCCCATAGAACCACGATGGTATTATCGGCATATCGGCTTTTCTCCAGAGCCTCGAGGACATGTCCAACACAGGCATCAGCAAAGGAACCGGCCGCCAGGCATCCCTGCACTGCCTCCTTCCATTTCCCGCTGTTGCGGATAATTTCCCCGGCTTTTGACGCCATGCGCCGCCCCGTCTCCGGGATATCCTCAAAATCGTCGGACCTGTGGGGAGGCAGAAGGATCGTATCGAGGGGGTGCATCTCGAAATATTCCCGGGGCAGATACCAGGGCAGGTGTGGCAGGTAGATCCCGCATCCCAGGAAAAAGGGTTTCGGGTGATCACGCCTCAGGAAACGAGCCGCTCCGTCAGCTGTCTTCCAGTCAGCTGTCTCCTCGATGGACTGGTCGATTGGAGACCAGTCGATCAGACGGGCAAGAATGGCATTGGAAAAGTCCTCCCTTAATCCGTGACGGTAACGCTTGTTCGCAGGCGGACGCGGAGTTCCCATGCGGATACTGTATTGCTCGTCCCACGAAGCCGGATCCGAGAACTTACCATGGGGTTGGTGGTAGAGCTTTCCTCCTCCCCAGGCCAGATAGCCATGCTTTCGGAAATACTGTGGCAGGGTCACCCACTCCCGGTAGGGTGGCAGATCGCGAAACCAGTTCAGATTCCCATAAATCCCGGTAGTCGACGGGCGCAGGCCCGTCATAACCGCAGTCCGGGAGGGACTACACAGGGGAGCCGCGCAATGGGCCTGCTCAAAAAGCACCCCCCGTTCTGCCAGAGCGTCGATGTTCGGCGTCTTCGCCTGGGGATGCCCCCCAAGACATCCCACCCAGTCATTCAGGTCGTCAACCGCAAGAAACAGGACGTTTGGTTTCTGCCCCGCAGATGACGGCAAGGCCAGAAATCCGGAAAGCAGCAGGAAAGGAAGAAGGCGCATCACAGGAAAGGCTGTAATGCTAATCAACATCTGGCGAGAAATTCCGTCCTCATGATCCGCAATCCGGATCTGCAGCTATCGCTTCTCGTTAGGGACGTGCGTCACCGTAAAATCAATTCTTCACCCCGCTGATCCCCCCTGCCACACTGTGCCACCCCAAGGCACTCATGCAGGTCCACCGCGTCCACCAGCACCTCGTCTCAAGCCCTCTCACAGACGTAGAGGCAGAGGTCCACCGGGAACTGGACTCCCTTGGGATCACTCCTCCCCAGGGAGAAATCGCCATCACGGCGGGAAGTCGAGGCATCGACAACATCACAACCATCACACGTGCAACGGGGGACTGGCTCCGTCGGCATGGAGCCTGCCCCTTTCTCAGCCCATGCATGGGGTCGCACAACGGGGCCACCGCCGAGGGACAGCGCGCCATGATCGAATCCCTTGGCCTTACCGAGGAAGCCACCGGAATGGAAATCCGATCCAGCATGGATGTGATCAAGATCGGAAACGTGGCTACCGGAGAGGTCTGGATGGACCGGCACTGCTTCGAGGCTGCCGGAGTTCTCGTCCTCAACCGGATCAAACTTCACACCTGTTTTTCCGGACCGGTGCAGAGCGGGCTGACCAAGATGATGGTGGTCGGCATGGGAAAGATCAGGTCGGCTGAGACATTTCATTCCGCCCCTGCCCCCGTTATGAAGGACATGCTCCTTGAAATGGGTGCGTGTGTGATCGACTCAGGAAAAATCTTCGCCGGTCTTGCCCTGCTGGAAGATGGATTCGATCGAACCGCTGAGCTTCACGCCCTGCCCCCCGAAAAGATTCTAGAGCAGGAATCCTCCCTCCTTGAGCGCCACCGGTCCTACTTTCCCACCCTGCCAGTCGATGAACTCAATGTTCTGGTCGTCGACGAGATCGGAAAAACATTCAGCGGGACCGGCATGGATACCAACGTCATCGGTTACCGGGGGGTGAATGGCTATGAGGATCTCGCTCGTCCCCGCATTACCACCATTGCAGCTCTCGGACTTTCGAAAGCAACCCAGGGGAATGCCATCGGAGTCGGCCTCGCAGATTTCATTACCCGGCGCCTGCGCGATTCGATCGATGAGCAGAAGACCTTCACCAACGTATTCACCACCGGCGATATGCGTCGCATGGCTATTCCCTGTACCCTGCAGGACGACCGGGAAGTCGTGGAACGCATGACCGAGCGTTACGGGGAGAATGGCTGGATCTTCATCCCCAACACCCTTCACCTTGAAACCCTCTACGTAAGCGCCGACCTCGCGGCGACCCTGGGAGAGAATCCGCGCTGCAAGGTCGATCACGAGCCAATCCCGCTGACCTTCAGTTCCAATGGACGTCTTGAGCTTTTCTTTGGCAAGTAGTCCTCTCCCCGGCAGGGCGGACCCGGCCGGACTGCCTGATCTTTCAGGCCTTGGCCGGTCGGCGGGAACCACCTCGTCGACCGCGATATCGATTCTGCGGACGACGGCTCCCCCGGGACGATTTCCCGGGAGCACCACGCTTTCCACCTGCCACCCGCCCTTGGTCATGACGTTTTGCCAGGTCAGATAGATGCCAGTCATGGCTATCCATCACTGGGATGGTCTGGCGAATCAGCTTCTCGATATCGCGGAGGAACTCTCGTTCTTCAGAAGAGCAGAATGATACGGCTGCTCCCATCGCGCCTGCCCTGCCTGTCCGTCCAATCCGGTGCACGTAAGCCTCCGGTTCATTGGGAAGATCAAAATTAACCACCAGGGTCACATCTTTCACGTCAACACCCCGGGCAGCTACATCCGTAGCTACCAGCACTGGAAGAACCCCCTCCCGGAACCGCTTCAGGGTTCGATCCCGCTGCGCCTGGGAACGGTTCCCGTGAATAGCCTCTGCCTTGATCCCCGCCTTATTCAGATGACGGGCCAGTTTGTCCGAACCGTGCTTGGTCCGTGCAAAGACAATCGCCAATTCTCCCTCCCGCTGTGCTTCCAGTCGCTGGACGAGCAACGAACGCTTATTCGCCCGATCAATGAAGCACACCTCCTGCCGCACATCTTCCGCCGTAGTCTTCTCTGGCTCGATGGTAATGGTAACCGGATCGTAGAGGATAGTCTGAGCAAGATTGACTATCGGCTTGGAAAGCGTGGCGGAAAAGAACAGGGACTGGCGATCCTTCGGCAGGAGATCAACAATCCTGGTCACATCTTTCTGAAAGCCCATGTCCAGCATCCGGTCCACCTCGTCGAGGACAAAGAATTCCACGTCAGAGAGGTCGACGTGCCCTTGTTCGACGAGGTCAAGTAAACGACCAGGACATGCCACGAGAATATCAACGCCCCTGCGCATGGCGCTTACCTGGGGTCCCTGCCCCACTCCTCCGTAGATCAGAGCATGATATATATCCAGGTGCCTGCCATAGGTTCTCAAGCTCTCTCCCACCTGATTGGCCAACTCGCGAGTGGGCGTCAGCACAAGAACACGCGCAGTCCGAGCGCGAATGTTCTGAGGGTCTTCGCAGAGGACGTTGAGGATTGGCAACGAGAATGCCGCAGTTTTCCCTGTCCCAGTTTGAGCACACCCGAGCAGGTCTCTTCCGTCGAGAAGTGGTGGGATAGCCTGAGCCTGGATCGGCGTAAGGGACTGATAGTTGCGCTCACGAAGAGCGCGCTGGATCGGCGCGGAAAGTGGCAACGCCTCAAACGAGGTTGGATTCATTTTAGTCTGGGGACCGGAACGGCTTCCAAAATGGCGCCTGAGCAAGTCTCGATCGAGGGGGTGTTGATGGGAACCCGGAACCTTTCTCTCATCGACAAGAGGCTGGAATAGGGACCGAATCATTAATTGCGATTCGGCTACCGGATTACAAACCGGACAGCTATGAGGATACGCCCATCAGCATGAGAAGCAAGAGCGTTGTTTTTCAGGCTGACAACCCGGTTGAACAAAGTTCCTATCCCCACTCGCAAATCCGAAAAGACATGAACCGGTTCATCACCCTCAATCTTGCCGCGCTCTCTCTCGCCTGCCTTGCCCTTCATGCCGGACAACCGGCCCCGGGACGCCTGAGCGAACACACCTTCAAGGTCTCCGACACGCAGACAATCTCTTACCTCTTTTATCTTCCCCGGGAATTCGACTCATCCAAGGATACGAAGTGGCCCGTCATTCTTTTCCTCCATGGACGGGGCGAAAGCCGGGGGCCCCTGAACATCGTAGCCAAGTGGGGGCCGCCCAGGATGGCGAAACGCGGTGACAACCTTCCTTACATTCTCATCGCCCCCCAGTGCCCTGCCAGCAACCGGTGGACCGATGACAGCCAGCAGAACGGAGTGATCAAGCTTCTCGATCACCTCTCTGCAAATTTTCCTGTGGATCGCTCACGGATCTACCTCACCGGACTCAGCATGGGAGGATATGGAAGCTGGAAGATGGCCGCTGGTCACCCGGATCGTTTTGCGGCAGTAGCGCCCATCTGCGGACGTGGCAACCCGGACGATGCGGCAAAACTCGTTAACGTCCCCCTCTGGGTATTCCACGGCACGGAGGATACAGCGGTTCTCTACAGGCACTCTGCCGAAATGGTGGAGGCCATCCGCAGGGCTGGCGGAAAGAAGGCTCGCTTCACGACCCTCCAGCATGTGGGGCACAACAGCTGGTCTGCAGCCTACGCCACCCCGGAACTCTACCAGTGGTTCAACAAACACCAGCTTCCGGAAGCTGAATAAATCCGTAACGCCCTGCCTGACACGGGCGGAATCACCTGATCTCGTCCCGCTTTTCCCTTTTAACACCGGAAGCCCACGGTAGGATTCTGCATGTTTGCGTTCCGCACAGGGCCCCTCCTGCTCCTTGCTTCTGGCTTTCTCCTGCTTCCTGCCGGTGCAGTCGAATCCAGCTTCAGCCGGGAGATTCAACCCCTTCTGGCTGAGCACTGCTATGCCTGCCATGGCCCGGACGCCAAGACCCGCAAGAATGGACTGCGCTTCGACCTGCGCGAGGTCGCAACCAGCGAATTGAAGTCGGGGGCCCGGGCAATCACCCCCGGAAACATCGAGGAGAGTGAACTGATTCATCGGATCTTTTCAAATGACCCCGACGAGATGATGCCCCCTCCGGACTTCCGGAAACGCCTCAGTGATGAAGGCAAGGCCAAGCTCTCCAACTGGGTCAAGGCAGGAGCAAATTACGAGCAGCACTGGGCCTTTATTCCTTTCCGGAAGCCTGCTGTTCCTGCCGTCAACAACGGGGATTGGTTACGTAACCCCATCGACAACTTCATCCTGTCCCAACTCGAAGAGCAGGGAATGAAACCCTCTCCCGATGCCGATCGTAGCAACCTCGTCCGGCGAATCTCTCTGGATCTTCGTGGCCTGCCCCCGACCATGGAGGAACTCCGCAGGTTCGGAAATACACCCGGGGCGAATCCTTCCCTGGAAGGGGATGCAGGAAGCCCGTTTTCAGCGCAGGAGTATTCCCTCCTTCTGGAAACCATGATCGATTCCCCTCACTATGGGGAACGCATGGCCCAGGACTGGCTGGACCTCGCTCGCTATGGAGACACCAACGGCTATCACAACGATTCCGTGCGCGACATGTGGCTTTACCGGGATTACGTCATCGATTCCTTCAACCGGAACAAGCCCTTTGACCGTTTTATCGTGGAGAACATGGCGGGAGACCTTCTGCCCGATGCCGATGACACCACCCGGGTGGCCTCCGGGTTCAACCGCTGCGTAACCTTCAACGAGGAAGGAGGGGCCGACCCTGACGAGTTCTACGTCACCTACGCAGTCGACCGCGCCAACACCACCGGACAGGTCTTTCTTGGCCTGACAGTAGGGTGCGCCCAGTGTCACGACCACAAATACGATCCAATTTCGCAGAAGGAGTACTACCAGCTTTATGCCTTCTTTAACAGCGTGGACGGCGAGATCGGGGCTGGCGGTCGGAGCGGCTACCACAATAAGCCCCTTCCTCCGCTACTCAAGGTCAGCACCGGAACCCATCAGCAGAAGCGGAAGGACCTGCAGTCCCGTCTCGAAACCAGAACCGTGGAACTCAAGGGTGCCCGTGAGCGTCCGGAGTTCACGGATCCCAGCGGCAAGCTTGCCCCGGCCCTGAAACAGTGGATTACTTCCCTGGCTCTCCCGGAATCCGGGGCTCTGCCCGTCAGGAACGGCCTGCAACTGCACCTCGACGCGAGCTCCTTCGATGCCCCCGGTGGATTTGTAAAGGAGTGGCCGGACCTTTCCGGAAACAAGCGCACCGCGGTGGCTACCGGTCAACCAAAGCAGTTCGGGAGAGCTCTCAACGGACATCCCGCCATCCGCCTCGATGGCAAGAAGGACTTTCTTCGCACCGAATCCGGAGCCGAAAATCTAGGCGGCGACTTTACCATGGTGCTTGTCCTCCAGTTCAATGAAGTGGCCAATCACCAGATGGCCCTCATGTGGGGCGATGAATCCCAAGGCAAGCGACGCGCCTTCTGGAAAACCGACAAGAACAAGCTGAGCTTCAATGGCTATGGAGCTGACATGGTAGGCAGTGCGGATCTCAAGCGCGCGGTTCCAGTGGTGGCAATTATCACCCAGCAAGGTGCCGACAACGACACCCGTTTCCGCCTTAATGGCAAGGACGGAGGAGGTGGCGGAGTGAGCCTTTCCGGCTTCCAGAACAAGACTATCACCATCGGAGCCAACAACGCAGGAGCAGAGAAGACCGCTGCCGATTTTGCGGAGATCCTGGTCTACGATCGCGCTCTCGATGCTAATGAGCAGGCCGCGGTCGGGTTTTACCTCGGAACCAAGTATACGATCGATGGGGACTGGAACCCAGCCCCGGCAGAAATCATGGCCCTCGCTGCCAGACCGGGAAAGGAACGCACGGAAGACGAACAGAAGAAGCTCTTCTCCTACTTCATCAACTACGTCCACGCCGAATCACGCGATCTCTTTCGTAAACTCGAGTCCGAAGTGGCAGGTACAAGGAAGGAACTTGAGAACGCCGACAAGAACCTCCCCTCCACCATGGTGATGGTGGAAATGAAGAAGCGTAAACCTGCCCACGTCCTGATGCGGGGGGATTTCCGCCAACCTGGCGAAGTAGTCGAGCCGGACGTGCCCGCCATTTTTCCCCGCCTGCCCGACAACCAGCCCCGCAACCGCCTCGGACTGGCCTACTGGCTCACCGACCCCGCTCATCCCCTCGTAGCGAGGGTCATGGTTAACAGGCTCTGGAAGCAACTGTTCGGTACCGGACTGGTAAAAACCCTCGGAGACTTCGGCACGCAGGGAGAGCGCCCCAGCCATCCGGAGCTTCTCGACTGGCTTGCCACTGACTTCGTCCAGCACGGCTGGGATATCAAGAGGCTCCAGAGACTCATCCTCACCTCGGCCACCTACAGGCAATCCTCGGTCGACCGGCAGCGCTACCAGGACCGCGATCCCGGAAACCGGTTTCTCTCGCGCTCTCCCCGCTTTCGCCTGTCCGCAGAAGAAATCCGTGACTCCGCCCTCTCCATCAGCGGGCTTCTCAATGACACCCTGGGCGGACCAAGTGTCTTTCCCTACCAGCCCGCAAACTACCTTAGCAGCATCGGCAAGGGGTGGAAGGAAAGTGATGGTGATGCCCTCTATCGACGGGGCCTCTATACCTTCTGGCGCCGGACCATGCTCTACCCCACCTTCCAGATCTTCGACGCTCCCAGTCGTGAATTCTGTTCTGTCAATCGCCCCCGCACTAACACCCCGCTGCAGGCTCTCGTCACCCTGAATGACCCGGCTTTCGTGGAAGCTGCTCGCGTCTTCGGGCAACGCATCCTTGCCAAAGGAGGCAACAATGACCTAGACCGCCTCACCTTCGCGTTCACCCTGGCCACCTCCCGCCCGCCGCAGGAAGGTGAGATGCAGATCCTGTCTGCCACGCTGGCCGAGCAAAGGGAAGAGTTCCGCGGACACCCCGATCGCGCCGGGCAATTCATCAACAATGGAAAGTCACCGCCGGGAAAAGACGCCGATCCAATCGAACTGGCGGCCTGGACCGCCCTGGGAAACATCCTCCTCAATCTCGACGAAACGATTACCCGTGAATAAATCATGAGCGAATATCAGGATTCCCAGACCCGGCGCACTTTTCTTGCCCGCACTTCCTGTGGACTCGGGGCAGCCGCCCTGTCACAGCTTTTCGCCTCACGCTCCAGCGCATCAGACGGAGGGTTGCCGGGATTCCCCAACCTGGTGCCCCGGGCCAAGCGGGTGATCTACCTCCACATGTCAGGCGGGCCCTCTCAACTGGAAACCTTCGATCCCAAGCCCGGGCTCGCCCAGTGGGACGGAAAACCACTTCCTGACGAGGTCCGTGGAGACCAGCGGTTGACCACCATGACAAGCGGACAGGGTGCCATCAACGTAATGGCTTCCCAGCACAAGTTCGCGCGACACGGCCAGGCGGGCATGGACATGAATGTTCTCTTCCAGCACATGCCGGAAATTGCTGACGATATCTGCATGATCCGCAGCGCCACGACCGACCCCATCAACCACGACCCGGCGGTCACCTTCCTGCAGACTGGAAGCCCCCTCTCGGGCCGGCCGAGCATGGGTTCGTGGCTTAGCTACGGGCTGGGCAGCGCGAACGAGAACCTGCCTGCCTTTGTCGTTCTCCTCTCTGGAGGTGGGCAACCGGTACCTTCCCGCTACTGGCACAACGGCTTCCTCCCCAGCAGGCACCAAGGCGTGAAATTCCAATCCTCCGGGGACCCTGTTCTCTTCCTCTCCAACCCCCGGGGCATGTCCAAGGAGAATCGCAGGAAAACCATCGATCGCATCAGCGCCCTCAATCAACTCAAGCACAGGCAGTCGGGAGACCCTGAGATCGAGGCCCGCATCGATGCCTTCCAACTCGCCTACCGCATGCAGAGCTCCGTTCCTGAGCTAATGGATATCTCCCGGGAATCCAAGGAGGTCCTCGAAAGCTACGGAGCTCAACCGGGCAAGGCTTCCTTCGCCTCCAACTGCCTTCTTGCCCGGCGACTCGCCGAAGCCGGGGTGCGCTTCATCCAACTCTACGACCGAGGATGGGATCACCACGATGGCATAACCAATGCAATCAAGGGCAAGATTAATGCGGTGGACCGCCCCACCACCGCCCTCCTCAAGGACCTCAAGGAACGCGGCATGCTGGAGGACACCCTCGTTATCTGGGGAGGAGAATTCGGCCGCACGACCTATGCCCAGACCCGCAACCGCAACTTCGGACGGGATCACCATCCGGCCTGCTTCTCAATGTGGATGGCCGGAGGCGGAATCAAACCCGGGATCATCCACGGTGCAACCGATGAGTTCAGCTATAATGTGTCCGAAAACCCGGTTCACGTTCACGACCTTCAGGCTACCATTCTTCACCTTCTCGGTATTGATCACGAATCCCTGATCTTCCGTTTCAAGGGGCGTGACTTCCGTCTTACTGATGTCCACGGCAAGGTGATACAGGACATTCTTGCCTGAACGGTTGCCTGTTCCCGGCAAAGCTCACCTGCGCCGGTAGTCCGCAGGAAAGATAGCGTCATCCACCTGCCGTCGAACCTCATGATACCACTTGCCTACCCCCTTGTCCGAGAAGAGCAACCTGCCCTGTGAATCACGACTGGCATAGGGTTTCAAGATCGCTCCCAGTGGAGCACGGTAGAGATCCTTCATCCTCTCCGGTGCGTTGGCAGGCGCAGAGGCCAGGCGCCGCACCATGATCCAGCCCATGGCCCGTAGATAATCGATGTCCTTAAGTCGGTGCGCCAGCTGGATCCTCTGGTGCACCAGCGCAAGGTTACTCAGCGGGCTCACCAGGGTCAGCGAAAGCAGGTGATCCAGAAGCTCTGCTGCCTTACCCACATCGGCCGCCTGTTCTTCGTCCGTTTTTCCTGCGGCATCCATGAGGCAGCGCACACGAATCTTTGCCGCCATGACATACAGAGGGTCTCGATGGTCCTCCAGCAGGTAGTCCCCCGGAGCAAGCATCCTCACCCGCTGCAACTGTCCGGTCACCACCCAGTGCTCAGCCTCCAGCAGGGAGCGGTGGCGCTTGTTCAATTTACGAAACTCATTTTCCAGGTCCTTGTCCTCCCCAAAAACGGCAGACAACTCCGACATCCTCTCTCCCCGGCCCCGGGCCTGCAAATCCCGCCTCACAAGACCAAGGCGAATCTTCACCGCCAGGGCGCGAGCACGAGCGAGAAAGCCCTCTTCTTTCGCGCTTTCTGAATTGAACAGAGCGTCCAACCGGGAGATGGCCTGCCGGGGATTACTCATCTGCAGGCCGACCGCCTCGGTGAGAAGCTCGTCATCCTGTGGAAGATGCGAAGCTCGGTAGGAGGAAAGGTCAATATTGCGCGCGCTCCCTTGCAGTAAACGGTTGAGATACCCATGATCAATCCAGCCTCTCCCGCTTCTTTTCAGGAGCCCGGGTTCCTTTTCGTTGAGGAAATGCAGGGGACTGAGCACCTCACGCAGCCTGCCGGGTTCGTTCATCGCCTCCTTTCTTGTCCCATCCAGCTTCTGTTTCGTCGCCATGAGGTTGCGGTCATCCGTAATCTCCGGAGATCCGTGCGCCAGACCTCGACAGCCATTCTCATCCAGTTGCAGCTTGGCAAGCACGTCTTCGACATTGGACAGCTTGGGATAATTGCTGAGCCGGGCCAACCCTCCCTCCGGGGTGGCCTCCGGGAGAAAGGGCTCTTCAAGGGACTTCCCGGAACCAACGAAAAGGAAATTGTCATCAACCAGGTACAACTGGGTGTGGGGAAACACCGCCAGCATGGTGGCACAGAACGACCGCAGGAGGTCCTCATCAACGAAGTGCGCTCCCAGCCACTGGACAAAGGTCCCTTTCTCTTCCAGATGGTCACGGGCCAACTCAAGGAATTCTCTTGTGTAGAGATGAGAGGCCCCGGCGGTCCAGGGGTGGGACGGCTGGGAAACGATCGTGTCATAACGCTTCTCCGTGAGACGCAGGGCCCCACGGACATCATTGACGATCACATTGATCCTCTCATCCTGAAAAGGGTCGATGGCTCTCCGGTGGGCAATAAGCTTGTTGGCTCTGATCACTTCCGCCTCCAGCTCGACCACATCGATTGACTCTATGCACTGCGGCACTGCCTCCAGGAGGGCTCCCCCTCCGAAACCTACCACCAGCATGGAGCGGGTCCCGGGGCGCAGGGCAACGGGCAGGGCCGGAAGCCAGCGAATACTGGTGTAGGAAAGGCGCGCTCCTCCCTTCTGAAAAACCTCTGCCTCCGGCAGACCGTTGGTTCGAATCATGAAGCTGCCCTGCCGCTCCAGAACGGCAACACTGGCAGAGTGTCCCACCGCGTGATGAATCAGCTCAGGGGCCTTTTCCCGGGCAACCGGTGGTGAACCGGGCGAAAGAGTAAGCAGCTCCTCGGGTTCCCCCGGCCGATAAAAAATTACGATGACCAGGACCAGGGCCGCTGCCCCCCAGGCGGAGATCATGGGACGGGGCCTCATGCAGGCCAGAAGGAGGGCCCCCAGCAGAAGATTGCCAGCAATCGCCCACTTGAAACTCGCTGCATAACCAAGACCTGGAACAAGAAAATAGCCCGCTGCCACCGCTCCCAGAATCGCTCCAATCGTATTCCACGAATACACCCGCCCCGCAATACGGCCTGCTTCCCGCGGATCACCGGCCAGCACCCGCACCGCCAGCGGGAAGGTCGCCCCAATACAGATGGTTGCCGGAAGAAGCAGCCAGACACAGAGATTCGCCAGCGACCCGGTCGTGGCCTCGCCCCAGCGCCTGTCTGCAAATTCACTGGAAGAAACATGGAAAAAAAGCAGCAGGGTCAACAACCCAGCCGCCATCTCTGCTCCGGCCAACCAGTAACAGGAGTGCCTTCGGTCCCCGGCAAGCCGGGCTCCAACCAGACCCCCAATAGCAATTCCTCCCAGAAAGGAGGAAAGCATCGTCGCGAAGGCAACCAAGCTCCCCCCCAGAACATGTGCCAGCAGACGGGACCACAGGATTTCGTAAACAAAGGAGATCGCACCCGAAAGCAGCATCACCACGAGAACCGGAGTAATTAGGGTTCCGGACACAGATTTTGTGCGACTACCCTCATCTGCTCCCTCCCCTCCTTCTTCATCTGCTTCCACGTCTCCCACCGGGGGTGTCCGCAGCGCCACGAACCATCCAACGACCGCGACCATGAGGTTGAGCAGGACTCCTACAAAGGAGGTCTTCCACAAGCCTAGTGCGGGGATGAAGACAAAGGCTGCCAGCAGCGTCCCTGCAACTGCTCCAAAAGTGTTGAGCGAATAAAGCCAGCCCACGCGTTTGCCGATCTGGGACGCCCGGCGCACGACGCCAGCCGCCAGGATTGGCAGGGTCGCACCCATACAGGCCGTGGGAATGAGAAGAACTACACAGCCGAGCCCCACAAAAGCGAGGGCTTCTCCCGGTCCGCCATCAGGAGGAGGACTAGCCTGACCACCCAGCAACCTGGCGTGCAATGCCGCCACCCCCTTCAGCAGTAGGGGCACCAGCACCGCAGAAAGTGCAATGATACATTCCAGCACCGCATAGACACGGATGGGGCGGGACAGCAGGTTGACCTTCCGGGAGGCCACCGCCGCCCCGAGGGCCAACCCCCCCATGTAGGCCACCAGCACCGTAACGATAGCCAGTTCCGATGTCCCGAAGACCGTGGACAGGTAGCGCATCCAGACCACCTGGTAGACCAGTCCAGCCACCCCCGAGAGCAGGAAGCATAGCGAAACACCCCAGAAGGCAATATCAAGGGCTGCCCTGTCGGGCGAAGGAGACTGGCGGGACTTCATCTGGGAATCAGGACCGGAACAGAAATTTCTGCCCGGGAATCATAGGAAATTCCGGCCCCTCCTGCACTGAATTTCCCCCCAGTCAACCCCGGCAGACCTATGGTGAAGAAAACCCTTTGATAAGAAACCCCGGAACGCTGCCTGCCCTTCTGGGAAATCCCCGTGGCCTGGAATCCAATTCGCCTAACTCCCTGCCCAAGAGGTCATTTCCGCGAAGATCCCGAGCGGTATCCCTCACCAGGCACAAAGCGCTCTCCCATGAGTTCATCTCGTCCAATCCGCTTTTTCTTCTGGGCGCTCTCCTGCGCAGGAGCTTCAATCCTTCTGCTTTCAGGATGTGACGAAAAGGACGAGCACGGGCCTTCTCCAACCTCGCCTTTACCAATGGTATCATTCTCAGCGAGGGCCAGCGCGTGATCGGCAGCATGACCGCCAGCTACAATGCCGCTACAGGAACCGTTTCCTTTGTCACTACCGGACTGGAAACCGCCGCTAACTTCGTAAACGTCGGCCTTCCCGCTGCAGTCGGCGGAGACGATGCCTTCAACTTCGGTTTCTCGGCCCGCGTTGGAGGAGCCAACATGGACCTCTTCATCGATAACCTGGTGATCACCACTGTCCCGGAGCCTAGCGGACTCGCTCTCCTCAGATTGGGCGCGCTGGGATTTTTCCTGCGTCGCCGCTGCTAGGACAAATCAACCTCCGGGTATTTTGTGAAGGGACTTCGTTTGCGGAGTCCCGTTTTATTTTGCCATTCACGGATCCACTTCTTATCAAACAGGACCCCTCCCCCTGCCTCCTGTCATGATCAAACCCCGGATATTCCCCGTGCCTACAGGCATGGCAGCCTTATGCTTCCTCGTCTGCAGTGCCAGTGCTACCACTTACGAACAGGACTTCGACTCCTATCCCGACGGAACTACTGATCTCGGTGATGGAACAGTGATCACTGGCGATGCAGCCGCCGTCCGGGGCGGTCGTCTGCAACTCACCATCGACGGCCAGGCACTCGGGTCCTCAAGCTTCAACATCCCAGCCCTGCCCGGTTCTTCCCAGGGTTGGACCGCTTCCTGGGACTACGAGATGTTTGACAGCCCGGGGAATAATCCCCCGGCAGACGGATTCTCATTCAACTACGGCAACTTTAATCTCAATGAACCGGGAGCTGCCGAGGAAGGCATGACCAACCGCGCGGGCGTAACCTCTAATCTTTCTTTTGAAGTCGATACCTGGATGAACGGCGATGCCGAACAGGGAGTCAACATCTCCGGCGTCCTCGAAGGGCAGGACCCCGGTGACCTTGCCTTTACCAATGGGATCATTCTCAACGATGGCCAACGCGTTACCGGCAGCATGACCGCCAGCTACAATGCAGATGCAGGAACCGTGACCTTCACCACCACCGGACTGGAGACCGATGCCAACTTTTTGGATGTGGCTCTTCCTGCCGGAGTCACCGGAGAGGACCAACTCAACTGGAATTTCGGGTTCTCAGCCCGCGTCGGAGGTGCCAACCAGGACCTCTTCATTGACAACCTGGTAATTACCACCGGCGCTGCAGGAGACGATGACGGTGACGGCCTGTCCAATTCATTCGAGGAAGCTCACGGTCTCGATCCCAACGACAACGGAACGATAGGCGAGTCTGCCCCCGGCGCCATGGATGGCCCGAATGGAGCCCTCGGGGATCCCGATGGGGACAGCCTTACCAATATCGAGGAACAGGACCTGGGAACCGACCCCCGTGATATCGATACCGATGGTGACGACCTGACAGATGATGTCGAGGATGACGGAGGAACCTACATCAGTGCCAGTCAGACCGGAACCGATCCCCTGAATCCCGATACCGATGGTGACACCCTTCCCGACGGCGTGGAGAACCCCACCCTGCCCTTCGTGAACGCCAGTCAACCCGGAACCGATCCCAACAACCGGGATACCGATGGCGACCTCACCAATGATGGTTCCGAGATCACCCAGGGACGCGATCCTACTGTAGCTGACAATGTCGAGAACGCCTACATTCAGGACTTCGAGGGTTTCCCCGAGGGCACCACTGACCTCGGTGATGGCACGATCCTGTCCGGTTCCTCGGCCAGAATCCAGGGCGGACGCCTCCAACTTACCCAGGACCTTGTCGGAGGCGGGTTCTCCAGCTTCTCGATCCCGGCCCTGGAAGGGTCATCCGCGGGATTCAAGGCCACCTTTGACGTCGAGATCTACGACAGCATAGGCACCGACCCTCCGGCCGACGGATTCTCCTTCAACTACGGCAATGCCCCCCTCGGCGACCAGGGTAACGCCGAGGAAGGCATGAACGGCCGTCCGGGGGTAAGCAACAACCTCTCCTTCGAAATCGACACCTGGCAAAATGGTGACGCAGAGCAGGGTATGAATATCTCCGGGCTGGCAAACAGCCAGGATCTTGGCCAGCTGGCCTTCACTAATGGAGTCATCCTAAACGATGGCCAACGCGTCACTGGCACGGTTGAAATTGAATGGGATCCAGTCAATGGAGCGACCTTCAATACTACGGGTCTAGAAACCGATGCTGAATTTGCCAATGTCAACACGGGGGACTTCACCGGTGATGACTCCTACAGCTTCATCATCTCCGCGCGGGTAGGGGGAGCTAACCAGGACCTTTTCATCGATAATCTCAGCGTAACAACCGGATCTCCTGATGACCGGGACAATGACGGACTCTCTGACTCCTACGAAATAGCAAACGGACTCGATCCTGATGACGATGGCACCAATGGCGAGTCTTCGCCCGGGGCCAAGGACGGGCCCAACGGAGCTCTCGGAGATCCCGATGATGACGGGCTGACCAATACCGAGGAAAGGGATCTGGGGTCCAATCCCCGGGAGGCTGATACCGACGGAGATGGCCTGTTGGACGGAGTCGAGGATGGCGGAGGCGTCTTCGTCAGCAACACCCAGACCGGGACCAACTCACTGGAGCCCGACAGTGACCGGGACGGACTCTCCGACGGGGTGGAGGACCCCACCCTGCCCTTCGTGGACGCCAGCCAGCCCGGAACCGATCCCAACAATGCCGATACCGATGGGGATACCGTGGGAGACAATGCCGAAATCACAAGGGGGAGTAATCCCACGGTCTTCAACCCTCCTCCTACCAGCTACTGTCAGGATTTTGATAGTTATCCCAACGGCACCACCGACCTGGGTGACGGCACGGTCATGGCTGGAGCAGCCGCCAGCGTTGAGAACGGGCAACTCCGCCTCACCATCGACGGACAGGGTCTTGGGTTTTCCAGTTTCTCTATTCCTGGATTGGGCGGCTCTTCCAAAGGATGGACCGCCACCTTTGATGTCACCCTGGAGGACGGCCCCGGAGCAGACGTTCCCGCCGATGGTTTCTCATTTAATTATGGAGACGCAGCCCTCGGAATCCTGGGGTCAGCGGAGGAAGGGATGCAGGGCGAGAACTCCGTTACCGAGAACCTCTCCTTCGAGGTCGATACCTGGATGAACTTCGACACCGAGCAGGGAGTCAACATTTCTGGAAAGGCCGGGGGCATCGACATCGGCAACCTCGCCTTCACCAACGGACCGATTCTCAATGATGGCGCAACCGTCACCGGGACGGTCTCAATCACCTGGGATCCCGTCGAAGGAGCAACCTTCATTACGACCGGGTTCGATACCAACGCCGAATTCATCAATATCGACACGGGAGACTTCGTCCCAGACGATTCCCATACCTTCATTATCTCCTCTCGAGTGGGAGGAGCCAATGAAACCCTTCTCATCGATAATCTCTGTATCCTTACCGGACAACCGACCAAGACTCAATTCTCCCTCCGCAACGTAGAGAACAACCTGGAATTCACCTTCGCCAGTGAAACTGGCAAGGTCTATGACATCCTCAGCTCTTCCGACCCGCAGTCCGAACCCGATCCCGCCGCCTGGGCTCTCTGGCAGGAAAACATTCCTGCCACCGCACCCCTGAACGTGGAAACCTTCGCGCGACCCGGCGAAGACAAGCTCTTCTTCATAATCCGGGAAAAGGAAGCTCCTCCCTTTTTCATGGAGGACTTCGAGTCTGGACAGGGGGGCTGGACGACCGGAGTAAATGACCCCAACGGACAGACCACCTGGGAACTGGGAGCACCAAATGGCAGCACCGGACCGACCTCCGGCTCTGACGGTTCTGCCGGCGCGTTTACCACTAATCTTGGCGATTATTTTCCCAACGCGGACATCTTCCTGCGCTCACCTGTCATCGACCTCACCGGAGATGGCATCACAGGTGCCACCCTGACCATGCATCAGTATCGTGATGCCGACGGATTCGGTGACCTCTTTGGCATACGCATCCTCAGGGCAGGAGACCTGAGTATCCTTGGAGAGATTGATCCTGATTCGACTGTCTTTGATCCCGAGTGGGTCCCGTTCAGTCAAGTCTTGCCTGCCCCTGCCGTGGGCGAGGAGGTCATCCTTGAATTCTGGTTCACGAGCGATGCAAGTGCCGACGCCTTCAGCGGTTGGTCGATTGACAACGTGGCTGTTGAAATCCAGTAATCGCGGACCCGGGAAGTTACCTCGATGGATCCCGTCCCGTGAGGGTCCGATTGCCCGGAACAGTCAAGCTGTATGGCCACAATCCCGGGAATGCCTCTTTTCCAGCAGCGCCGTCCCTACGCTCGGAACTTGAAAACCTCTTCAATTGATCCTACTACTGGCAGGACGCCGTATGAGGATTTCCTGTCCACTCTGCTCCACGACGATCAAGGCCGGGGAAGAGCATATTGGCCTGAAAAACCGGTGTGCCACCTGCGGAACCAAGTTTCTCATTCCCTCCAGCGAGGATGCCGAGATCAAAATCCTTGAACGCGGGGAGCTTCCATCATCAACCGCGCCCAAGATCCAGGTCAACCCACCCGGGACCTCTCCCCTTCTCAAGCCCCGGAAACATCGCCCCCTGGTCAACCCTGACAGCGAGGAGAAACTCCGGAGTCCACGCAAGCTGATCACTTCCTCCGACCCCCTGAGAGCGTCTACCAGTGCCTCCGGCGGCAAAGCCTTCCGAGCCCTTCCTTCCGTTCCTCCGCCTGAGAATGAGAAGACCGAACCCGGCTCTCTCCTGAGAAAAAATTTTCCCCATGGAAAAGCTGCCAGGAACAAGGCCAGCAGGAAACACAGTCTTGAGCACCAATCCGCCCTCGATCCCGATCCTCAGGAAAAGGCGCACCAGGGCAACTCTTCCCCGTCCGATACAACCCGGAGCGAACTATCCTCCAACCCATCGCAGCCCGAAATCACGGAGAATATACCCAGCAACGTGGAACCGGAAGATTCTCCCAGTGCCAGTCCTGTGGAGGAAGACAATCCGCTAGTGACGGAATCCGGGGCCATTTCCACAAGCTCTACCGAACCATCCCCCGAACCATCTAACAAGGGCTCCCACAACTCCCGGGAGGAGGAACAGGAGTGTAAGGAAGCCGGCCGCTCCCTCCCCGCCGGAACCTTCCCTATCCCGGCTCCAGTTGGGCGCAGGCACGGGAGCTTCCATGACTTGAAGGTCAAGCGCACTCAAAAGGACTCCAAGGGACTCGTTCAGGCCTGTATCGTCCTCAGCATCTGTGCCGTCGTAGGCCTCATCGCCTTCTCCGGCATGAACGAAGGAGAGGGCGAGGTAGATTCCTCCGGAAATGCCCTCGTCCCTGCCGGGAGCCCAAATCCCATTTCCGACACCGGTATCGTCCCAAGCGACAAGCAACCCGGAATCACGGCGGGCAAGTCACCTGAAACAGCGGTTCACGGTAACCAATGGAGCAATCGGATCCTGCCGTGGATCGAGCATTACTGCCTCGACTGTCATGATGAGGCCAATGAAGAAGGGGGGCTCGAACTGGAACGTTTCACCAGTGAGAAGTTGGCCCTGTCGGAGCCCCACACCTGGGAAAAAGCCGCCCAACTGGTGGAGATGGGAGATATGCCTCCACGTGACCGCTTTAACCTTCCCAGCAATGAGGAACGCGCGCAATTCGTGAACTGGGTCCGCTCCGTAAGCAATCGGTGGGACGCCGGAGAATTCGGAAAGGATCCCGGACGGACTACCATCCGGCGCATGACCAAGAACGAATACAACTACACCATGCGCGACCTGTTCGGCCTCAAGATCAGGCCGGCCGATAACTTTCCCGAGGATGGTGGAGGAGAGGATGGGTTCGACAACAACGCGGACGCCCTTTTCCTTCCGCCTCTCCTGATGGAGAACTACGTGGAGGCCGCCGGCCTGCTCGTCAACGAGATCTACCGGAACCAGGAATCATTCCGCCGCTGGCTCTTTGCCTTCCCTCACAATGAGGGAGGCGATGCCGCGGCCGCCCGCAAGATCCTTAATCACTGGCTTCCCCTGCTTTACCGCCGACCGGTAGACAGCCAGGAGGTCGAAAGTCTCGTTTCCGTCATGCGCTTCCAGATGGATAAGAAGAAAAAGCCCTATCGAGAAGCCATGAAGATGCCTCTCCTTGCCATGCTGATCTCTCCCCACTTCCTCTACCGTTCCGAAGCCATCCAGGACGAGGGGAAAGCCTACCCGGTGGGCGACGTTGATCTCGCCAGTCGCCTGTCCTACTTCCTCTGGTCATCTACTCCCGATCAGCAACTGCTCCAACTGGCATTCAAAGGGAAACTAAGCGACCCACAGGTCTACCGGGAACAGGTTCTCCGTATGCTCGTGGATGACAAGGCACGAGCCCTCGGGATGCACTTTGCAGGGCAGTGGCTAAAGTGGGAGGATCTCCGTTCCAGAGCCAACCCCGACCGTAAGCGGTTTCCCAATTTCGATTTCGCCCTGCGGGTTTCCATGTATCGCGAGTCTTCCCTTTTCTTCGATAACCTCGTCAGAGAAAACCTTCCCATTCTGGACCTGATCGATTCCGACTACAGTTTCCTCAATCAGAAGCTTGCCATCCATTACGATATCCCCGGGATCAGCCACTCCTCATTCCAGAAGGTAGCACTCGATGATCCCAATCGTGGTGGAGTGATCGGCATGGGAAGCGTATTGACCGCTACGTCCCTCCCCCTCCGTTCCAGTCCTGCAAAGCGAGGAAACTACCTCCTCACCGACCTTCTGGGGACGCCTCCTCCAGCTCCTCCAATGGACGTCCCTCAACTCCCCGAGGACGACGAGGAAATCGAATTCAAGTCCTTCCGTGACGCCCTCACCGAGCACCGGGAAAACCCTAGTTGCAAGTCCTGCCACGAAGCCATCGATCCCATGGGTTTCGGCATGGAGAACTATGACGCCGTCGGACGCTGGCGCCAGTTTCAGAATGATCAGCCGATCGATTCAAGTGGTAAACTTCCAAGCGGAGAGAGCTTCAGTAATCCCAGAGAACTCAAGGCTCTCCTCATGAAGCGCAAGGACACCTTTACCCGGAACATGGCAGAGAAGGCTCTCGCCTATGCCCTGGGTCGGGAACTCACCGCTTACGACCGCCAGGTCTCCAAGTCCATCACCGACAAAGTCATCGCAGATGGCTACAGGGCGAAGACCCTCTTCCTTGAAGTTGCCCGCAGTTACCCTTTTTTGAATTGCCGTGACGACGATTTTCGTAAAAACTGACAGGAGCTTTTCCCTTTGGGCATCCTAATAGCAATGGCTACCAAATCCTGGCAAATCTCCCGCCGCCACGCCCTGCGCGGCATTGGCGCAACCATGGGGCTACCTCTACTGGAAGCAATGCTGCCCTCCGGTCGCTCTCTCGCCGCTGGCGCTGCCGGTCACGAAGGCCAGCCTGTGCGGTTCGCAGCGTTCTTCATGCCCAACGGGGTCAACCATGGTGACTGGGACATCAGGGGCAATCACCTTGATACCCTTTCCCGGACTCTCACTCCCCTCGAGAACGTCAAGGAATACGTCAACGTCTTCAATGGCATGCACAATGCTGCGGGTGGACATAACATGGGAACGAGCA
>JACLAC010026165.1_pt1 | contig 24767 bp, 22 predicted proteins | sample 8027881 | NCBI WGS metagenome assembly JACLAC01 (sample SAMN15725517, study PRJNA655200) | protist metagenome | isolation source: fluorescence activated cell sorting (FACS) single amplified genomes of... | place: Spain: Blaines Bay Microbial Observatory, Mediterranean Sea | collected 2016-01-19 | reverse complement strand
CGGTGCAGCGCAGCAGCTCCGCGGCGCTCTGCCGCCGCACGTGCCAGGTCGCCGATGGACGGTGCTGCACCTAGCGAGCGACGGCGTAGCGGGCGGCCGCGTCGGCGACTCCGATGCAAATGCACTCAGGCGGCTGGGATCGGCGAAGGCGGAGGGAGCGTGGAAGCTCACAGATGTGCTCGCGGCTCACGTCGGCGGAACTGAAGCCGCCGCCACTTTCGTCCGTTTCGTACATTTCGGGAGCGCCGCGGCGCTCACCGGCGGCGTCGGTCACGCCGCGTACGCGGCTGCAAACCTCAGGCTGATGCGGATCGCAGAGATGCAGCGCATAATGGGGATCGACGCGTGCGTCATTCTTTGGTCGCGTTGGCGTGGCACCGGGGCAGCGGCGGACGACACTCGGGCGGTGCTCGGCGCGGTGCCCGTGGTGCCTCGCCATGCCCTCAGTCTACTCAATGCTGTAATCGCAGACGAGGAGGAGGCGTTGCCGCCGGTGCTTGTCTGCTCCGTCGACGCGTCGGACCCTCACCTCCACGCGTTCGCTTCTTCTTTGCCGCCACCGCCCGCCGCTGCGCCCGCCGCTACGCCCGCCGCTGCGCCCTTGGCGTGGGCGGCGGTTCGCACCGCCCTCGAGCAGAGCGTCGGCGCGGCGGCGGCCGCCGCTGCCGCCGCCGACGCGGACGCTCCCCTCTTCTCTCTCGCTGGGTTCGACTCGCTGGCGGCAGTCGCACTCGCGCGGCAGCTCACCGCGCTGACGCGGCTGCCGTTTGCGGCGACGGCGGCCTTCGAATACCCGACGCCTCGCGCGCTCGTGCAACGCCTTCGCGACTCGAGCCCAGCAGTAAGCCGGTGGAGCTGCTCGGCCGGCTCCGCGAGATTGACGCGGCGATGGGAATGTGGACGGCGGAGCTCCTGCTCGGCGAGGGGCTGCGCGTGCGGCACTTGCTGGTGGATGAGGGCGATTCAGACTAATATAAATATTTAGAGCCGAGCTTTTTACCGTCGATCACGCACGCTGGCGCTCCGGCGACACGCCCGAGCTGCTCCGCCGTTTGCTCATCAGGCTGCGCGACGAGCCACCGAGGACACTCCGCGACGACTGCTGCCGGCTCCGCCTCAGCTCGTCCATTTGTTGCTTGAACTGGTCGGGGATGATCGAGAGACGGAACGGCCAGTTCGACGGGTTGGAGAAGGACTGCCGCGGCGCGCGCATCGCCTGCACGCGGCGGAAGAAGAGCATGTAGTTGTCCTCCGACACCACCTGCGACGCCGCCATCGGCGTCACGCGGCCGTCGTTGCACAGCCACCAGTTGCCGTCGCGATGCTTCACGCACGCGACGTAGTGGCCGCTGGTCAACGATCCCATATGATTGCACGCGGCGTACAGTTCGTACTTGGGAGGCACGCGCTGCTCGGACCCGATGAACGGCGAGAGGTCGAGGCCGAGCCCCGAGTCGGAGCCGCTGCCGAGGTGGACCGCCTCCGACCGCTTCCGCATCTGTTTGCCGCTGCCGGAGCCTCCGAAGCGCTTGAGGTGGACGACGAGGTGCGGCGGCAGCTTCCAGAGCGAGAATTGCTTCGCGGCGGGTTTGAAGTCGGCGCACCGCGGGCACCGCCACAAGTTGTCCTCGTCGAGAGTCTCTTCGGCCATAAACTCCTCGAGGCAGTGGGCGAGCTCGAGGGAAGAAGCGGCGCCGGCGGCGGCGGCCTTTGGCAGAGGGAGGGAGAGGTACATGAAAGGGTCGAATTTCGTGTTGGTGAAGCCGCAGTCCTTGCACCGCACCGACGACTTGAGCTGCCCTTGGAAAGTGTCGACCACCACCGAGCGATCGCGCTGCAAATAGTTGCCCCACGCCTCCGCCGACACCTCCTCGGCCGACCGCCCCGCCGCCGCCACCTCCTTCTTGTTTTCGTCGCCCGGCAGCACGGGCGTGTGGATCTCGAGGTCCTCGATGTACCTGCGCGCGGTGTCGGCGGCAGCAGGTCAGAGAAAATCGCGTCGTCGAATTGCGCCGAATTGCGCGCCGAATTGCGCGGGCGCGGGCGCACGGCTTCTTGGTCGTGTGTCGGTTGAGGTCCTCGTGGAGGCCGTCGAGGAGGAAGGCGGCGAGCTCGTGGGCATCGTGCTGTTCGTAGCCGGAGAACATCGGGTTGTGCTGCGAGAGCGTCCGCTTGAAGGCCTGAGGCGAGAGCGGCGCGCCGCCGCCGCCCTTTTTGCCGGGCTGCCAGAGCGCTTTGAGGAGTGCGGCGTACTCGCGGGCGAGCGCGCCGCCCGAGCCGAGGAAGTTGCCCTCGTTGAGATCCTTCTGCCACACGCCCTCCATGAAGTAGTCGGTGAGGTCCGTGGTGTGGCTCAGGCACTGCAGCGCCGAGTTCATGAAGCACGTGTTGCCGAGGTTGGAGAGGCCGACCGGCGGCTTGTTCTCCGGCGCCTCCGCGGCGATGAGCGCCTTCGACGACTTCGACGGCAGCGAGACGAGCGGGCCGGGCGACGGGCCCGGCGACTCGTCGCCGTCGCCGAGCGCGTCGGGCGCCGGGCTCGGCGCCAGCGCGGGCGGGTGCCCGGCCGGCGGCTTGTTCTTGCGCCACGTGGTGGTTGGGCGCAGTTCGGGGTCGTCGCGGAGAGGCGCCGGTTCCTCCACGTCGGGGCCGGAGTTGCGCTTGCGGCGGACGCGGAAGCAGGCCATCGAGATGGATTGAGCGATGCGAAGCCGATGGAGTGAGCCGCGGACGGGAGGTCGGCCGAGTGATCGGATCGATCGGTCCTGCTGAAAACGCGAGATGCAGCGAGATGTGTCGCTGAAGCTCGCTCACGAGATCGCGTCGGCGCTGCACGCAGCTCCACAGCGCCTCCACCAGCCTCTCGGGCAGCTATACGGCGACCAAACCACGCCCGGCAAGCACCACCGACAATGCGACTTCAAATTCTGCTGCTGGCTCTTGCAACGACTAGCGCACTCCGCGTCGGCGCGCCGCTGCTACGCAACAGAGCACATCTGCTCTCTCACAGCACTCTCGCCGCCGCGCCGCTCCTCCGGCGGCCACCGCGCGCCGCACGCATCACCCTCACCGCCGCCGACGACCTCGACCTCACCGGTAAGGTCGAAGTCGCCCTCACCGCCGACTCCTGCCCGACCGACGAGGCGTCGACGCTCGAGCTCCTAAAGTTCGTGCTGCCGGTGCTCGCGACGTGGCTCTCGTCCGAGCTGCTCTCCGTCGTCGACACGGCGGTCGTTGGCATGGGCTCGGCGACCGAGCTCGCGGCGCTCGGCCCGGCGACGATGCTCACCGACTCGACCGCGTACCTCTTCTTTTGGCTGAGCGTCGCCACCACCAACCTCTTTGCTTCCGCCCAAGCCTCTGGCGACACGGACGGCGCCTACGCGGTCGTCTCCGACGCGCTGTGGTGCGCCATCGCGTTTGGCGTGCTGCTCTCCGCCGCGCTCGCCACCTTTGGGCCGGGCGCCCTCGCCGCCATTCTCTCTCGCGCGCCGGCCGCCATCCCCGGCGCCACGACCTACCTCAACATTCGACTGCTCTCGGCGCCGGCCTTCCTAGCGGCCTGCGTGCTGCAGGCCGCGTGTGTGGGCGCCAAAGACGCGACGACGCCGCTGCTCTCCGTCGCCTTCGGAGGCGTCCTCAACCTCGGTTTGGATCTCCTCCTCGTCTGCCGCCTGGGCTACGGCATCGGCGGCGCCGCGATCGCCACGCTCACCGCGCAGGTCGCGACGCTCGCCGTCCTCGCTGTGTCCGTCCGTCGGAAGCGCGCCGCCGCCCTCGGCTCGCCGTCGCTCCTCCGCGGTCGTCCGTCGGCGACGCGGCTGCGCGCCTTCCTGCAGTTCGCCGGCCCCATCTTCCTCGTCCTCCTCGGCAAGATTGCGTGCTACAACACGATGACGTTGGTCGCCGGCCGCTGCGGCCTCGTCGCCCTCGCCGCCCACCAGGCGCTCTTCGCCGTCTTCAACGTCGGCTGCAAATTCGGCGACGCGGTCTCGCAGACGGCGCAGGCCTACCTGCCGAGCTGCCTCGGCGACGCGTTTGGCGAGGGCGGCGACGCAAAGGCGGCCGTCGTCCCTCGCGCGGCGCGCGCGCTCGCCGGACGGCTCTTCCGCGTCGGCATTTTCTTCGGCGGCGGCATCGCGCTGGCGGCGGCGGCGGTCGCGCGGTACGGCAGTGCGATCTTCACGCGTGATATTGCGGTGGCGGCGCAGATGGGTTCGGTGGCGCCGCTCCTCCTCCTCGCGCTCTCGTTCCACACGTGCACGCTCTGCGCCGAGGGCATCCTCCTCGGCGCCCGCCAGCTCGGCTTTCTGGCGAAATCGTACATCGTCAACATCGTCGTCTTCTTGTCGGGGCTCCTCGTGGTCGACCGGCTCGGCCTCGGCCTCCGCGCCGTGTGGACCGCGCTCTTCGCCTTCCAGATCTTGCGGTTCGGCGTCTTCACCGGCAGGGCGTGTGCGCTGCGGTTGCTGGGACGCGATTAGTTAGAGGATGCTGCGTCCTCGGCCTAATGTTTTTCTATCTATGAACCGCCCGTAGCCCGCTCAGAACGGGAACGCCCGGAACCGGAACGCGCGCCGCCGCCCACCCACGCCCACCACGTGCTCGAGCGCAACCTGGAGCGCGGGCCACGGCAGGTGGAGGTCGGAGTGGTAGGTGAACTTCCTCGGCTCGGGCGACACCGCGCGCGAGTCGTTCTTGGAGGTGAGCTGGTAGTAGAAGACCGGCGAATCTGAGGAGAAGTGAGCCAGTCGCTCAGGCGTGGCCTCGCAAGGGCGAACATGGCGGGCAGCTGCATGGCGGCGGCGCATACCCGGGCTCTTCGTGAACATGTTCTTGTACATTGTGCACGGACAGCCGCCCTGGTGGACGGGCATCACCTCGACCACCGACGCCGCCGCGTGCAATGCGAAGCCGTTGATCAGATCGGCGCCGTGCGGCAAGATTAGCACGTCCGTCCTCGCGAGCACCGCGAGGCTCAGCACCAGCCCGACGCCAAAATTGTGCGAAGTGCAGCGCACGCGCAGCCCGGGCGCCGCCGCCGGCCGCCACGCGTTGCACGCCGCGACGAGCTCGTGCAGATTCTGCAGCTTCCGACGGCCGAGCCGGTTCGCAAACGTAATCGCCAGCGCGCAGCCGCCGCCGTCCATGCTCTCGCCCACCGCGCACGCCGACCGCCGCAGCTCGCGGGATCCGTTCGCCGACCGCTCGATGCCGCCACGCCGTTGACCAAACGGTGCGGCGGCGCGGCGCGACGCCACCTCGTCCACCACCTCGCTCGTCAGCTGCGCCGCCGCCGCCGCCGCCGTCGCCGTCGCAGCCGGCAGGAAGGCGCCCGCGCGGACGGCGGTGCGCACCGTGTCGTTGACGGCGGCGTGGTACGCAGCAACCGCCTGCACGGTCGACCACGGCCGCGCGGCGTGCGGCTTCGGCAGCGAAGTGAAGTCGCAGACGCGCGCGCGCGCAAAGCAATGCGGCGGCTTCCGCGCCGCGAACATTGCACGCGACTGGTTGGCGTAAGCGGCATACTCCGCATCGGACGCCAGCGTCCGCCAGATCGACTTGACCAGCGCGCGCGGCGGCGTCGCCGCGAGCGGCTGCACCGGGTGCGCCGAGAACGGCTCCAGCCAGAAGTGCGCGTAGTCGGGACCCCAATCCGAGCCCCACATGGCGGGCCGCAGGTGGAGGCGGCGGCGGCCGCCGGGCGTGCGGCACCACAACTCGAAGACGCGCACCTGTGGAGGATGGAATCATCAGCATCTCGCGTGCGCATTGCGCCAGAATTGCGTCAGAATTGCGCCAGAACTGCGCCAGAATTGCGACGGCGCACCACAGCGCGCGAGAAGATCTCGGTGAACGAGTTCGACCACGACGTGAAGAAGACGACGGCGTCGTCGTCCGAGAAGGTGACGTTGCGCGGCGGCGCCGGCGCGCGCACGAGGAAGCGCGGGCGGCGCCGGCCGCGCGAGCGCCGCGCGCCGACGGCGATCGGCAGGTAGTCGAACGGGCCGTCGGGCGGCGGCAGCGCGGTCGGGCGCTCGTACGGCCGCAGCAGCGAGAAGGCGTCCGACGGGTCGCGCGTGCGGTTGAGCAGCCGCATCACGTCGGGCAGCGCGTCGAGGCTGCCGTGGAGGAGGAGCTGCTCGCCGCGGATGCACACGTGCGGCACGTCGACGCAGCCGCCGAGCGTCGCGCGCGCCGCCGCGCCCGACGCGGCGCCGCAGAGGTGCTTCTGGCGGACGCCGCTCTTCATGCCGGGCGCGCCGCCAAGAATTTTCTCTCGTCTGGCTGCGAATTGCGCGCGGACGCGTGCCACGGCGGCTTCCTCGTCGGCGGCGAGGTCGGCAGCGGCGGCGGCGGCGGCCGCGACGGCCGCGGAGACCGTTGCGGCCATCGCTAGATCTCTCGCTTGAGCTCGCGCATTCGCGAGCGGACGAGACCCGAACTTGGCGCTTGGCGTCGGCGCGCCTCGTCGTCGTGCCGACGAAGCTCCTCGCTGCTCGCAGCTCTCGTGTCAACTCGCACCACCATGCCAGAGCTCAACGGCCCGGTCTACGCCTCCTTCCTCATCCTCGGCGCCGCCAACCTCGTGCCGTGGATGACCTTCTTATCTTTGGCCGACTACTTTGCGTTCAGATACGGCAACAATGCGATGGAGTTCACCTTCCCGGCGATCTCGACGTCGGTGCTCGTCGCCGTCTCAGCGCTGCTGCTCGCGGTCGGCTCGGCCTTCTCGTTCGACGTGCGCATCGTGCCGCCGACCCTCGCGATGGCGCTCATGATGCTCACGGTGCCGGCGATCGACGTGCTCGTCGTGTCCGGCTCGCTCACGACGGAGGTCGCGTTCCCGCTGACACTGCTCACCGTCTTCGTCTCGGCGCTCTCGTCCGCCGTCGCGCAGAACTCGCTGTACGGCCTCGGCGGCCTCCTCGGCGAGGGCGTGATGCAGGCGCTCCAGGCCGGCAACGGCGTCGCCGGCGTGCTCTCCGTCGCGCTGCGCGCCGCCTCGAAGCTCGGGCTGCCCGTCGCGTTGTCGATGTGGGTCTTCTGCGGCGCCGCCGCCTTGCTGGTGGTGCTCAGCGTCTTCGGGTACCGCCGCGTGATGGTCGACCCGCAGATTGCCTCCGCTGTGTACGGCGCGCAATTCTGCCGGGCAATTCGCGCGCAATTCTCCGACGCGCGCCTCTCCACACATACCTCGCGCAGGTACGCGCACGAGCTCAAGCGCGTCGGCCGCCACGCGTCGTCCAAGAACCCGTCGGCATTGGCGCAGCTGCTCGAGGACAACGGCATGATGTCGGGCTCGATGCCGACGCAGCCGAGTCCGGGCGGCACCGACCCGATGGCGTCGCCGGTCGACGCGTTTGGGATGTCGGAGAAGCTGAGCTCGGCGTGGCTGGTGGGGCGCGAGAGCGTGAGCGTGTTCGTCGTCTTCCTCGTGTGCCTGTCGTGCTTCCCGGGCCTCACCACCTCGCTGCACTCGCACTCGTGGGACTTGGGTGACTGGTGCGCCAGCCACCACGTCCAGCTCCACGACCGCCACCTCCATCACACCACATCCATCCCACCTCAGGTTCCCGCTGCTGCTCGTCGCCACGTACAACACCGGCGACCTCGTCGGCAAGTGGCTGCCGGCGCCGCGGCTGCCCTTGATCGGCCGCTACCTGCCGGCGCGCGTCCGCCTGTTTGGCCGCGGCATGCTTCCGGTGGTGGTCCTCCTCCACCTCTGCTTCATCCCAGCCTTCCTACTGATGGTGTCCAAGCCGCCGCAGCTCGCCTCGCTGCTCAAATCGGACGCCGTGCCGCTCACCATCGTGCTACTCCTCGGCGTCTCCACCGGCTACATCGGCTGCATGTGCCTCTCGCTCGCCGCCGAGCGCGGCACCACCGCCGCTCAAAAGGAGATGGCCGGGATGGTCTCCTCGTTCGCACTGATGGTCGGGCTGTCGGCGGGCTCGGCGCTCGGCCTCGCCCTCTCGAATTTTATCGCGCCGAACGCCGCGCCGTCGCTCCCGCCGCCGCCCATTACGTGAGGACCCGTACTGTCGCTATTACGTAAACTCTAACTATTCGGCGTCGCCGTCGCCGCCGGCGCTCGGCCGTGCTCGCAGCCTCAACGCAAGCGTCGAGTCGCGCACCGCCCTGCCTAGCCCGGTGGCAGCGGAGCCAATGGCCGCGCCGACGCTCTTGCTCGTCGCCTCGAACGCGTCGCCGTGCCGCGAGAGCCACGCGTCCAGCGGCCGCAGCCGTTCGTGCGCCGACTCTCGCACGTCCATCGCCGACCTCAGCCCGAGGATCTCGCGCGCCGCGAGCACGGCGAGCGCGCCGGTCCCAAACGCGAGCGCCGTGCCGTACGCGAAGGCGCGGCCCGCCGTGCGCGCCGCGAACGCCTCCGACTGCGCCGTCGACGCCTCGAGACGGTCGAGCGCCTCCTCGGCGACCGAGCCGCGGAAGGAGCGCGCGCCGAGCAGCGCGCCGCCGCCGAGCGACACCGCGCAGATCGCGCCGTACGCGGCGAAGAAGAGCTTCGGGACCGGGAGCCGCCCGGTGTCGTCGGCCTCGAGCGCCTCCCAGAAGGCGGCGGCGCTGTCGTCGGGCGGCGGTGGCGCTGGCGTCGCTGTTGTTGGTGCTGGAGCTGTTGTTGGTGCTGCCGGCGTGCGCAAATAGCCTAGGAGTGGCACGGCGCCAAAGGAGACAGCGCATCCGCCCAAGATGGTACCGGTCGTGCCCAGGCGCTTCGATATCCAGGTCATCATCGCGCCGCGCCCTGAAATCGGGCGCGAGCGGCGCGGCGACGGCGACGAGGAGCGCGGCGTCGGCCTTGCGTCTCGCGTGGCGGAGATCGCGTCGCGGACTTGGACACGCAGCCAGCCTTCCACGGCGACAGGAGCTGAGCGCGCAGCAGCCTGCCGACGCCACAGCAGCCGCACACCCTCCGCAACCATGCCCGCCGGCCTCGAGGCCAAGCGCGGCAAGACCGCGCGCGTGCGCCGCGCCCTCGCCAAGCGCGAGCCGAAGGCGGTCGAGAACCCGCGCACCGCCTTACTCATCCGCGGCCAGAAGACCTCCGGCCTCATCAACGACGTGCTCACCGACCTCTTCATGCTGAAGAAGCCGCACGCGGTCCACTTCAAGCGGCAGAACGCGGCGCACCCCTTCGAGGACGCGACGCCGCTCGAGTTCCTCTGCCAGAAGAATGATTCCTCGCTCTTCGCGTTCGGCACGCACTCGAAGAAGCGGCCGCACAACCTCGTGCTCGGCCGCATGTTCGACTTCCACCTGCTCGACATGGTCGAGCTCGGCGTCGAGGCGTTCCGCCCGATGGCGTCGTTCGCCGAGGCGCAGGGCGGCTGCGCCTCCGAGACGAAGCCGTGCCTGCTCTTCCAAGGCGCCGAGTGGGAGCAGCAAGCCGACCTGATCGCGCTGCGCTCGGTGCTCTGCGACTTCTTCCAGCTGCAGGTGGTCGACGCGATCTCGTCGACCGGGCTCGAGCACGTCCTGTCGTTCACCGCGCACGACGGCAAGGTGTTGGGCCGCCACTACCTCGTGCGGCTGCGCAAGGCGGCGGAGGCGGGCGCGCCGTATGTGGAGCTTCAGGAGATGGGACCCAGCCTCGACCTCGTCGTCCGCCGCGCCCACCACCCGGCGCCCGACCTGATGAAGGCGGCGTTGGTGAAACCGAAGGCGACCGACAAGAAGCCGAAGAAGGTCAAGAACGTCGAGCACTCGCGCCTCGGCGGCCGCCAGGGCCGGCTCCACGTCGACCGCCAGGATTTGCGCAAGCTCGTGACGCACAAATCGAAGGCGCTGCGCGCCGAAAGGCCCGAGGGTGCGGAGCCGCGGCCGGAGAAGAAGCAGCGGGTGGCGTTGGCCGCGCAGATCTAAATTCTCACACTTTTACGGCGCGACCTCACATGAGCGGCACGGGGCGCACGCGCTCGTCGAGGTCGGTGGTGTAGCCCGCCCACGAGTCCCAGTCGGGCGGCGAGGTGTCGGGCAGCAGGCCGTCGGGCGGCGGCGTGACGGGCTCGGGCGCGGCGGCGGCTCCACGAGCGTCGGCGGCCGCCTCCCAGGAGGGCAGCGGCAGCAGGACGGGGCGCGGCGACGGCGCCGGCGGCGGGCTCGGCGGTGGCGGCGGCGGCGGCGGCGGCGGCGGGCTCGGCGGCGGCGGGCTCGGCGCCGGGCTCGGCGGCGGCAGCGACGGCGGCGGGCTCGGCCGCAGGAGCGACCAGGTGTACGCGACGCCGCGGGAACGCCGCGCGCGCGGCGGCGGGAACGGCGGCTCGGGTGGTGGTGATGGTGATGTTGGCGGCGGCGGCGGCGGCGGCGGCGGCGGGCTCGATGGCGGCGGAAGTGACGGTGGCGGCGGCGGGTGCGGCGGCGGCGGCGGCGACGCTGGCGGCGGCGACGGCGTCAGCGGTGGGAAGGGCGGAGCCGGCGGCATGGGGAGGACGGTGAACCACTTGGCGATCGGGACGGTGAGTTGTGAGATAGGCGGCGGCGGCGACGGCTGCGCCGCGAACCACCAGCCGTCGGCGTCTTCGTTGGACTCGGTCAGTCCGTGGCGGTGGGCGTACGTCTCGGTGTGCCACGCGAGGTGGAGGGCCGGAGCGAGCAGAAAAATCATACTGTGCGTTCGGTGGGTGTATGGCGGGCCTTCAGTGATTGCTCGGCTTTCAGACCGATGCCTCCTTCGCCTGGAAAACGCTGCTCCGGACGGCGGAGAGGAGTAGATAAGGCTCCACCGTTCGTCTCGCGCGCCGAGATCGACTGCGGCAGCGAGTTTGCGCCGGCGATCGTCGTCTCCACGATGCTGTCGCGGAGCCTGGGCGGCCTGCGCGCCGCTCGCGCCGCGCCCATCGGCCGCGCACTCCTCCGGAGGCCACCCGTCTCTCAACTCGCGCCTTCGCTCTCCGCGGCCGCGCCGCCGCACCGCGAGCAGTCGACGCAGGTGGCCACCTCCTCCACCAACACGCGCGCGATCGGCAAGATGGGCGGGCTCGGCTTCGACGCCCTCGGCCAGTCGCAGGTGCGCCAAACTTGCGCGCGCGCCTCAAAAATTTGCGCCCGTCAACGCACCAAGTTATCCCGACGCCGCCGCGCCCGCCCTCACCCCCTCCCCTCTTCCCCACAGTCGGTGCAGGGCGTCGAGTACGTGCTGACCGGCCTCGACCGCCTGGTGAACTGGGCGCGCAAGTCGTCGATGTGGCCGATGACCTTCGGCCTCGCCTGATGCGCGGTGGAGATGATGCACGCGGCGGCCGCCCGGTACGACATGGACCGCTTCGGCATCGTCTTCCGCGCGAGCCCGCGCCAGGCCGACGTGATGATCGTCGCGGGGACGCTGACGAACAAGATGGCGCCGGCGCTGCGGAAGGTGTACGACCAGATGCCCGAGCCGCGCTACGTCATCTCGATGGGCTCGTGCGCCAACGGCGGCGGCTACTACCACTACTCGTACGCGGTGGTCCGCGGCTGCGACCGCATCGTCCCTGTGGACATCTACATCCCGGGGTGCCCCCCCACGGCGGAGGCGCTGCTCTACGGCCTCCTCCAGCTCCAGAAGAAGATGAACCGCGAGCGCGGTTTGGTCAACTGGTTCCAGAAGAACATCTGAGCTGAGACGGGGGCGCTCTTCGTCGAGAGAGGAGCGCTCAGCCGCGGGCCGCCCCCGCGCGCCCCCCCTGGCCGCAGCAGATGACGGCGCCGCCCGACACCCCCCGACGCGGGGGTGGGCGGCGCCCGAGATATGGCTGCGGCGGGAGGGCGCGAGGGGGGCGGGCCGCGACCCCCTGTGTTTGTACTAATAGAGTTCCGTATCGGCTACGCCGCCGAGAGCATGGAATGGTACCTTCGCACCTGGGCACGACGTCGCACGTGACCGTACCATGGTAGAGCTCTAGGACTCTTTTGAGCCGCCGCCGGCTACCCTGCGGACTACGTCGGCGACGGCGACTCGCTTCAGTCGGCGCGTATGCTCGCCAGGTCCGCCGGGCCGCCGCCTCCTCCCGATGCGTGCCGCGGCCGGTTGGACACGCAGTCGCGCGCGCCGCCAGCGTGGTGCTACTCGCTCGATGTGGCGTCGTGCGCGCGCTACTTCTCGATCGTGTCCTTTGAGACGCGTGCCTGTGAGGTGCGCGACGGCCGGTGCGTGGCGGGCGCTGTATGCCGCACCAACTGCAACGGCACCGTCGCGTACGCCTTCTTGAGCGATGGCGCGCTCCCGCTGTGGCCCGTTTGGCACAAGTACTTCGCCGGCTGCCCGGCGGGCTCGTCGATCGCGCTCGTGCACTCGCAAGATCGCAAGGCCACGCTGCGGTCGATGGCGACGCAGCGAAAGACTGTGCGGGTCCTCGACCCGGCGGAGACCGTCAACGGCTCGCTTCGGTTCTCGTGGAAGATGGTGGCGGCGATGTTCGCACTCGTGCGACGCTCGCAGCGCGTCCGCGCGCCCAACGGCTGCGTGCCGCAGTGGATCCACTTCAGCAGCGCGTCGTGCGCGCCGATCCGGGAGTGCTCGGCCGTCCACACCTTCTTCAAGGGCCATGCCGGCGCGAGCTTCGTGGGGTCGCTGGAGAACGCCACGAGCTCCATCCGGCAGCACCGCCTTCAGCTCGGAGTGCGCAAGGGCACTGAGTGGGCGACGCTCTGGGGAGCGGACGCGGCGCGCGTCACCTGCGCGCGGCGGCGCTGTTTGTGTTGCATCATCAAGCGTGTTGCCAGTCGCAACACACTTGATTTTTCAACACACGGAGGCATCCACTCGTCGTCGCTCCCGCTAAACGGCCGTTCGTGCTTAATTAAACCACTGGATTGAGCTGGATTGAGCTTTTAACTCCCCGACATAGGGTCCTCGCCTTTCGGCCGATAGGACGCCGAGTCAGATACACACCTACGTTCTACACTCTAGTTTGGAACGTTCTCTCCCGCTCACTTTCACTTCGATACTGTGATCACGACTTCGGGATGTCGGGTGAGGATAGCCGTATCGGTGCTCGCGGCTACCGTGGTAGCCGGTTGCTGACAGACGCACCTCACCCACCGTCTCCATTTGCTCGATCACGTCGTTCTACTTTCCTCTGGTTATGGGATTTTCGCGTCTTCGTCCACTTCGACTTCTTCGTCTTCCTCTCCTTCGGCTCGCTCGCCTCGCTGCAGCCGCTCTCCGTCGCCATCGCGTCGCCCATCTCGTTCACCTCGCTCCTCGCCACTTCGTCGATCAGCTCGTCCGCCTCGCCGCTGCTGCTCGCCGCCGCCATCGCGCTGCTCCCCTCGTTCGCCGCGCTTCCCGCCGCCGCCTCGCCCCTCGGCGCGTCCACCTCGTCGCCGCTGCTCACGATCTCGCCGATCGCCTCGCTCGCCTTGCCGTCGCCGCTCGTCGCCGCCACCTCGTCGACCTGCTCGCGCACTTCGCCTCCCGCCTCCGCTGCCTCCTTGGCCTGCTCGCCCTCCCCGTCGTCCTCCGCCGCCTCGGGCGGCGCCGTCGCCTCGCCGCTTCCCTCGCCCACCGATGCCGACGCATTCGCCTCGTCCTCCACCGCCGTTGCCTCGCCGTTCGACTCGCCCGCCGTCGCTGCCGCCGCTGTCGCCTCGCCCGACTCATCGCCGTCGTTATCGTCGCCGGCCGACGCGGCCGCCGCCTCCGCACTCTCGAACAGGGCGGCGAAGTGGAACCCCTCGGCGCCCATGTCGGCCACCGCGGCGGCGTAGCTCGCCGTGCTCTGCGCCACCGCCCCCGCCTCGCCGCTCGCCTCGGTCGTCGCGCCACCGCCGTCCGCCGCCTCGGCCCGTTCGCCTCGTCGTCGCCGCTTACTGCCGTCACCATGTTGCTCGTCTCGTTCGTCTCGCCCTCCAGTCGCCGCCTCCACCTCGCCGATCAGCTCGTTCACCTCGTCGTCGTCCTCTTCATCCGCCACCTCGACGGCCCCACTGCCTGCCGTCTCAGCTGCCGCCGCCGCCGCCGCCGCGCGCTTCCTCCGCCGCGGTAGAGGTGCCCTCATTCACATTCACACCAGGCATCTCTTCTTCCAGTCCGTTCAATCTCCTCGGCCGTTCAATCAAAAATGCTCCTCCTCGCCCTCGCCACTCCGTCGGCCGTGTTCAAACTCCCGATCAAGGCCATGTACGCGCCGATCGACGCCACCTCGGCACGCCGGCAGTTGTCTCACCCGGGGTTTGCGTCCTGGAATTTGGGCTGCGACGACCCCGACGCCGAGTGCTTCGTCTGCGGCTCTGCGTCTGCTGCTGCTGCAAGAAGAAGAAGGCCGTCGCTCCGGCGGGCACGGCGTGATCGCGCGACGCGAGACAAGCAAGTGGGCCGATGTGAGTGCGCGCGGCGTGCGGCTCGTGCGCAAATAAAACTTGATTTGACCGAACCGAGGCTTCTACAGCTCCGACTTCGGCGGCGGCGGCGGCGGCGCCTCTTCAATCCTCGGCGGCGGGCGCGGCGGCGGGCGCGGCGGCAGGAAGGCGGCGTCGAGCGCGCGGCGCGTCTCGGCGTTGAGCTCGTCGGCGCTGCGCTCCAGCCACGTGCGCGCGATCGCGCTCAGCTTGCGGAGCTCGGTCTGGCTTCGCAGCGGCTGGTGCGGCGGCCAGCTGCCGCCCTGCCGCTTGTGCGCAGCGCAGTGGCCCTCCTTCTGCCGTTGCGCGTGCCCAATCTCCCAGCACCGCACTCGCTCGTGCAGCTCGCCCAGCCCCAACTCAAACAGCCAGTCGTAGCCGTCGCAGCCGCCGCAGCTGCGCGCACACGCCGCCGCCATGAACCCCGCATTCTTCTCGCACTCGCCCAGCCCCTTCCACTGCCCGCAGTGGCCATTCTTGTCGAGGCACTTTGGCTGGACGTGCAAGGTGTGCAACTCGCCCAAGTTCTCAATCGTGATGGTACCCTGCAGCGAATCGACGCCGAGCACGCGCCCCTCCGCCGCGACGGGCCACGCCACCCACTTGTGGCTCAGGAAGGTCGAGTGCTCGAACGTGCCGCCCCGCGCCTTCGCCACCCCCATCTCCTTGGCGCTGCCGCCCGAGATCCACCAGATCTTCGCGTCGCGGAAGTCGTCGTTCACAATCTTGACGCTCGCGTGCAGCCGCTCGTACACCCAGCTCACAAACGTCTCGTGGACGAAGCCCGCCATCGACACGTCGTCGAAGCTCAGCGCCGCATCCTTCTTCACCCACGCCACCACGGGCAGCTTCGTCGCGCTGGTGATCCCAAAGTGTTTCAGCAGCTCGCTCTCGAGGTTGGTGGTGCCGACGGAGACGAGGCAGGTTTGGATCGCGTCTTCCCACCAGAACCCCGCGCCCTGGTGCGGGTCGCTCCAGCCGGCAAACGGGTACGGGAAGCGGAGGCGCTTGAGCGAGTCGGCGTCGCCCGCCGCGTAGAAGCCGACGAGGCCCACCTTCACCGGCCGGCCGTTGGGATCCTGCAGCAGCGCTTTGAGCGCGGAGAGCGAGCGGACGCGGCGCGCGCGGCCGATGGCGAGCTTGACGGCGAACTCGTCGTAGTTGGAGTAGAAGCGGTAGCCGCGCTGGCTGTAGCGCTGCTGGTAGCCGGAGGACGACGAGCCGCCCTCGTAGCCGTACTCGTCCTCGCCGTCGGGCCTCTGCTTCTGCGCGGCGTTGTACGCCTTGTCGTCGGGCACGCGGCCAGTCGCGTCGTACGAGCGGCGGAGCTCGGCGTTCGAGAGCACCTCGTACGCCTGTGAGACAGCTTTGAATTCCTCCGCGGCTTTTTCTTTGGCCGCCGGGCCGCCGTCCACCTTGTCGGGGTGCGACTTGAGCGCCGCGAGGTGGTACGCCTTCTTGATCTCCTTGACCGACGCGCCCTTCGCGAGGCCGAGCCGCTCGTAGAGGGTGGGGTCGGCGGCGAGGAGGGCGGCGAGGAACATCGGCGTCGGCGTCGGCGTCGGCGTCGGCGCGTCGCGGCTGCTGCTGTGACGGGCGCGTGCGAGAGGCGTTTGCGGCGTCGGCGGCGGCGGCGGCGTCGGCGGCGACGCGCGTCGAAGGGCCGCGCGCTGTGAATCGGGCCGAGGTTGCTGTGAAGTCTGTGAAGTGCTCGAACTATCGCCGATTTTCGGCCTTGATCGGCGCCGTATTTGCGCGTAGACTGACTCACCGACACCATGGGCTGCTGCGGATCCAAGGAGAACGACGGCATCGTGAGCCAGACCGCCGACGTTGCCACCGCCGCCGGAGGTGCCGTTGTCGGCGCCGCCGGCGCGGTGGTGGGCGGCACGGTCGCCGTCGCGCGCGGCGGCGTTGCGCTCGTGCCCGGAGGCCGCAACCTGCTTGAGCACGTCGACGACGCGACCGGCGCGTTCGCCGACGCGACCGTCAAAACGGGCGAGCTCGTCGCCGAGGCGACGAAGAAGGTGGCGTCGCAGGCCGACTTCATGAAGATCATCTCGAGCCCGGAGGTGCAGGCGAAGCTGCCGAAGATTGGCGTGCTCCGCTGCGCGCGCGCCAAGTTCATGCCGGCGCAGCTCTCGGTCGGCTCGAACTCGTACCTCTACACCACCGTGCAGGCGGAGGTGCAGGGCCTGCCGTACTCCGACGTCCGCGCCGGCAAGCCGTTGGACGCCGCGCAGACCAAGGCGCTGAAGGCGGCGATCGACAAGCTGGACAGCCTCGGCGTCGTCGCGATCACCGGCGACTGCGGCGCCTTCGTCCACTACCAGGTCGAGGCGCGCAAGATGACGGCGACGCCGATGGTGCTGTCGCCGCTGATGCAGGCGCCGATGCTGGCGGCGATGTACGCGGAGACGCGTCTCGAACACAGCCGGCGGCCGCACAACCACCGCCTCACCCACCGCTCCTCCCGCTACTGCAGGTACATGGCGGAGGAGAAGATCCTGGTGATCACCAACGACTCCCGCGACTACTCCCAGGCCAACCTCGAGGAGAATCTGATGAAGATCGGCCTGTCGAAGGAGGACGCCGAGCGGTTCGTGATCCTCGGACTCGAGAAGATCGAGGGCTTCCAGGTGAATGGCCGCGCAATTCTGCTGCGCAATTCGGCGCAATTCCGCGCAATTCGGCGCAATTCTCCGACGCCGCCTCCGCCTCCTCCAGACCTCCGACGTCACGGCGGTCAACCGCGCGGAGTGGCGCGACGCGATGGACCTCGAGACCACGCGCAAGGCGCTCGTCGCGGCGGTGGAGGCGAAGAAGGTGACGGGCTGCCACTGCCACCGCCACCGCCACATCCACGACTGCACCCGCCTCCACCTCACTTGATCCACCTCCTCCTCTGCTTCAGGCGGAGGAGCCGCTGCTCCGCGCCATCCTGTTGGAGTCGACCATCCTGCCGTACTTTGCGGACACGCTGCGCCAGGCGCGGAAGGTGCCGGTGTTCGACACGATCACGCTCGCCGACTACATCTGCATGTCGCGCACGGACAACCCGCGGTTCGGCGCCGCCTTCGGCAAGGAGGACGCCTTCCACCGCTGGCAGGGTGAGCCACACCGCCGCAGCTACAAGCCGCAGCTGCCTCTCACAGCCACCGCCTCACACCGTCGCTCACTCCGCCCGTCCGCTGCTCCCCAGGCCTCGACAAGGCGGCGATGCCGGCGATCGGCATCCTGCGCATCGACTACGACTACCCGCCGGCGCCCGGCGACATCGACCACCCGAATTCCTACCACTACCGCACCCACCAAGAGATCGCCAAGTACCTCACCTTCGAAGCCGCGCAGGCGGGCGAGCCGCTGACCGCCAAGCAGAAGGAGCATTTCGACGCGGCGATCACGCGGCTCGAGGCGATCCCGGGCGTCGTCGGCATCACCGGCGACTGCGGCTTCCTGATGAACTATCAGAAGGAGGCGCGGCGCCAGGCCAAGCTGCCGTGCTTCATCTCGGCCGTCATGCAGTGCCACATCCTCTCGTGTTCCTTCTCGGTCGACGAGGAGTTCCTCGTGCTCACCGCCAACGGCGAGTCGCTCCGTCCGTCGTTCAACAAGATGCTCACGATGGCGCACGTGACCGACCCCGAGCGCCAGGCGCGCTTCCACGTGCTCGGCTGCGAGAACGTCGACGGCTTCGACGCGGTCGCGAAGGGCGAGAAGGTCGACGTGCCGCGCGTGACGCCGGGCATCGTCAAAATCGCGTCGGAGGCGGTGGCGAAGAACCCGAAGATCCGGGCGATCCTCCTCGAGTGCACCGAGCTGCCTCCGTACGCCGACTCGCTCCGCCGCGCGCTCAAGATGCCGGTGCTCGACGCGATCTCGAACCGGGATCACACGGCTCATCCGCCGCCCGCCGCTCACCGTATACCCGCTCCTTCCGCGACTGTACAGGTGCTCGACGCGATCACTCTCGTCGACTTCTTCCACTCCGCCGTCACCGACAACCCGGTCTTCGGCATCGACTTCCACGCCGTCGAGGAGGAAGTGAAGGTGCCGCCCGGCACTCACGACGCGCGATTGAGACCAGCGCGGAGCGCGAGCTACAGCCTAGGAGACGCCGTGACGCCTGGGAGCTACAGCGTCTCCTAGCGATTGCCGCGCGGCCCGCTTCTCACGCCTCCGCCCGCCCCTACTCATTACCGCAGCGCCAGAGCCAGGCGGCCTAGAGCGCGGGCGATGTGTGTGTCGGGGCGGGTAGAGTCGAGTAAGCGGTAAAGCGCACGCCCATGGTACACGATCACGTGACGCGCGCAGCGCAAACCGTCATGCCGCCCACCTACATCAAGGTCGTCGTCGGCCTGGCGTCGGTGATCCCGCTGATCGCCGGCGTGCGCAACATTGTCGCGCCCGGCACGCCACTCTCCTTCATCCCGGAAGACGACGTCTTCCAGGCGCACCTGCACGGCAGCCCGAAGGACCCGCGGATGGCTTACGTCTTCCAGCTGTTCGGCTGCTGCCTGCTGTACGCGGTGGCCGCGAAGCTGCTGCTCGCCTTCGGCCATTCGGAGGGCACGTACCTCCGCCGGCAGATCATGGTCGCGTACGGCTTCCTCGACTTTCTCTTCGCGTATCTGGCGTACGACTACTGGCCGCAGGCACAGAAGTCGGTCGTCGCCGGCTTTGCGCTCATGCACTGCGTCGAGGGCTCGGTGTTCTTGGGCGACGCGCTGCTGCGGCCGCGGCCGGTCAAGATTGGGAAGGGCCGGAACTTCGGGAAGGCCGCGTGATTATGAGGGTAAAAGGTCGTCGCCCATCAGATTACACACACACGGGTCCATCGTCGCGCGTTTCGCTCACAGGCTGTCCTCTACCACCATGTGGCTGTAATCCGGGCATGGCCCGAGAACATCGGCCGCCACATCGGCCAGCCGAGCTGCATCCAGTAGGCTCGGTGGGAGTACAGATCGCCCTCCACGGGCCAATGGTGCGCCGAGCAAGGCTTCTTCGCCTCGTCGCGCGCCTTCGCCTCGGCGGCGCGCGCCTTCGCCTCCACCTCGGCGCGCAGCTTCACCTTCTCCTGGCCCTTGTTCAGTTTGTACTTCCGAAGTTGGCGGCGGAGCCTCGCCACCTCGGGGCACGCTTTCGCCTCGGTGAGCGCCTCTGGCTCCGCCTTGCGCTTCGCCGACTGCTCCACATAGCGAATCACCCACGCCGCCTCCTCCTTCTGCCACCGCTCGGCGTGCATCTTCGCCTTTGCCTCCGCCACGCGCTTCTCCACCCACGCGCGCTTCGCCGCCTTCACCGCGTCCGCCTCCTTCTTCGGCGTCAGCACGAGCCGCGCGGCGTCGCGGAAGTCGCGGCAGACGAGCTTGACGCGCGCGATATCACGGACACGGCGATCCAGATGATCGCGGTGGTATCCGAGCGAGATCATATTCATCGGCTGCTGCTGCGGCGGCGGCGCCATCGAGTTGAGGACGAGCACGAGAAGCTCCGTGGGAAACTTGGCGAGGAACTTCGGCCGCAGGTTCGACACCGGCGCAAGCGCTTGCGGCGCTGGCGGCGGCGGCGGCCGCGGCACACGCGGGATGGCGCTGGAGAGCGTGCGCCAGTAGTCGCACACAGCCGTCGCCGCCTTCGCGACGCGCGCATCCTCGTGCGTCGTCAGCTTGTAGGCCGTCTGGCTGAGGCAGCTCTTCGGAATTGCGCGGAGGGAGAGCACGCGGTGCGTCGGCCCGTGGCGTTCACTCACGTAGAGGTTAGCCGGCGCGGCGAGGCAGCCACGCTCCCACACGCCGGGGAGCCGGAACTGCCGCGAGACGGCGACGTGCAGCTGCTCGAGCAGCTGGCGCAGCTTCTCCGTGTGCCCACCTTTCTCCGCTGCCGCGAGCCACTGCTCGAGCGAGTAGCCGCCCAAGTCGCAGTGATAGTAGTGCGACTTGCAGCAGCGGCGCCGCTTCGCAAACGCCATTGCGAAGCGGCGCTGCCGTGTCTCCGACACAGCGGCGTCTCCTCTTGTCGACTCGCTCCGTGTGCACGGAGCCGCTTTGTGCGAGTGCGCCGCAGTAACCTTCCGCGTGCAAGCCGCGTCGCCACGCCGTAAGATGGACCTCCTCGACGACATCTCCAAGGCCACCACCGACTTTCTCACCGCCGGCTGCCCGTGGCCCAGCGGCGTGCCGCCCACGCGCGTCTCCGCCTCCGCAACGCCCGACCGCGACATCAAAATCGACGCCGAGATGGGCCTGCAGAAGCTGCCGGGCGTTCGCGTCTCGGCGCGGATTGTGCCGCAGCTGCACGCGATTCTGGAGGGCCGCGCCGCCCTCGCGCCGGACACGTCCGCCAACATCGCCTCCATCGGCCTCGCGTACGACGGCCGCACGCTGCACGGCGCCGTCGCCCACGACGTGCTGCAGCGGAAGACGACGGCCGCCGCCGGCCTCGATGGCTTTCTTAGCGCGGATGGCTGGAGCCGCGGCCGCCGCGCGCGCACCGCCGCGTCGGTAACCAAGGCGGGCTCCATCGTCGACGGCGTCGCGCGCGCCTCGTACGGGCCGCTCGGCCTCTTTGCGAACACGGCCGACGCGCTGGACGCAAAGAACGCGTCGGCGTCGGTCGGCGCGTCCGTCGACGTCTCGCGCGGCTCGCTGCGCCTGGCCGGCGAGGTGTCGGCCATCGTGCGTGGCGCCACGACGCTCGCGCCCGAGGTGCCCGCCGGCAAGATCCCGACGCGCGTGAGCGCGGCCGCGTCGTACACATTCGGCGGCGGCCAGACGGCCGTCGTCAAAGCGGCCACCGACGGGAGCGTCTCGGCCCACCTGCTCCTGCCCGGCGGCGGCAAGCGCACGCCGCCCACCGCGTTCACCGTCTCACGCGGCGCGTCGGGCGCGACGATGGCCGGCTTCGATTGCGTTTGGGCGCGCGAGCGCGACGTCACCGTTGGCGGCGTCCCTGTGAACTTGAAGATGGACGGTGCGCTCGGCAACGTCGGGCTGACGCTCGGCGCGACCGGGCCCGCCGCCGGCGACGAGGAGGGCACGCTGGTGTGAGGCCTCGCGCGTAGTTCTATATTTTATTTCGCCTTGAACACCACCTCCGCCCCAAAATGGTTCTCCTTCAGGTACTCCGCGTTATACTGCGCCATCGACGCGTCCGCACCCGCCGCCGGGTAGTCGCCACACCCCGCGCCGTCGCAGTACTCGGGCCGCAAGTGCGTGTTCAGGAACGCCAGCCCGTACGAGTTGCAGACGGTGTGCTGCTCCTTGATGGCGAGCGGCGTGTACGTCGCGCCCGCCTTCGACAGCGACTTTGACTCGCCGATCCCGTTGCCGTAGTTGGGATTGTACAGCTCGCAACTCGTGAATGACACGTGGCCGCCGCGCACAATCTCGACGAGGTACGCCGGCCCTTGATGCGTCTCGACGTAGGTGCGCCCCGCCGCGTTGCCCGCCTCGCCGATCACCGTGTCCTCACTTCCCAGCATCACCATCACCGGCGTGCTCTTATCCGTCCTGTCCGTGGCGAGCGCGCCGGTGCCCGACATCGAGATTGACGGGCACTTCATCACTGCCGCCTTGACGCGCGGGTCCTTTGCCTCCAGCGCCGCGGCGGTCGCGAAGCCGCCAAACGACATGCCCGTCAGCGCGACGCGCGACGTGTCGACGCGCCCGGCAAAGCGCGAGTCGCCGCCCTGGGTCGCCATTTCTTCCATGCAGTCGATCAGGAAGGTCATGTCCTTCGGCCGATCGGCCTCCATCTGCTCGCGCTTCGAGCGCTTGCCGCCCGGCTTCACCACCGCGCCGTCGAGTTGGGTGTACCGCGCCGAGCCGGCGTGGTCGCACGCCATCACCACGAAGCCGTGGCTCGCGAGGAACTCGGTCCAGTAGAGGTACGACGCGCGGAAAGCGCCGGAGCCGTGCGAGAAGATCACGAGCGGCCACGGCTTGGCGCACGCGCCGCACGGCCGCGCGTCGCGCACCGCCTGGTTGGGCCACGACGCGTCGAGCGCGGCGATCGTCAGGCCGGGCAGATAGCCGCCGATCGCGTCGTCCGTCTCCGCCGCCGCGATCGAGCCCGGGATCGCGCCGCGGCCGAGGTACTCCGAGTACGTGTTGCGCGGCGCGCCCTTCGCCTCGGCCGCCGCCGGGTACCAGATCTCCGTCTGCAGCTTGCGCGGCCCGCCGGTGTCCGGGTCCTTGCGGCTGGCGTCGTCGAACTGCATCGTCGTGACGCCGACCTCGAACGGCCCGGGCGGCATGCCGGTGACGTCGAGCGCCATGCTGCGGATGGTGGAGGCGCGGCGGACCGAGGAGGCGACGGTGGTGGCCAGGAGGCGCGGCAGGAGCATCCAGCGGGCGCGGCGCGAGGCGACGGCGCCCGCGGCGACGACGAAGACCACCGCGACGCCGCGATCGCGGCGAGCTCCAGGAGCTCGCACGCCGACGCAATCTCCGCGGCGGGCGGTGTGCGCGTGGGCGCCGCAATTGCCCAGCGCGCCGCCTTTGCCGCGCTAAGGCGCGCCCTGAGGCATGCGCGACCTCGTCTTCGCGCTCGTAGCGCTCGCGGTCCTCTTCGTTCTGCTCCAGATCCGACGACAACCGACGCTGCTCCGCTCGCACCACGCGCGGCAAAACCACTGGCTGCCGCCCAGATTACGCGGCCGCTTCGTGCGCGTGGCGTCGCTGCGCTCGTCGGCGGCGTCGGGGCTCGCGTCGCTCCCGGACGGCGACGGCGGCGTCCTCCTCGCGCTGGCCAACTACTACGGCGACTCGTCGCTCTTCGCCTTCGACCCGGGCCACTTGCCGCGCCGCGCCGGCAAGAAGCCGACGGCGCGCGAGGTGCAGCGGGTGTCGACGTCGGCGGCGCACGACTGGGAGGCGCTGCGGCTGCCCGACGGCACCGAGCAGCTCGTCGTCGCCAACTCGGAGGCGACGTACTCCGTCGTGCTGCAGCGGAACGACACGCGGCTGCGCCACGCGCTGCCGCCGCCGCGCTGCTTCGACACGGTCGGCGCGCAGTGTGCCGACTGGAAGGCGGCGGGCGAGTGCGAACGCAACGCCCACTACATGCGGCGCAACTGCGCCGCCGCATGCGGCGCGTGCGACGACTTTTCGGGCCCGTTCGTCGCGGTCCAGAAGCTGGAGACGGCGGGCGCGTCGGCGGTGCACCACTTTACGCGACGGGCGGAGGAGGAGGGCGCGGCGCCGCGCCACTTTTTGGCGGTGGCGAATTACAAGGCGCCCGAGCAGCGCGGCGTCGCGATCTACGAGTGGAACACCAAGGTGACGATGTGGGAGCGCTTCCGCTGGCTCGAGGTCGGCGGCGTCTCCGAGTTTTGCGACTGCGAGACCGACGACGGCCGGCTGCTCCTCGGCGCCGCCGTGTGGTTCACCGGGTCGTTCGAGACCAAGAGCCTGCTCTTCGAGTTTGACGACGAGAGTCAGCAGTTTCGGGTGGTGCAGACACTCGCCACGTTGGGCGCGCACGACCTCGAGTGCTTTGGGGCGGGCGGCGATGGCGTGGCCGAGCAGCTCTTGGCGGTCGCCAACGTGCGCGACGGCGACTCGCAGTTCGTCGAGTCGGTGATTTACCGGCGCGCGACGGCGGCGGAGGGCGGCAGCAGTAGTAGCGGCGAGCCGATGCGGTTTGTGGAGATGCAGCGGCTGCCGACGCGCGGCAACCACGACATTGAGCCGATGCGCATCGGCCCGCACTCGCTGCTGGCGATCGCGAACCAGGGCGACGGCGTCACGTGCAACTCGTCGGTCGACATCCTGTACTACACTTTCAAGCGGTTCGCGCCGCTGCAGTCCCTCGACGTCGGCTGCGCCACCTACGCCCACTCCTTCGTGGCGCGCGGCCGCCTGTTCTTGGCGGTGGCCGTCGAGAGGGTGGGCGACGATGCGGCGGACTCGGCGACGTACAACACCGAGTCGCACGTGTACGAGTGGGTGCCCGATTGAGTTTGAGAGTTGTGCGCCAGCCTTCAGATAAACACAGTTTAGATCCATCTTCCATCCGACTTCCTCCACGCCCACGACTCACGAGACGCCCACCCAGCGCATATGATCAGACGATCGGCCCTTCGTACGGCTCGTACCCGCCGTCGGCCGACGCCTCCGCCGCGACGGGCGGCGGCGCCTCCTCCGCCGGCCGCGTCGCAATCGGCGGGCCGGCGGCGCGCGGCGGCGCGACGGCCGGCGGCTGCTGCTGCGGTGGCGCGCGGTTCTCGAAGCACGCCTCGCGCGCGTCCTTGTCGAGGATCTTCCCCATCGGCGGGCGCTCGCGCCGCTCGACCAGACGGAGCCTTCCGGAGATGAAGTCGATGCGGCGCTCGGTGGCGCCCTTCTCCGTCACCGCCGCCGCCTTGTTCGCGATCCCCTTGGTCGCCGCCACCCCCTTCGCCACCTCCTCCACGCGCTCGATCG
>JACLAC010013225.1_pt1 | contig 24771 bp, 23 predicted proteins | sample 8027881 | NCBI WGS metagenome assembly JACLAC01 (sample SAMN15725517, study PRJNA655200) | protist metagenome | isolation source: fluorescence activated cell sorting (FACS) single amplified genomes of... | place: Spain: Blaines Bay Microbial Observatory, Mediterranean Sea | collected 2016-01-19 | reverse complement strand
GCCTGTTCGACTTTTTGAAAATTGCCGATGACCGGATATTTAGCATTGGCGGCTTCGTTAAGATCGACAAGGACGGTAATTTCCGTATCGATCTTAAAGCTGGCCTTACGCGTACTGTCAGAAGGTGAGAAACCCACTGGCGTGTTATTTTCGAACACCGGCTGAGCGAAAACCGCATTACCCATACCGATGACGAAAACAAGCAAAAGCATGCAAAAAGCATTACGCTTTGAATTCATAATGAAGCACTCCTTCCATGGACACAACTGCAATTTGCTGAAAGCGGAACATTCACTGGCTTGGGCCAATTTCCCTATCAACCTACCACCAGTTACATGCGTATTTAAAAGGCCGACTCTTCGCCCCCACGAAGCGCCAACCTCTGAACTGACTAAAATTTAATCGTCTGCTTAGTTGGGGCTACACCTCCCGCAAGTTATTGAATTTATATGACTTGTTATTTTTTTTAATTTCATTTTATCAATCTCGTCAGTTGCGAATATGCACTTTCCCAACTAAATCTTCAGATCCTTACTCCTACTTATCGGCATCCGGCCTCGCAAACTTCAGAATTATTTTGCTTTCATGGCAAGGCCGCATACATCTTCAAATACATATGCAGATAGAGGCCATCAACTTTCCAGTCGATCTGACCATTTAATAAAGCAGTTGATATCATTGCAGAGCATGGACCGTAGTTGCGTCGTATAAAGTGCACCATCCCATATAAAGGGTTTTGATAAGAGAATTTCCCCCGGAATCCCCCATAAGCTTGCTCAATCAACACATCCTCTGTATATTCAAACGATTAATTTGTAACCGGGTATGCGGAGCCGGTTCATCTTTTCCGAGAGTCCCCGGCTGCGCTTTCCGCTTTCAGACAAAGTTGTGTCCCGGTTGTGGTTGCCGGGCGCCGCCTGAAGTGTATCGCTTGTGGGGGTGCGACACCCCAAGACTTTGGGCGCCCATGTCCTATGGGACTGTGAACTTGTCGAAGCATAGCTGAGCAAGTGGCGTGCCAACCCGATACGCACCCCCCGCCGACAGAGCTCAGACTACTGTTATATAAGCAACTTACAAAGGCCACCAAAAAGAATTTAACAACCCTTCAGAGCTGGAACTTTTTGCCCGGTTCTGAGTAAAAGGAGTGCAAGATTGCCAAAGCTCAAATCCGCTAAGAAGAGCCTGCGCACCCGCGCCAAGGCCACCGAGCGCAACCGCGCGATCCGCTCGCGCATGCGCACCGCCATTAAAAGGGTACGTGAAGCACCCGATAAGGCGACCGCTGAAACAGCCCTGCAGAGCGCTATTTCCGTTGTCGATAAGACAGCGCGCAAAGGCATTCTCCACAAGAATACGGCCGCGCGTTACAAATCGCGCCTCACCCATTTAGTGCAGGGCATGGCGTAGTCAGACCCCGATATAAGCAAGCAAAGCCCGCCATTCAGCTGTGGATGGCGGGCTTTTATTTTATAGGACTAATCGCACCTACTGTCTCACGATTGCTGCACTGGCCTTTCTCGTGCACACACCGTCCTTAGGCAGCGGCTTCCACTACGACCGACCATCACTCACTGTTCAACACCCCCCGCATTCGCGATGCAGGCAATCTACCGCCTTTTATTTTACCGATCCGACCGCGTTCTCGGCCCAGACAGACCCTGCGAACGTTGCCGCATCGTCCTAGTCGCCCACGTGGCAAAATCCCACCCCGGTGGCCACAAAACTGCCCCGCGACGATCTCATTCAAAAGCCCTCGTGCTCAGATAACGCAACCCGCTATCGCAAAGAATCGTGGCAACTTTGGCCTGCGGCCCCATCTCGCGCGCCACCTCGTCTGCGACAAAGACATTGGCTCCGGCCGAGACGCCCACCAACAGCCCCTCCTCCCGCGCCAATCGACGCGCCATTTCATAGGCATCGTCATCGGCGATCACCCGCACCTCGTCGATGACCTCGCGGTTGAGAATCTGCGGCACAAATCCGGCGCCGATCCCTTCGATATAACTAAATCCCGGCTCGCCGCCCGACAGCACCGGCGAGCCCGCCGGTTCGACGGCGATTACGCGTACTGTGGGCAAGACCTCCTTCAGCACTTCGCCTATTCCGGTCACCGATCCACCCGTGCCGACCCCCGCGACAAAGGCGTCGATGTGGCCATCCAATTGCTCGAGCATCTCGCGACCGGTCGTGCGGCGATGCACCGCTGGATTGGCGGCGTTCATAAATTGCTGGGGCAAAAAGTAATCCGGATGGTCGTTTTTGAGCTCTAGCGCCTTAGCGATGGCCCCGCGCATCCCCTCCGCCGCGGGCGTCAACACGACTTCGGCCCCATAGGCCTGCATTTGCAGTCGGCGCTCTCGACTGGCGGTATCAAACATCGTGACGATCAGTTTGTACCCCTTATACGCTGCGACCATCGCCAAACCAATACCGGTATTACCGCTGGTCGGCTCTACGATAGTGCCGCCCGGCTGTATCTCGCCCTGCGCTTCAGCGGCCTCGATCATCGCCAGAGCGATGCGGTCCTTGACGCTGCCGCCTGGATTGACCGCCTCGAGCTTGCCCCAAACCTCAGCCGCCCCCGGCTCCACCACCCGACCCAAGCGGACAATCGGCGTTGCCCCGATCAGTTCGAGCACATTATTGGCACGCTTCATCGTCTTCCTTTCATCTCTGCCTGTCTTCAAGCCCTTTGACGTGACTTTTGAGCCCTGCAAGCTGTTGCGGATTCAACGTGCCACTCTGGATAAATCGGCGGTAATGGGCAATAGCTGCTTCAATGCGGTTTTGCCCTTCGTACGCCTGTCCCAAGCCATAATAGAAAATTACTTCCTGCGGCAACCGGCGCAAGCCTCGATTCCAGATCTCGACCGCCGCTCGATATTGCCCGCGCTCAAGCAGCAAGTCACCTAGGTTGCGATAGGCGCCGGCGTGCTCATCGCGTTCTCTGATCACCCGTTGGAAAGCGCGTTCAGCTTCTTGCCAGCGCCCCTGATCGCGGTAGAGATTGCCCAAATTATACCGAGCCTCCACCAGGGCCGGATCCAGCGACAAAGCACGCGTATACATGGCCACCGCCTCCGACCCCTTGCCCTGCATTTTGTGCAACACCCCCAACCGCCGCCAGACTTCGGCCTCGTCGGGGCTGTGTGCCAATGCCGACCGCAATAGATCTTCAGCCCTTGCCAACTGCCCTACATCCTGATAAAGAGCGGCGAGATTAATCTGTGCCGGTAGATATTGCGGTTCGAGTTGCAGACAGCGTTCATAAGCTGCCAGCGCGGCATCGAATTGCTGCAACAGGATCAACGCCCGGCCGCGATTGTAATGCACCTCAACTGCATCCGGCTCAAGCGCTAAGGCTTGCTCGTATTGCACCAGCGCAGCTCGCACCTGCCCCCCTTGCTCCAACGCCCCCCCTAAGTGCAAATGAGTCCGATACATAGCCGGAGCCTTGCGCACCGCATCCGACCACAGACTCAGCTCATCGCGCCAAACAAGACTGCGCGCATGCGTTAGTGAAGCACAAACGGCCAAAAGGACCAAGGCGATCAGCCCATTGCGCTGCGACACGCCCTGGCGCAGCCCCCACCCCAAGGCCAAGCCTAAAAAGGCTAAGGGCAAATAAAGCCGATGCTCATTGACCAGCACGTTGAGCGGAACGATGGACGCGGGCAACAGCGGCAATATCGCCCAACAGCCGAACACCAACAAAATGGACCGCCGGCGAATAAACCAAACCCCCGACGCAATTGCCACACAACTCAGCACGACCGCTCCATCGCCTATCGCCTGCGCGACCGAGAAGGGATGCTCGACGGTCAGTCGCGTAGGGACGATCAATAAGTGCACGTAATAAATCAGCGCCTTGGCCTGGGTCGCCAATTGTACCGATATATCGCGCACCGGACTGCTCAGCGAATCGCCCAACCAGCTGCGAGCCAGCAGCAGATAGGCGCAGATGATCGCCCAATAGGGCACGTAGTATAACCAATTTTTGCGCTGCGATATCGGGCGTATCGGGCGGTTTACTCGCCCCCACCGCTCATAGACCCATAGGGCGACCGGCAAGACAATAGTTACGGACTTGCTCAACAAACCGCAGGCGAAAGCCGCCACCGAAAGCAACCAAAACCAACGGCCCGCTCCCGGTCGCCAACAGACATAACCGAACAAAGACGCCAAATAGAAAAAAGCAGCCAGGCTCTCAGAACGGCTGCTGATATAGTTGACGGGTTCGGTGGCCAGGGGATGCAGTGCAAAAAACAGCGCCCCAAACAGTGCTGCACTCCATTGTCCATGCAGCCTGCGACCCAATGCATACACCCACAGGGCACACCCCAAATGCAACAACCAATTGACGACGTGATAGCCGACGAGACCATAGCCGCCGATAGCGTAATTGAGCGCATAAGTCGACAGCAATATAGGGCGATACATCCCCCGCCCGGGCATCCCTGAGAATAAACTCGGATCGACAAAAAAATCCGGTAACCGCCCCAGGGAGCGAATGTGCGGGTTTTCGACAATTGAATGGAAGTCGTCGTAATGGAAGCCGTTGGTGAAAGAGGCCTGGTAGACAACCGCCAACACCACACTCAAAACACCGCATGCGATCGAAGCTTGGCGATACAAAGTCATCACCTACAAAAAAGCGGGCAGCCGCAAAGCTGCCCGCAATGAAAACAAACTAACAAGTGCTCAATGGCCGCCGGCAATGGCGGGAACAATAGAGACATTGTCGCCGTCGGTGAGCGGCGTATCCTTTCCGTCGAGAAAGCGAATATCCTCGTCGTTGACAAAGATATTGACATAGCGGCGAATCTCCCCGCCTTCATCGAGTAATTTTTCGGCGATGCCGCCATAAGCACCCTCAAGTCCATCCACCAACTCGCCAACGGTAGCAGCGGCAATCTCGACCTCGGATTGATTATTGGTCAGTTTGCGTAGTGGTGTGGGAATATTGACGGTTATCGGCATATGATCCTCCTCATTGGATAGTAGTGTTAATCGCTTTTATTTCTTGTAGTGCGCGTTCGACCAAGGGCGAACTGCCCCCCTTTTGGGCGACGTTTTCATAGGCCCCGAGTGCCATGTGCAACTGGCCCAAATCCCGATACAGATTGCCGAGATTCAACCAGATATCGACCGACTCCGGCTCAGTCGCCAACGCTCGACGGTAGGCTTTTTCAGCTTCGGCGAACCGCCCCAACATCCGCAACGCCACCCCTTGGGTCGTCCACGTGGCCGCATCCGGAGATTGGATCAACGCTTGATCGCCGTAGGCAATCGCCCTGCCCGGGTCGCCGTGATATTGCAAGGCGATAAGGGCCAGTTTTTTCTGCGCCAATCCGTCCGTATCCGCAAATTCAAGTGCCCGCAACAATTCAGCTTCGGCTTGGCGCCACTGCCCTTGTCGCATAAGCAAATCGGCCAGATTCAATCGAGCGTGAATGATATCGGGCGACACAGCCAACAGCGCACGAAACTGCTGCTGGGCCTCGCCCAAGCGGTTCTGCCGCTTGTATAACACGCCCAAGTTGTTGCGAGTGGCTACGTGTTGTGGACGCAGGGCCAAAGCGTGCAAATACGCCTTTTCAGCCTCGGGCAAACGGCCCTCTTTTTCAAGGGCATCCCCCAAGCGCAAATGCGGCTTGAGCATCCCCGGCGCCTTGCCCGCGGCGTCACCCCACAACGCCAATTCATCACTCCACGCCCCACCTCTTTCAAGCGTCAAAATACTCAACAGTATAGTATACACAGCCAATCCGCTTATAGCCACCCTATGCCCGTGCAGCAGCAATGGCCCAACCAGCCATGCGAGCAGCACACACCAACCCGCTAGGGGCAGATAAAGTCGGTGCTCGTTTACGAGTACGATAAGCGGCACAACAAAGGTCGGCGCGAGCAGTAGCACCACCCAAGCGATGGCAAAAATGGGTGCGCGCCAATGGCGCCGTCCCACGATCCAAGCCAACGAGCACAGGCACAACCCCGCCCCCAAAACCGCCGGTTCCCAGATTGAAGATGAGCTGAAAAACTGATGCTCAACACTCAGGTCAACGGGAAACGTCCCGAGCAACAGATAATACAGCGCCCCCTTGATTTGCGTCAATAATTGCACATCCAACGGGCGCACAGGTAGTGCCAGAGCCTTGCTGACAAACTGCCACGTAAAGACGACATAAGCCATAGCAAGCCCGGCGAAGGGCAGGTATTTCCACCTCCGTCGCAACGGATCGAGACCGGAAAACCAATCGCAAAGCGGCAGTACGAACACCAAGACCACTGCAACCGATTTGCAGAGCATCGCCAAGCCGGCGCCACACAACGCCACCCCGTACCATTTCCAATCCCCCGATGCAGCATAGCGCAGGTAGGCCCAACAGGCCGCCAGAAAGAAAGAGGCCATCAGCGCCTCGGACCGACTGCTGGCGTAATGTACGACTTCTGAATTCAGTGGGTGCACGGCAAACAGCAACGCCGCGACGAAAGCAACTTGGCCGCCCAACCCTAAACTGCGTACGAGCAATAGAAGCAGAATGGCGTTGACTGCGTGCAAAAATCCATTGAAGAGATGATAACCGGCCGGCTCGAGCCCCCCCAAGGCGTAATTGATCGCATAGGAGGCCAGCAAAAGGGGGCGGTACATCGCCTGGCGGGGGTCGACCGAGAATAGACTGGGGTCTATAAAAAAATCGGGCAGATTGCCCAGTTGGCGGACATGGGGATTGTGGACGATGGAATGAAAATCGTCGTAGTGAAACTCATTACCCGATGCGTTGTAATAGAGGGCGCAGACCAGGCCGACGAGCAGGCCAACCTGGCGCCCGGTGCTCAACATGGGCTCCGTTCTCAGTCCACTATTTCAACGCCGGTTTCGGCATACACTGATCCATCCCAGGCGAAGCATTTACACGCTTTGACTTCCCGCGCTACATCTGAGTCCTCACCATAGGCCGAGACGACTAAATACATCGCATCGGGGTCGTCCGGTTCTTCTCCTGCCTCTCGACTGTTGAATATCCAAGTGCGCCTTTCGTCCTCTGCCGAGAAATAAGCTTCGCAATCTATATGCGAATGATAAAAGCCCGATATCCGGCCCCCCGCCCTCTCGGCCTCGTCGCTGATGCGCAACTGTTCACCTGGATCGATCAAATAAGCCGTACGCGCATCCCGTGGATAGCGTTCGGGGTCTTCTTCGTGCCGCTTCTGTTGCATATTCTCGCAGACGTGAGCGGTGGAAATTCCGCCAGCCGCTTGTTCAGCCAATATGCCGCAGCACTCATGGGGGTATTCCTCGAGCACCTGCACATAAATTCGTTCAATATCCTTCCGCGCGATGCGCAGCATTTAGCGTTCCTTTCTGTGGGCGGCCTCTTCGAGGGCCATTCGCCACATCGGCGTGCTCATATATTTGTCGCCACCATCGCAGAAGACAGTGACCACCACCCCCTCCTCGAGTTGGCGGGCAATATCTAGCGCGGCCCAATACGCCCCGCCCGAAGACTGTCCGACGAGAACCCCCTGTTCGACGGGCAATCGCAAGCAGGCATCGTAGGCCTCCTCGGTATCGACCGGAATCTTGTGGTCAAAAACCGACGAGTCATAGATCCCGGGAACGATCGAACTTTCCATATGCTTGAGCCCTTCGATCCCGTGGAAGGGATCGGCCGGTTCGGCGGCTATGATCTGAATCTCTGGATTGAACGCCTTGAGCCCGCGCCCAGTACCCATCAGAGTTCCGCTAGTGCCCATGGTCGCGACAAAGTGCGTAACGCGACCAGCAGTCTGATGCCAGATCTCGGGCGCAGTAGTATCGCGGTGGGCGTGCCAATTGGAGTCGTTGTTGTATTGGTCGGGTTTAAAATACCGATCTGGATCGGCCTCGAATATACGCCGAGCTTCGAGAATAGCCCCGTCCGAAAGCTCACCGGGATCGGTGTAAACAACCTCTGCCCCATAAGCGGCGAGAATAGCCTTTCGCTCCTGACTTACATTTGCCGGCATGGCCAACTTCACACGATAGCCCTTCGCAGCGCCAATCATCGCGTATGCAATGCCGGTATTGCCCGAAGTCGAGTCGAGGATAACCTTGTCCGCTACTAGTGCACCATCCCGCTCGCCATCTTCAATCATTCGCCGCGCCGGGCGATCCTTGACCGAGCCGCCTGGATTGAAGGACTCCAGTTTGGCGTAGACCTCAACACCAGGCGGAATCGCTGGATCCCCGAGCCGCAGAAGCGGAGTGTTGCCAATCTGTTCGATCACCGAAGGGCTGAGCGATGGCGTTTCATCGACTGTTGACTCCAGGTAGCCTCCCACGGTCATTCGATCTCTTCCCGCACATTGCCCACAGCAGTGACCCCCTCCTCGATATCGTTTAATTCATCCTTGAGAGTCAAACATCGGCCAGCGACCCTCTGCCTTTCGGCTCGGCTCTCGCCCAATCTCTGCCCCAAAGCCTCGATCACACTGCGGTAGACCCTGGCGCAGATCTGGGCGTCTGTGCGCATCAAACGGTCAAACGCCACCTTGCGTAACACCAGCAAATTACTGTCGAGCAGAGCATTGACCGTGGCCGAGCGCGGTTGGCCCGTAATCAAACCCATCTCTCCCACCGGAGCGACAGGATCGATGCTTAGCAGCAACATGTCCCCTTCATTGTAGACTCCCAGTTGCCCGCTGAGCAAGATATACATCTCGTCGCTGAGTCCATTGACCAAGCAAACCGATTCCCCACCCCGTCACTCGGCGAAACTCACACGCCTGTAACACCAAGCGAGTCTCGTCCGTCCCCAACCCATGGAACATGGGTATCTTTTGGATTGTATTTAGGAGCGCGCGCGCTTTGTCTACCAAGGAGTCTCCCCCTCTATCGGTATACAGGACCCGTGCTTGGCAGTAATAAATATATCGGCACACCACAGAGTGTCAACCAGCGAAATAGTCCCTTGCTTGACACCTATTCTACCAGAGCTTATTTTCTCGCGCTTTCCACCTTCCCGACATCCAACTTTTTCACCAGGTGTAACTTATGGAAGCTCCGATCGAAGCTTTGGGCGACTGGGACCGCACGCATGACTGCGGCACCCTAAACGCCGAATACATCGGCCAGCGCGTCTTGTTGATGGGCTGGGTCTGGCGACGCCGGGACCACGGCGGCGTTATTTTCATTGATTTGCGTGACCGCTACGGCATAACACAGATCGTATTCAACCCACAACACGACCCCACTGCGCATCAGAAAGCGGATCAGTTGCGCAGCGAATATGTCATTGCCGTGCAAGGCGAAGTTCAATCTCGCCCTGAGGGCATGATCAATAGCAAACTGCCGACCGGAGCCATTGAGGTCAATTGTGACCAACTCAGAACCCTCAATTCCTCCCCGACCCCGCCTTTCCTGATTGAGAATGACAGCGACGCAGGCGAGGAAATTCGCCTCAAATATCGCTATTTGGACCTGAGGCGTCCCCGCATCCAAAACAATCTCTTACTCAGACACCAAGCCTACCAAGCGGTGCGCAACATATTGGACGAGCAAAAGTTTATCGAAGTTGAAACGCCAATGCTCACCAAAAGCACCCCCGAAGGGGCCCGGGATTATCTCGTGCCAAGCCGCGTCCATCCAGGCCATTTCTTCGCCCTTCCGCAATCGCCGCAAACCTATAAACAACTTTTGATGATCGCTGGCTTTGACCGGTATTTCCAAATAGTTAAATGCTTCCGCGACGAGGATTTGCGCGCCGATCGGCAACCCGAGTTTACTCAAATAGATATCGAGATGTCCTTTGTCCGCGAACACCACATCATGGACATCGCCGAAAATCTAACCCGATCCCTCTTCTCCCGATTGTGCCAGATCGACCTACCCGATACCTTCCCTCGGCTTACCTATCGCGAAGCCATGGATCGCTATGGTTCGGACAAACCCGATTTGCGCTTCGGACTTGAGCTTAAAGATGCAGGGGCTGGGGCCCGGGCTTCAGAATTCAAAGTCTTTCATTCAGTCCTTGAGGGTGGTGGTGAAGTAAAAGGTATTAATGCTAAGGGGTGCAACAGTTTCTCTAGAGGTCAAATTGACGGCTTAATCGCCTTCGCACAGGAGCTAGGTGCTAAAGGCCTGAGTTGGATAAAACACACGGACAAAGGCCTCGAGTCTTCGATTGTCAAATTCTTTCCGGTGGCCGCTCAGGATCTGTTGATCGAAGCCTTGGCATCCGAACCCGGCGACTTGCTACTCTTTGTCGCCGATCAGCCCTCAATGGTCGCCCGCGTGCTCGGCGCACTGCGACTCGAACTCGCCCAGCGCCTCGAACTAATCTCAGCCGACTCCTGGCACCCGCTCTGGGTCACCGAATTCCCGCTGCTTGAAAGAGACGAAGAAGCCGGTCGCTATACGGCGATGCACCACCCGTTTACTTCGCCGATGGATGAAGATATGTCTTTCTTAGACAGCGATCCTGCAGCGGTTAGAGCCCGGGCCTATGATTTGGTGCTCAATGGCAACGAAATCGCCGGAGGGAGCGTGCGTATTTTCCAGCGCCCAGTGCAAACTCGGCTCTTTGAACTGCTGGCTCTCAGTCAAGAAGAAGCAGAGGCTAAATTTGGCTTTTTGATGGAAGCACTCGACTATGGCGCACCTCCACACGGCGGGATTGCCTTTGGTTTCGACCGATTAATCGCCTTGATGACCGGCGAGGAGTCAATCCGCGACATTATCGCCTTTCCTAAGACTAACAAAGCCTCCGGCCTCATGGAAAACTCGCCTTCGACCGTCGATAAGACTCAATTGCGGGAATTGGGCATAAGGTTGGCTTGATGTAAAGCACCTCAACTCTGTAGGCAGGACATATTTCCTGCTTGACATCCCCTATGGGCCGTATTAACTTTTGGCTCGTAGGAAACCCATTTATATAAGTTGCGCCAAGAATTACACAACCACCGAATTGATATAGCAAGCGGAGGTATTATTTAATGAGCCGTTTTTCCACTTTGAGAAGCCTAGGCATCGCCTTGGCGGCCGTAGCCCTTCCTCTCGTGGCTGGCTGCGGAGGCGTGTCCCAGGAAGAGATGGACGCCCTGGAGAAACAGCGCCAGGCCACGGTCGCAGCTGAAAAGAAGGTAGACGAGTTGCAAGCCGAAAAAGCTCGTCTCGAACGCAAGCTCGCCGAGCGCCAGGCCACGCACAAAGCGCTAACCGACAAACTCGACGCAACCAATAGCAACCTCGCCAAGTAGGCCACAAGATTTAGAAAGGGTTTGACCATGAAGAAGTTGTTCCTTGGCGGCTTGGCTCTGGTGTTGTTGTTATCCGTGAGCGAGAATGCCGCCGCGCAAGAAGAAAAAAAGATGACTCGTGAAGGCTATGTGGCCGAAATGGCCGAGTTAACCGGTCGCGAAACTAAGACAGATGGCCAGATCACTCGACTGAACGGCGAAATAGAAATGCTCAAGAAGCAGATCGCCGACACCGAAGCGGCCAACGACGATCTCAACCGCGAAATCCTTTCAGTTGTCTCCGCCACCTCTGCTGAAGTCAAGAGTTTTGGCAAAAAGCTCGACAGTATAATTGAGCAGCTCGAAGGTTTGATGGCTCTGGCTCCAGAGGTGTTGATTCAGCGGCGTGGCGAAGTCAAAGCCCTCCATGCCGACGTTGAGGATCTCAAACAGAACAAAATTTCTGCTCTACCCGAGATGGCCGATAAACTCTCCGATATAGACGAGATGTTGGCTCAACTGACAGCCCGTGTAGCTCAACCTGTGACCATTGACTACACCGTATCTCGGGGCGACAATCTTTGGACGATCGCGAAGCAGGAGAAGATCTACGCCGACCCTTATATGTGGCCCCGTCTGTATCGAGCAAATAAGGATCAGATCCAGGATCCCGACATGATATACCCCGACCAAACCTTGGCCGTCCCTTTTGGCGTAGCTGAGAATGAGCACTTAGTCACCCGCGGTGACTTCCTCTTCAGAATCGCTGCTGAGGTATACAACGACGGTGGCAAATGGCATAAAATCTATGAAGCTAATAAGCAGCAGATCGTTGAGCCGCACTTGATCTTCCCTGCCCAGATTCTTGAAATTCCGAGTAATTAATCACTTGATTTAAAGATAAAACGCAGTCAAAAAGGGGTTGAATTCTTCCTGAATGGAGGGCTTCAAACCCCTTTTTGCATTTTGCAGGTAACAGTAAATGAAGGATATATCAATATCGGATGTTGATCGCCTCGCCCTTTTCGGGCACAACGACCAACATCTTGCCCACATAGAAAAAAAGTATGGTATCAGCTTGGTCGCTCGTGGAGATCGGCTCTTCATCGATGGCCCTGAAGCGGCCGTAGGCGAAGCGGACGATCTATTGAACCATCTCGTTGAACGGATGAGACGCGGGCCTGCGATTGAGGAAGCCGAACTGAAAAGTTTGATCCACCAAAGTTCTGTTCCCCCACATTACGAACAGATCGTCGACGAACAGCTTGTGGCCAACACCTACAAAATGGTCATTCGCCCCCGCACTGCTGGACAGGCAGATTACCTGCAAGCGATCAATGCAAACGATATTGTTTTTGGCATTGGCCCCGCCGGAACCGGCAAAACCTATATCGCGGTGGCGATGGCCGTCGCAGCGCTTCGGCAAAAACAGATTTCCAGGATCATCCTCGCCCGCCCAGCAGTCGAAGCCGGTGAAAAATTGGGATTCCTACCCGGTTCTTTTGAAGACAAAGTCGACCCCTACCTGCGCCCGCTTTACGATGCTTTACAAGATTTAATGGAACCCGAGCGACTGCGCCGCATGCAAGAAATGAAGATTATCGAAGTGGTACCATTAGCCTATATGCGCGGACGAACACTGAATGATTCTTTTATTATATTAGACGAGGCCCAAAACACCACCCCCCAGCAAATGAAAATGTTTTTGACTCGTCTCGGCAGCCATTCAAAAGCTGTGGTTACTGGCGACATCACCCAAACAGACCTGGGCGACGAACAAGACTCGGGTTTGGTCGTCGCACCGAAAATCCTAAGGGAAATTTCAGGATTGGCCTTCGTCCGCCTCACCGAACGGGATGTTGTTCGCAATCCGTTGGTGCAGAAAATCATTAAAGCCTACGAGAGTTTTGAGGAAGTAGAGGGGCGCTAAGCCCCGGCATCCGAACGATGAATACGCTAAAATCCAGATGGTTTGGTCTCAAAAGCCGCGGTAGACATAATACCCTACCGACGCTTTGGCGCCCGCATAGCCTGTGGACGTTTCGCATTGCCTTGACCGCTATCGTCGTAGCCTTACTCACTTATCTTTCACCCTATCAACGCCCATATAATGTCGCCAAATTGCGCGTGGGCAGCAGCGCGCAAGAACGCATAAAAGCCCCCTTCCTCTTTCACGTACCAAAAAGCGAGGTCGAACTCGACCGCGAGCGCCTGAATGCAACGGCTACGATTCCCACTATATTGCGCCGCGATCCGCTAGTCCAAGGCCAGCAGATGGCTCGATTGGATTCTGTCTTTGGCGTGCTGGTACCGGGCATCAGGGTCCAGATGGCCGACTCGCTAAAAAAACGACACTTGCAACGCGAATTGCCTAGAGTCATTGGCTCACTCTCTGTCGATGCGTTGGATACACTAATCGAAGCCCTCTCCGATGCCAGCGAACCCTATGTCCAGGACTTTCAGGCCATCTGCCGCCAGATTCTGTCCAGCTTCTATACCACAGGACTGATCGCAGCAAAACAACCCGTGCTCGCAGGCCCCTCTACCCAGGTTCGACTCGGCGACCGCGAACAACACGTCGAAACACTCTATAGTGAAATTGAACTGAAAAAGGGCGACCTGATCTCGCATATTCAAGCCTACCGCACAATCGCGGACCGAGATGCCGTCGAGGCGGTCCACGAGTTGCTAAGTCTCTTTGTCATACCCGATCTCACCATCGATGAGACGGAAACCGCCCGCCTCAGGAGCGAGGCACGGCGCGGCGTAGCCAGTATCAAACGCATCTACGCCAAAGATGATATCATCATTGAAAAAAATGTCTCAGTCACCCAAGATCACACCGACGCCCTCGACGCCCTGGCCGAACATATCGCCAAAGAACAAACCAGCCACCCGATCCGGCGCCTGATTCAAATGGTCGCCGCGGCGACCATAGCCGGATTCTTGATCTTCGTCTTCGGCTATTTTCTCGCCACCCGCGAAGAGACGACGTTCAACCAGCCCGGCCAGCTTATTCTGCTGGCCATTCTAACCATCTCCACAGCGGCCATCGCCTCCTATATCAAGAGTCACGAGCTCGACATCTACTTGGTGCCAATGCCGCTCGCCGCGATGTTGGCAACGATTCTGTTATCACAGCAAATCGGACTGGTGCTGTCCTTTATCCTGGCCCTCTTCGTCGGCAACCTATTTTCCGACTTCTACGTAGCGATGACCTGTGCACTGACATCGGCCATCGCCGTCTTCGCGGTGCGGCACGTGCGGCACCGCAATCAGTTCTATCGCTCGATGATCTTCCTGCCAATCTCCTATGCGCTGCTCATTACGGCAGCCGATCTTCTGCGCTTCGTTCCGCCAGACCAAATATATACCCATGTCCTGCCTGGCATTTTTATTGGCGTTGCAGCACCCATTCTCACCATTGGCCTGCTGCCGATATTCGAAAGCCTATTTCACCTTACCACCGATATCACCCTTTTGGAACTCTCAGACCTCAACCGTCCGCTATTGCGCGAATTGGCTATTCGGGCGCCCGGTACTTACACCCATAGCCTAATTATGGCCAATCTTTCCGAAAGCGCCGCCGAAGCCATCTCCGCTAACCCACTGTTGGCCCGGGTTGGCTGTTACTATCACGACATCGGCAAGATGCTCAAGCCCGAATACTTCACCGAAAACCAAGGCCTGCGCGGTGGACGCAACCCGCATGACCACTTGACGCCGAATATGAGCATGTTGATCATCGCCTCCCACGTCAAAGACGGGTTAGAATTGGCCGAAGAACACGGGCTTCCACAATCGATCTGCGATTTGATACCCCAACACCACGGCACGACGGTTATCGAGATTTTCTATAACCGTGCTGTTGAACTGGGTGGCGAGAGCGTGCGCAAAGACGACTTCAGATACGACGGCCCCCGACCACAAACCAAGGTAGCCGGCATTCTGATGTTGGCGGACTCGGTGGAATCTGCCGCACGCACGCTCGCCGAACGGACCCCCAACAGGGTCCGCCAATTGGTCCGCAATATCATCCAACAGAAATTTACCGGCGGCGAATTAGACGAATGCGCTCTCACCTTACAGGATTTGCACAAAATCGAGGACAGTTTTATCCCCGTATTAATGGGAACCCTGCACGGTCGGGTCGAATACCCGTGGCAAATTGCCGATCGCAAATGGCGCACAGTCCGCTCGACGAGCAAAAATTGACAAACTCGCTCGATATATCAATCGGTGATGGCATCGCGCCACTCACGGCAAACGCGCAGGACGCACTGCTCGCCATCGCGGCACAAGTAGCGCGGGCGCACCCTTTGCCGGAAGATATTCGCCTGGTGCTTGTCGATGACGACCACATGAGCCAACTGAATTCTATCTATCGCAATAAAGAAGGCACGACCGATGTGCTCTCTTTCGATCTGGGGTCTACCCCTGGACAAACTAGTAGCGGCGAGATATATATATCTCAAGCACAAGCCCAGCGCCAAGCCCTCGCGCTTGCGGTGCCGCCATTCGAGGAATTGGCGCGCCTGCTCGTTCACGGTCTATTGCATTTATCAGGCTGGGTGCACGATACCCCGAAACAGCTTCGTGCTATGGAACATGAAACAGAGGTTTTCCTCAGTGTTATCGACCTCGAAATCTCCCTCTAGACAGCCTTGGCCGGCCGTTTTGCCCGAAAGGAGTTTTTTTGGAACCTCCTCAAGTTGACTTTTTCTTCTCTTTACTCACCTTTTTAGTGGCTCTAACCAGTTTTGTCTGGCTCTTATTAGTCGCCAGCTACGAAGCGACCTTTACCATCCTCTCCAAATCAGTTTTGGAAAAAATGGCCGACGGCGGCGTAGCTCGATCCAAGGCCATGTTGAGCATCTACGAGCCGCATCAGCGGCTGCGACTCATGGCCCGCTTGGGCGAAGCCATCGGCACCACAGGACTGGCTCTTGCTCTCTATTTCCTTTTCGACGCGTTGCTTGCACCACATATGCTCCCCTCTTATTGCGATGCGGTGGCGGCCCTATTTGGCACCTTAGGGCTCTTTCTGACCGTGGCCAGCCCTCGGCGCATTCGCTTTGATGAGGAAGGCGAGGAGACGCGAATCCCGCTAATTGTCTTGGCCTATTCGCCTATGCACACCTTGCTACTGCCCCTTACGAACCTACTCGAACGACTCAGTACGAGCGATTATAGCAGCGAGGACTTTCGTGCCGACAAGGAAGAAGAGTTGCGTAGCCTCGTCGAATCGGAAGGCGAATCAGGGGTCCTGGAAGAAGGCGAACGCGAGATGATCGAAGGAGTCTTCGGCTTTCACGATCGCATCGTCCGCGAAGTTATGATTCCCCGCGTAGACATGATCGCCATCGACCAATCCGCTCCCCTTCAGGATCTACTCGACATAATCAAGGACACAGGCCATTCCCGCCTGCCCATTTACGAGGAAAGCCTAGATCATATCCGCGGCTTGGTCTACGCTAAAGACCTGCTACATTTCATAGTGTCGCAACCCGAAATGGATCTCTGTACTCCGCTCGAAAATTATCTCGGCGACGATATCAAAGAACCGAAGTACGTTACCCACGAGCCCTATTATATTCCCGGTACCAAGAAAATCGATGTCTTGCTCAAGGATTTGAGGACCAACAAGATCCGCCTAGCCATCGTCCTCGATGAATACGGCGGCACTGCCGGACTGGTAACCACTGAGGATCTGGTGGAGGAGATCGTCGGCGAAATGCAGGACGAATACGACGAGGAAGCGGATTTATTTCACTGGCAAGTTCCAGGCGAAACGCTTATCGCCAATGCACGCATCGACATTGATGACCTCAATCAATTGCTCTCGATTGACCTGCCCAGCGAAGGCTTTGAAACCCTAGGAGGGTTTATTTACGATCACTTGGGTAGCATTCCCGAAGAAGGTCTGGTCTTTCAGACCGAGCAACTCGAATTGGGCATCCTAGAAATCGACGGCCAACGCATCGCCCAAGTCAAACTCAGACGACTGAGCGCCGTCAGCGAAAAGAGCGATGATTGATCGATAGGGGTTGCGCAATATGAGAAAAACTTTACTTTATTGTTCCGTGATGCGGGGTGGAGCAGTCTGGTAGCTCGTTGGGCTCATAACCCAAAGGTCGCAGGTTCAAATCCTGCCCCCGCTACCAATCTTTTAGAAGGCGCAACCTGTTTTCCTATAGCTGGTTGCGCCTTCTCTTGTTCTGCCCCAACAACCTGCCTATACACAACTGGTACACTTTCTCGCTCAAATAGCACCTCGCCTACCCGTTCGACCGCCTCGGCCAGCCGCTCCTCACGCACCCGTCCATACACATTCATCGTCAAGTCCAACGTCGAATGCCGCGCCAGCTCTTGCGCTTCTTTAGGTGTTACTTGCCCCTGCTCCAACACGAGATTTATGAAGGCCACCCTACAGGCATGAAAATCCAGTTTGCCCTTCGGCGTATGCTTCGGAATACCCGCAGCTTTCAGGTCAATATTCAAAACGCGATCGGTCTGGGAAGCCACATACAGCAAAGGCCGTTCAGGTATTTGCCGCTTTGATTTGGCTTTCTCGAAGGCCTTCTGATAGATGCGTCCCGCCTCACCAGTCGCAGCGAATGCTTCGAGCCGCTCGACCAGAGTTCGCGGCAAGGGTTGAAAGCCTGAAGTGCGGTTCTTTGTCCACTCCGCATTCAGGTGTAGTCCACCGCGCTTGATGTCGAGATCGCCCACCTGCAATTGCCGCAACTCATTTGCTCGAAGTCCCGACAGGAAGGCCGTCTCGTAAAGCAACCTCCTATGAACCGGAGCGACGCCGAGCAGCGCCGTTATTTCTGCTAATGTCATTGCCCGTCGGATCACCTGGGGCGTCGTATCAAAAGAGGCAAGGCCCTTAAGCGGATTATCAGCGAGATAGCTCCGTTGGACGCACCAGTTGCAAAAAGCACTCAATCCCTCGGCGTAGTTGTTTAGGGTCTTTCCCGTCCTCCCCTGTTCCCGTAAACCGCGCAAAGCCTTTTCTACGCGCACCAGGACTCCGTCAAGGTCTCCGAGTATCTCCAGTCCAAGTTCATCCCGCCACCAATCTAATTGCGTCTTGCGGCTTCTCAGATGAATCTTGCTCCACGCCCGTCCTCCCCGGCCGCCTTGAGATCCACCCCAGGCCAGGTATTCCTCGGCAACGTCCTTGATTAGGTCTTTACGACGCTTCTCGATAGTATTGGGCGCCGGCCGATACCCATCCCGGATCTCACGATGTTCCTTTTCCTTCGCATGAGCCGTTTCGAGTGCTTTCTTCTTGGACGGCGCGGTAAACCATTTCCGCTCTCCTTCGTAGTTCATGTACCACGCTTGATAGAGTCCACCGGCCGTTGTGTTCTTTCGGACTCCAGCCATTATTCTCGATTCCCTTCTCGCCAAGGACGCAATATCAGAGCAGCCATCGACATACCCTCTTTTTTCGCCAGTGCATCCAATTTTGCGTACTCTGACTTTGTTAAGTAGACCGTAACCTTCTCCGATTGTTTACTTTTTTCTGACTTGGGACGCCTGCCCGTTCTTCGCTTATCAGCATCCCGCTGTGCCTGAGTTCTTCTTTTTCCCATAAGTATATCTTAATTTCACACCGTTTATAAGTCAAGACTACAATCTGGCGATCTTTTTCTTAAACTGCCTTTCATTTTCTACTGCTTCAGCCAATCGGCTTTCGATATGTGCAATAATCGCCCCCACCGTCCATGCATTGCTACCGAATAAGCGGCATGGCGGAGGTAATTCGCCCCGACCGATAGCGCGTTTTACGCTACCGACATGCCTCTTAAACAAGTAGGCGATTCCCTCCTCAGTGATGATTGATGCAGGCTTTAATTCCCCGAGAAGGGCGATTATACCAGGAGGAGAAGCCAACTCCTCTTGGTCTTCGACATCCAATATTGGCCTTAAATCATTTGATTTTTCACGTTCCATAGTCTCATCTCCCTTTAGTATTCGCATCACTTTTCTGCATGATGTTGATTTGTTTCTCAGCTACATTTACCTGGATGTTCGGTCCCAACAGCTTACGCACCTGGGCGAGGGCTTTGCAGGCCTGCAGGAACCGCCTCGTCGCTTGGTCCTGGCGCCGCTGGAAGTAGTCACCCTGCTGGATCGTTGGATTTTGCCGTGTCGCCGAAAGAATGTCCGCGTGATGGGCCTGAATCCAACAACAGACGATCCGCTCGATCAGGATAGACTCCAAGGGATTTGGATTGGGTCCCTCCAGGTCTTCACGCATGTTTCTTACCCGATCCTTAATGCCTTGGTGATAAAATAGATTCTTGCCGGTATAGGCTCTGATGAGAGTGTTCTCGCATTTTCCCGCTAAATCGCCATATTCCTCGAGGAGCTTGGCGCTGAGTTCGGGTGCGACGCTTTTAAACTCCGTCAACGCCAGGGCATCACCCTCCCGGATTCTGGCTGAAAGCTCATTAGTCTTTTTGAAGTAGGCTCCGCTCTCCAATTGATCGGATTCTCCCGCGGCCTTGCTCTTCCTATTACTCGGTTTTTTACTCACGTCTCTTTCTCCATTCCCCACGATGGTGTTGGTGATAACCGGCTACATTCAGCTCCAAGCTCATAAGCTCCTTTACCATCTCTTCCAGCTTTTCCATCTGCCCGTCTGCCTGCTCTATCTCCTCCTGTTCAGCTTTCCATTTAAGGCGGCCTATTTCGCGTCGGGTACATTCAAGCTGGTCCATTTCGGCTGCCAGCTCTCCGAGACGTCCCGAGCCACAGTATTCCCGGACGACGCGACCGCTATCTCTGCGACTGCGCGTGTAATAGCGACCCGACCCGCGGCGAGATTCCCAGGCCATGTCAATTACACCTTGTGTTACGTTTTGCCGATTGCCCCGCTTCTAACGCCGATCCCGTCCTGCGCTCATACATAGTTCGCACGATCCCCTCAGCTCTTGCTGTTGCATCTACTTGCGATAGACCGCCGTCGTATTCCATGATCGCGGCGCGTTCCTCGAAGACTTCGCGCCACTCATCCGGCCAATCTGCAAGGACGTCCGGAAGCTCGGCCGCGACGACCGGCGGCGCGGCGATTTGCGTACGTTCGATAAGACCATGGGTTTTCAAATATTCAATCCAGCGATTCATGTTGTTTTTCCCAACTCGACAGTCGACAAATGGGTTTTAGTTGTTGATATACCTGCAATTAGAACGTCATCTGACATTTCAAACCTACTCGACAGTCTGTCTTGTCGACTCGACGCACTCTCTCGAACTCGACACGCTTTCTTCTTTGGCCACAACAAGATGTGACATCTGGTCGAGTGTCGAGCCGTCAGTCAGGTAGAATTTACTCGCGCCACGCTGTCCTGAGATACGCCGCGCAGGCGATGCCCAGCTTCCCTGACCCTTTTCCTGTAGCTGGTCCAGAATTTTTCGAGCCTCAGCAGCTTTATTTATCCCGGCGACCTTAGACCGTTGTAGATCCCGGGCGGTGACGCCGTCGCGGTCTCTACGCCGGATCCAATTCACGACTTTTCTCAACCGTCTATCGCCATCGCTTTCACTGATAACAGAGTAAATGCGCCGGGCATGACTCTTGAAGTATTCGGCCAAGAGAGTACCGGCGACCACACTGGCAACATCGACGCGATCGGGATCATCGACTTCGCCGGCCGCCCATCGAGTAAGGTGCGTAATTAGGATCAGGCGGCTGCATTGTGCGGACATCTTGGACCATACACCCTTCAGATGGTCTTGCCCTTCCATTAACTCCTGTTGATTGAAGGCGTACCATTTTTTCCAATGAACATGTGCTTCGTCGGTCATCACGACCTTTGAGGTCTCTTCGTCAACGTCCAGCTCATAGAGTTGGTTATAGAGCTGTCCAACATCTTCCATCGTGGCCGATGCGATCTCTTCATCCGACCACGAATCTGGAACTATGAAATCGGGATAAGTGAAGAGTATCCGGTCCATCAAACCATCGTCCCAACGGGCTTCGTGCAACAAGGCCTGCAGGGTATCGGTCTGGATAGTCCCAATGATGCCGAGAAAAGGGTGTGCCAGGAAAAGAGGGCGATCCTGGTTTTTTCGATCTACTGGGCTTGGGGTGCCGCTCCACATCGAGAGATAAAACTGGCGATCGCTACCTTTGCCACCCTTATAAGCGTTCATGGCTTGCGCCCATGCTGAAAGCTCGTCGCGGTAGATCAGGATGCCCCGTGGATTCTCGTCCAGGACCTTAGCAAGTGACTCGACGGTGATGTCCGAGACATAGACTCGCTCCATCGTCGGCTTGTCTGGCCGCGAGTGCTTTTCGGGGTTTTTCTGCCACTGTCTTTGTGCCGCCTCGTATTCTTCCAGGCGGCTCTGGAAGACCTCAAACAGGCTTTGAGCGCGTTTCATTAAAGGATCGGCCGCCTGCATCAGAGCCGGACTCTTGGCCGCACCAGGATCGGCGACTATCGCGGCGTATAGCCCACCGTACTCATCCCAGCCTCTCTTCAATTGCAGGCACCGGGAACGACCTATTGCCGATCCCGCTATGACCAAGGATGAAACTGCTATGTAGTCGATTGGACATTGGATCGCGGCAGCACCTTCAACACACAGGCGCCTCAAGGGTTCGGCCAGGGCGTCTATGGGGAAAGAATTGATGCAATCCGCGGCATCGACTTCGTCCTCCTCCGCGATCCATTCATCGGCAGTATCAAGCATCGAGCGAACGCGGTCTATACCATATTCCTTCAGTTCGTCGGTCACATCCCATCCCTTAGGCCTGTCCGGAGGCCAGGAGGCTATGCACACTTTGGCGGCATATTTACTCAGACTCTCAGCGCGACCTTCGGCACCGCTGCACCCGGCACCGTCGTTATCCATTGATATTGTTATGTTCTTTCCTTCAAAGTGCCGCGAAAGATCATCTGGCCAGGTAGTTGCTCCCGCCGTGACCGTGATTGCGGGAACGCCATGGCTGATGAGGGCCAGCGCGTCGAGTTCGCCTTCGACAACCACCAGGTCGTCGTGGGAGAGCTGGTCGATCGGATATAAGCGGGGTGCGCCGTATCCTTTTGCCCAATGGGTAATCTTGCTTGATCCTTCATTACGGAGTTCGGGCCGTAGCCATAGGCGGACATCGCGAACGAGTCCCGCATCATCGAAAATGGGAATCGTTATCTGCCGGTTTCTGTTCTTTTCTGCCAACCCAAGCCGATAGTGATCGATTACCTTATTTGAGAGGAGTCTCTCGCGACACAGATAATCTCGCTCCTGACTACCGAGTCGCTGTTGCATCAACGCGATCTCGCTTTCGGCAATGGGCTGCACGGATGATTTTCTTGGCCTACTCTTTGCCCTTCTTGTCTCGTGGCAAAACAGATCGCGCATATCGCAGCCGATGCTCTTCAGGACGTCCTGGGTCGAGCAACCCGCATGGCATTTAATTAGAATCCGATCGTCTTTCTCCTGCACTGACAGACTTGGCTTGCGGTCGTCATGTGCAGGACATCGAGCGATATGACCGCTGCCGCTGGATTGCACTCCCTCGAGGCGTTCGAGAATCTCTTCGCAGTTCATTTTCTGGCTCCTACTGGTATCTGGTGCTGATCGAGATAATCGGCCAGATCCTGGGGCCGGAAGCGCACCAGTTTGCCGATTTTTACGTGCGGCACACGCCGCTGACTTACCCATACCCTCAAGGTTTTGGGTGTGCATCCGAGTATCTTTGCCGCTTCTGCGACTCCAAGGGTTCGTTCGAGCATGTATCGCCTCTTCGTTTAATGGAAGTCCTTCTGTATCCCTACCCGTTAATGTGATTAAATTGCCATACGCAAAAGGGACCGGTGAATGTCAATTCACCGGTCCCTTTATGCATAAGACGCTGTTTCTTAACTGTTTTTTGCCACCGAACTTACTCTACTTTTTTATTATGCTCCTTGATGATGTTTTTTATTGTCTGTTCGGAGAGACCAGATTCGTGTGCGATTATGGTACGTGCGATCTTCTTGGAAGTCGTTCTGTTGTAAGGCACCCAACGCTTTAGATGTTCGATAGCCTGTTCCCGCTCGGCCGTGGTCAAATCCCCTTCTACTCTGTTGTCTACAGTAAAAGCATACAGATAGCGATACGGTGCTTCCTCTATGAGTTGATCGAGCAATCGCCCCAATCGTATCGCGCGGTTTCTCTCTTTGCCCGATAGTGCCTTATACTTCTTGCCCAACTCGTCAGACAAACGCCTGTATTCCTCGTAATGCTTATAGACAGCCTCATGGTTGCCCCAATTTCCTGCCCCCTTCAGGGGGCTGAGCGCGTCGCCAATGCGCTTGAACTTGGCGTTAAATATAGCGCGAAGGTCTTGATCTCCACTCTTGGCAAGTATTTGCCAATTTTCTATTTGGCAGAGAATTACCGGATCTGACAGCCAGTAAGCATCGTCTTCGATTAGAGTGAAGAAAACCTCGTCGGCTACTTGCCAATAGCGAGGCTGCCGCCCTGGACTTTGAGCAAGAAAGCGAGGAAAAACTGCTTCAAGCAGGAGACGATTGAGGTGAACGATCTCACTGGGCTGCCGCACTTGCACATCTATAGCCAGCAGCTCTTTAACTTCATCGGATTTGGGGACTGATCTGAAGGATTCCTCTTCATATAGATCAGGACATTTGAGCAGTCGGCTGAACGCCTCGGCGACGCGATTGCGCCAGGTATTCAGTGTATGCTCAGTGCGGATCTTCTCGCGGATCTCAGGCCATGTGTCTCCCACGAAAGAGCGTATCCCGGGATCCTCATCAAGACTCTCGATGGCTTCCCATACATTATCGGAAATTTGATCGGCTTGTGTCAGTTCGGCCAGGTCTGGATTGTTTAGTATGACCCATATACCCCGGAGCTGGGGATTGTCCTCGGTTATCTCCCGAGCGCGTTCGAGCTTTTTTTCCCATTCAGGCACGGCAGCGGATTCCACAATCTGCCATACTTCATCGGGAAGAAGCTGCTTGATGCGTTTGGCCGGCCTCGGAAATGACCTGCTGGCCTCATCACGCAATTGGCCGCAGAAGAGGGTAAAATCGGAAAGCTCGTCCCCCGAAATACCTGGTCGAACTCGGCGGTGGGGCGGGATAGGATCGTGATCCTCGGGTTGGCGAAGTGCTTTGTGTAGTTCACGTTGAAAATCTAATTGATATTCACGGGCATAATAGAGTAATGCTGTGTTATCGACCTCCTTCGTTTCTGCAATCTTTCTTATTAATTCATTAAGCTTCATACACACCGTAACACCATAAATTACAAATATATAAGCTAAATTTCCCGACGCATCCCGACGCTATATAACATAGACCTTGTCGCTATTAGCTTGTTCCGTATCTTCTAAGGCACCGCGAAAGGGAGACCTGTTGTCCAAAAAAAAGCAAAAATCTGCTGATCGCATTGAAGCTATGAACATTGTGTTGGTGGGCCGATTTAATCCCAGCATCTTCCATCCTGATTGGTTCATCAACGAAGAGTTAATTTCTCGCGATGACGTCGCTAAAGCAAATCTTCAGATAAATGACCCGA
>JACLAC010002041.1_pt1 | contig 24780 bp, 20 predicted proteins | sample 8027881 | NCBI WGS metagenome assembly JACLAC01 (sample SAMN15725517, study PRJNA655200) | protist metagenome | isolation source: fluorescence activated cell sorting (FACS) single amplified genomes of... | place: Spain: Blaines Bay Microbial Observatory, Mediterranean Sea | collected 2016-01-19 | reverse complement strand
TGTCGCACTTCGGAGTTGAATCTGCGTTGAATTACTTTTTCTTGTACCAACATATTCTTTCTCCCAGTGCATCCTTTTTTTAGAGGGCTGACAACTCAGGTCCCTTGAGTTGACGCTCTCCTAGTTCTCATTTCACATCTTCATTCCTCTGCAGGGCTTGCCCCATCCCTAGGGCATCCGAAGTTTTAGCAGGTTTTTGTTTATCTTATATCTCATACCTGTCTCTATTTCAGGAGAAAATACCATGAATAAAAAAACGATGAACCGTCTGACCGAGGTCCAGGTCCGCAAGGCCAAGCCCCTTGAAGGACCCTATAAGATTCCAGAAGGAGGTGGGATGTATCTGTTGGTGCATTACAACGGATCAAGTATTGAAGGATCAACTACCGGATCGGCGGACAGCAGCTGAACCAGGTGCAGAAGTCATTAATATCAGCAGAACATTGAAACCCGACTGAGCGAGCATCGCCGCCGGAATCAGCGTATCGAAGTTATGCTGTGAACTTTTGATGCTGTGCACCACAATAATGGTCTCTTTCCTTTCTGGATAGGAAGGCGTCATCCACAACCCTCGATGTTGACGGGGCGCGAGGGATCCAGAATGCGAACCGCCTCAAATCGAACGTTGCGCAGCCACCAGCGTGACAAATCATGGCCCATCCAACGTTCCCAGCGCTCGCCTCGAAACGGGCCCTGCCCCCACCTGGGAGTTACAAAGCGCAATGGTGAATTTTCCGCATGACACAGGTGCACGCTACAATACACCGCTGTGCCGGTGCGGTACACATAGACACCAATACCCATGACCCTGATCAAAAGAAGCAGCATGAGGACGATAACGCTCTTTGGCAGCATGCGTCATAACCGCCTCTATCGATGTGGCGTGTACCGTCCTACAACCTAGAGAGGTATTGTGGCCGCGTGGACCTGGTCTGAGGGACGAATGCGCGGCGCAGACCGGATCAGCATTCGTGTGTAGTCCGACTGGGGGAACTCAATCAGACGTTTGGTGTCCTCCTCCTCTACAAGGCGTCCAGACTTCAGCACGCCAATACGATGCGCCATCACTCTAACGACCGCAAGGTCATGGGTGATAAACAGATACGTCAGTCCAAGATCCTTCTGAAGATCTTTCAGAAGATTCAGGACCTGCGCCTGAACCGAGACATCCAGAGCCGACGTGGGCTCATCGCAGACAATGAAATCTGGGCGAGACGCCAGTGCCCGGGCAATCGAGATACGCTGCCGCTGTCCGCCGGAGAATTCATGCGGAAACCGCGAGGCGTCTGAGACCGAAAGCCCCACCTGCTCCAGCAACTCATGCACCCGATGCGTTTCCGCTTTTGGCCCATGCGTGAGGCCAAAAACCCGTAATGGTTCCGCAAGGATGCTACCCACCCGCCATCGTGGATTTAGTGAGGCATACGGTGATTGAAAGACCATCTGGAGCCGTTGCCGAATCCTCCGATGTTCCGCCTCGGACCGCGACCGGTCGTAGAGGTTGTGGCCGTCAATGAGAATGTGGCCCGATGAAGGTCGAAGTAGACCCACCGCCATCAACGCAATAGTTGATTTTCCAGACCCGCTTTCTCCAACCAACGCATAGGTTTTTCCTCTCTCGATCGAAAAGGAAACGTCATCGACAGCATCCAGAAACCGCTTCGGTCGCCGAGCCAAAAGTCGTACCAACCAGGGCTCAGAGAGATCGAACCGACGCCTTAGACCCTCAACCTGAATCAGATCAGTCATCTTCATATAAAAAACAGGCTGCTCCGTTTTCAGCCACTTCGGGCTGTTCGGATCGACAACGCGCCATGATTTGTTCACATCTGGGGTGAAAACGACAACCAGGAGGTAGCGCATCTAGGCGCGGCATGGTTCCTCTGATCTGGAACAGATGTGTCCCGATATCGCCCGACTCAACGGAGGGCGTAGACGCGATGAGACCTCGAGTATAGGGATGCTTTGGGTTGCTCAGTATTGTTTTGGTGGGCCCAATCTCTGCAAGACGACCAGCATATAGCACGGCCACACGATCCGTTGTCTCAGCAATTACCCCCATATCATGAGTGATGAGCATGACGGATGCGCCACGCTCGCGACAAAGTCGCTTTAACAGGTCGAGCACCTGAGCCTGGATTGACACATCCAAAGCGGTGGTGGGCTCATCAGCGATAATTAACTCCGGCTCAGCGCACAGGGCGAGCGCAATGACGACCCGCTGGCGCATTCCGCCCGAAAATTCATGCGGATAGGCGCCAAATCGACTGGGATCGATATCGACTTCCTCCAGGCCAGCAATAGCCTTTTTCCGGGCCGCTTCGGCGCTCACCGGTAGATGGGTCAGGATCGTTTCCATGAGCTGATCACCGATCGTTCGCAAGGGATTCAGGCTGGTCAGGGGATCCTGGAAGACCATGCTGATGCGCTTACCGCGGATGAGGCTGGCGTCACCTCGCACTGACTGATCAATCCGTAGGTTGTCCAGCCAAATCTCTCCACTTTCGATATAGCCGGGAGGATCAATAAGCCCGATGATCGCAGCTCCTGTCATAGACTTACCTGCGCCCGATTCACCCACGAACCCGATGATTTCACCTCGTTGAATGTGGAAGGAAATATTGTCGATCGCCACGAGCTTGCCGTGCCGGTGAGGGATCACCACACGTAGATTGCGGACAGAGAGAATGGAATCCGTCATTTCAATCTGGGGTTCAGAATATCCCGAAGCCAGTCGCCCAACAGATTCACCGAAAGCGCGAGTGCCAGTAGCGTGGCAGCCGGGAAGATCAAGATCCACCACTCTCCGGAGAACAGAAAGTCCTGCCCGATTCGGATCAGCGTGCCCAGGCTGGGCTCAGTCGGTGGCGCGCCGACACCCAAAAATGACAGGGTTGCCTCCGCAATAATCGCCAAAGCCAGAGTGATGGTGGCGATTACAAGGACCGGAGACAGGACATTCGGAAGAATATGGCGCAGCATGATCTGCCCGCTGCTCAGCCCGATGAGCCGAGCCGCCTGCACATATTCTTTTTCTTTCTCGACAAGCGTGGTGCCGCGAACGGTTCGGGCAAATGGCACCCACTCTGAAAGCCCGATAGATATAATCAGCACCGAGATGGCCAGCTCGTCACGCATGCTAGGGGGCAATAAACCGCGGGCCACACCGAAAATAAGCATGGCGATCAGAATCGACGGGAAGGTGACCTGAATATCGGCTGCGCGCATAATCAAAGAATCAACCCAGCCTCCGCGGTACCCCGCGAGCAGTCCCAGGCTCACCCCCAGCACCATGGCCAGTATGACGGCCGTCAATCCCACAAAAAGCGATACGCGCAAACCAAAAATAATCGCAGACAGAAGATCGCGGCCCTGGTCGTCCGCCCCCAGCGGAAACACCTCGCCCGTGAACGCGTTGGGCTGCATAGGCGGCGTAAACCCATTCATAAGATTTAGGGATCCAACGTCGAATGGATTGGTCGGTGCAACGAGTTCTGCGAACACCGCCAGAAGAAACAAGACGACTACCACAGCAAACGAAACGATTGTGACCGGCGATCGTTTGAAATCATAGAGAAAGTCGCTCTCTTGAAAGCGACGTAAAAAACGCTTCTCGCTAATCATCAACTTTTGCGTCTCAATTGCCCATCGCGGATTCGGGGGTCGATGGCAAGATAAAGGAGATCAACAATCAAATTGATGACTACAAACAAAGTGCCAACCAGAAGCAGATAAGCTGACATGACGGGGATATCTACAAAAAAGACCGCGTTGATAAACATCAGCCCCACGCCTGGCCACTGAAACACAGTCTCCGTAATAATCGCAAAGGCTACAATCGATCCCAGTTGCAAGCCAGCGACAGTAATCACTGGCACCAGGGTGTTCTTCAGCGCATGACTGAAATACACCACCCGTTCGGAGAGACCGCGAGCCCGCGCAAAACGAATAAAATCCTGTCGCAGCACCTCCAGCATCTCGGCACGAACAAGGCGCATGATCAAGGTCATCTGGTAAAGACCCAGGGTGATGGCAGGAAGCACAAGTGATTTCAGTCCGGATACGGTCAGCAAACTGGTCGACCAGAAACCCAACTGAACGGTTTCTCCTCGACCGAAACTGGGAAGCCAGCCGAGCTCGACCGCGAAAAGCCAAATCAGCAGCACGCCAATCAGAAACGTAGGCAGCGACACCCCAATCAACGAGCTGGACATGATGAAATTTGCAAGAAGACCATTTCTGCGAATGGCCGTGTAAATGCCTAGCAAAGTGCCGAGAATCATCGCGAACAACGCCGAAACAATGGCGAGCTCCAACGTTGCCGGTAAACGCTCGAGGATCATATCGGCCACGGGCAGGGCGCCCCGGTACGAATTGCCGAAATCAAACTGCACTGCTCGCGTGACGAAGTCCAGATATTGTTCATGCAGTGGGTCATTCAGACCCAGCGCCTCGATTAACGCGTCGCGCTGTTCTACCGTTGCCTCTTGACCAAGAAGATTGTCGACCGGATTGCCGACATAACGAAAAATCATGAAGGAAATGAAGGCGACCAGAAAAAGCACGAATACCGACTGGCCGAGGCGCCGAAGAATGATCAGAAGCATAGCGCCATAAGACTAAAGGAACCGAACACCTGCGGCATACAGGCCCGATGTCTCCCTGTGAATACCGCAACGGACTGGACGAAACCCATGCGAGGTTCGTCCAGTCCGCGCCGATGATTTACTTGAAGGTGAGGAACTGGAAGTGCGGCTGATCCTCAGGCTGAACCGCAAAATCGATCTTGTCCTTCATGCCCCAGTTGAGTACCTGATTATGGATAGGCAGGTACATCTGCTGAGCCTGAATCGCGGCCCAGATCTTAGCTATTGTTGCATTACGAACGGTCAGATCGGTTTCTGATTCAAGGCTGACGATCATGGCGTCCACGGCTGGATCCGAGTAGCCCGTGGGGTTCCATGAACCACGATCACTGGTCTTGGTGTGAACGAGGAAGTTAAAGATGTAATGCGAGTCAAACGTCGGTACACCCCAGCCAAGCATGTAGAAGTCTGAATCACCACCCTTGATGAACGGGAAATGCTGGGCCTTCGGCTTAGCATCAAGCGTCACCTTGATCCCGATTTGACCCATCATGCCCACGGCCGCCTGACAGATCGCCTCATCATTGATGTAGCGGTCATTTGGGCAGTTCAGGGTAATTTCAAATCCATTGGCATAACCGGCATCGGCCATAAGCGCCTTTGCGGCGGCAATATCTGGCGCCGGATAGGAGTTTAGTTGTGGCGTCCAGCCATTCACGAATGGAGGCATGATCACCCCCGTGGGATCTGACTGATCGCGCATGACCACTTTTTTGATGGCTTCGCGATTAATTGCGATGTTCATCGCTTGCCGGACGCGCAGATCGGCGGTGGGACCTTTCGCATTGTCGACTCCGAAGAAGATCACGCGGTTTTGCGCTGCCGTATTCACCTTTAGGCCGGCTGTTGAATTCACACGGCCAAGATCCTGCACGGGAACATCCTGAATGATGTCCACCTCACCAGACAATAAGGCAGCCACGCGGGTCGCAGCAGACTGAATCGGGGTGTAAATGATCTCAGTCACCTGGTTCGGATAGATGCTCTTGCCCCAGTAATCCAGGTTGGCTGTGAGAACGGTTTTTTCGTCGATCGTGCGGCTTACCAATTTGAATGCGCCAGTGCCATTGGTATTCATGGTCGCAAAATTGGTCTCGCCTTTGGCTACATTGTGAGGCGTCATCACGTTATTCGCCTCGGCCCAATCCTTATCCATCATGAACATGTTGGTTAGATTGTTGACCAGCAGCGGGTTGGGTCCGTTGGTTTCGATATCGACTGTGTGGGAATCTACCGCCCGCACTTCCTTCACCGATGACAAAAGTTCTTTCATATCCGATCCGTCGGCCATCGCCCGGTTCAGCGAGAACACAACGTCTTCCGAGTCGAAGGCAGCGCCGTCATGATATGTCACGCCTTTGCGCAGCTTTAAGCGCCACACGTTGGGATTGTCCGGTAGCGCAGCCCATTCAGTAGCGAGCGATGGAATGATGGCCCCGGACATATCGCGCTGCAGGAGCGAGTCATAGATCTGATGGGCTAGCGCATGGGTCGGCCCCTCATTTTGGGCATGCGGGTCCATGGTTAGCGAGTCACCAGCACGCGCCCAGCGAATGGTTTCGGCGAAGGCCATCGACGAGACAAACAGCCCTATGACCATTCCGACTAGGAGTCGGGTAGTAAAAGATTTCATAGGCCCTTTCTTCTTTGATTGTACACGCACAACTGCACCTTATTTAGAAAGCTGCATAACTACAAATCTGAGTAGACCCCTGGCACATTCAAATAGCAAGACAGTAATCGGTGCGAGTGGCGGGTCGCTTCGAACCTGGGTACTTACCGAGCGTATTTCCAATTTTAAATGAAGGATCCGAATAAATGCATCTGTGGTTTTACTAAGTTTTCAACCTGAAATAACCGCAAGAACAATTTTATCAGAAACACATTAATAGGTTAGTCGTACTTGAATGATCTGAAAACGCTATCAAAGCAATAGCTTTTTTTCTGACCTTGGATATCGGTAAATCATTTCAGCATTAGGGTGAACTGATCTCTGTGGGAGTTCAATTCTCTGGAGTTTCCCAGTTTGAGCAGATTTCTCGATAGCAAGTAAAATAGCAAGATCTGCAAGACCCTCTAATCCATCTGCTTCAGGGGGGTTACCATTGCGTATACATTCTGAAAAATAGGCCGTCATGCCAGCAAAATGGTCCGTGTAGGGAAACTGATCCGTTTTCATAGCCTCTTGATTACGTTGCTGAAGCCTCATAGCACTTTCGAAACGGTAGGCAGGATCCATTGTGAGACTTCCTGCTGTTCCCACGACAGTATAACTGTCACAAGTATCTGCTCCAAAACTTGCTATGAACTGGGCGATTCGACCCCTTGGAAAAACCATTGTGGCAGCAATGGTTTCTTCCACCTGATTAAAAAGCGGATTGTCTGTTCTTTCGTTGCAGGATGCCCAAACTTCTGTAGGTTCTGCCTCAAAAAGATGTCGGGCGGCATTGATGCAATATACTCCCAGATCTTGCAGTGGTCCCCCCCAGAGGCTGCTTTGCAGTCGATGATTCTCAGGTTGAATCTGAAAGGAAAGGATCGAATTGAATATGCGCGGCTCCCCAATCTGTCCGTGGCGAATTCGTTCCAGGGCCTCCACAGTACCAGGTTCGGAGTGCAGGCGATAGGCCGTCATCAAATACACACTATTCTCTTCGGCAGCTTCGATCATGGCTTTTCCCTCTTGAAGGGAAACAGCAAGTGGCTTCTCTACTAGTATATGCTTACCGGCCTTTGCAGCCTGAATGGTATATTCAGCATGCATTGAGTTGGGCAGTGCCACATAAACTGCATCACAAACATCTTCATTTAACATCCCTGCATACTGCTCATATCCGAACACATGAGGTACTTGATGGAACTCAGCGAGTCTTCTTCCCTTTTCCACCGAGCCAGTCACAATTGCTGAAACAACCGAATTTTCCGTCTGCCAAACTCCTGGTAAAAAAGCTTCTTGAGAAATCCAACCTGCGCCCACCACAGCGTATCGAACTTTTTTCACAACTGACTCCCAAACTGTATTTTTTTAGACTCTGACCTCTTAGCTCATTGCTTTTGAGCCGCACCGAGCAGAACTTGAAAAATTTTTTCTCGTGCCGGTGGTAAGGATTCAAGATGGATCTGTTGCCAGCCAGATCTCTTCAACATTTTTTGGAGATTCTCAGCGGAAAAGCCCTGCCAAGAATGCTGCAACTTATCACGGACCCACCCCTGGTTGTGACTCTCCAATTCAGCTATCAGTAGGCAGCCTCCCTTTCGGCATATTCGATTGGCTTGCCTCAAGCCGACTTCAGGTTCCTTGAGATGGTGAAGAGCCTGGGAAAAAACTACTACATCTACTGATTCATCGGTGAGCGACAATTTTTCCAACGGCTCCTGAATCCATTCTACGTTTTGGAGGCCGGATAAAAGCAAATTTTGTCGGGCAACTCGAAGAGGTTCACTTTCAAAATCTACTCCGATTACTTTCTCAGCACATCTGGCAAGCTCTAAAGTTAGGGTCCCATCTCCGCAACCAAGATCTGCAATCTGTAAATTAGGCTTAAGAGTACCAATCAAACGACCAAGCAACCGGGACCAGGCAGACCAAGATTGACCCGGTTCCAAAAGTTTTTCATTAAGTCCAGGCCCCCCGAGGCGGCGCTGGTGCAAAATTTCCTGCAGACGAACTTGGTCATGGTGCGGGTCATCTAGATCTTCAAGTTGATGGTGTAAATACTGAACAAAAAGTCTGAGATCCTCATCCTGGTCAATTAATGGGGTCAACTGATAATAAGACCACACCCCTTCTTTGCGCTCCTGAATCACACCCATCTTGCGCAAATGACTTAGATGCCGTGAAATACCAGATTGAGCTAAGCCCAGAATCTGGGTAAGTTCACTGACATTCAAAGCCTGCTCAGAAAGCAGTTTAAGCAGCCTTAATCGGGTCTCATCACCCAATATTCGTAACGACTGCGCAATCCTTTCCATTCATTTTCCTCAGGCCAAAAATTTTAAATGCAATCCTATGCGCTGGTTACCGGAGCTTCAACTGGAATCGGGCGTGAGATCGCCAGTTGTTTTGCCAAGGATCAAATTCCACTGATTCTAGTCTCACGCCAGATAGAAGTGCTTGAAAAAGTTAGATTTGACTTGATAGAGGTTTCAAAACAACCAATTGAATTGATTTCAATGGATTTGTCCCATCCTCAAGCTGCAGGCGAGCTTTGCCGTAGGACTGAAGATTTGGGGTTTGAAGTAGAGTACCTAGTCAACAATGCAGGCTTTGGTAACTTTGGAAATGTTCAGGATTTACCCGAGGGAAAAGACGAGGAATTGTTACAATTGAACACTGTCACGCTTACCGGCCTCACAGAACGCTTTGTTTCAAAAATGCTCGAGCAAGGAAGAGGCCGTATTTTAAATGTAGCCAGCACAGCTGCCTTTCAACCAATTCCCAACATGGCGGCTTACGCTGCTTCCAAAGCCTATGTCCTACACTATTCAGAAGCACTGGCTGAGGAACTCCGTGGCACTAAGGTGACAGTCTCTGCCCTATGTCCAGGGCCAACTGCAACAGACTTTGGTAAAAGAGCGGGTGTAGAGATGCTTCCTTTTTTTGAAGGCCCACTCGTAATGACTGCTGACAGGGTGGCAAGAGAGGGGTACTTAGGGATGCTTGCAGGCAAAAGAATTATTATCAACGGCAGACTAAACCAAATTGGAACATTTTCAAATAGATTCAGTCCTCGCTGGTTATCCTGCTGGATTGCTGGCCAATTGATGCGAAGCGTAAAACGAAGGGGACAAGCATCTTAGTAACTCTTTTGGGAATTACGGTTGAAACTCACTGAAGGCACTTCAGATTCTTAATCTGTTGAGATTAGGCTGTTGAGGCAGGCATAACCCGCTACAACCCCACCTTCATTGACATTGGAAGCCTTTGTCCGCACCAAATGTCCCACAGGCATATTGATCCTTAGATCACCAGAGTGCGCTCTTAGCAACCCAAAGATTCCAAGCTCACTGATGCATTGGTGATACTGAGCCTGTTCCTGAACCAGAAGAAGGCTTTCTGTTGTCTCTGCTTCAATGCGTTTCATCGCAATCCAAGCCCTGTCTTCACTCGTAGGTAAAGAAGTCAAAAAGTCTCTAATTTCTGCTCCATAGACATTATTGCCACCACCTTCTCTTTGAGGTTTGAGCACGTATTGCTCTGCATTTTCAGCCAGAAATTCTCTCGCGGTTCGACCTTCTACCTCTTCTTCTAAGCCAAACATCATTGCAAAATAAGCCTTCAATTGATCTGCGATGGACTCGGGAACAAATTCACTCAAGATGCTGGAATCCGCTAACACTTGTTGAATTTTCTTGGTACCAGCGAGTTGCATTGAGGCTTCAGGAACTAGGACTGCAGAAGAGGCTTCCAGCATTCTTCTGGCTGAACGACTCTCCTCATCAGGAAGATCCCCAGGTGCATATCCGGCTCTAAAGTACGCAACCCCAATTCGATGTGGACCAACCCAGAGGTCACCATTCTTGAGTTTCCCTTTCTGATGGACTTCTGCCAATGTCGCCCGAACAACCCTAGCACCACGATGACTCAGTGCAGCAAATAGCCCCATCTGATCAAACCAATTTCTCTCTTTAGGCTGGACCAACATCAGTAAAGCTGCATCCTGCCAACCAAGATTTTCAATTGTCTCTTTGATTCCACTTGCAAAGCCTGCGGTGGCATCATGAGAAAGAGGAGCTACTTTCAGAATATTTTCTTGCTGAAGTTGCTGGTGAAGGGCAGTGACCCTCCCCGAGAGGTGAGCAAAACTCGCTGAAATCGTGTTGAATTCGACTTGTAGGGGCTGAAGATCTCCATTTTGTTTTCTTTCGAAGAGAAAATCATTTCGATTGATGAGGAGCTGTTGGTCCTGTCGTTTTTCATTCGGAATTAAGGAGAGTAAGAATCGTACAAATTCATCTACTTTTGCAGTAGGCTCAAGAATTTCCCTCAGAAAATCAGAATTTTGGGCAACTTTCCAAAAAAGCAGGCTTGACCACTGTGTATGTATTTGAAGTTGTGAGATCAGGGAAGCAGGTAGCTGAAAGGGCGTCAGCGAGAATGGAGCATGAACGAGTTGTCCGTCTGGATTTTTCTGAAGCAATCCAAAGTAATGAGCACGATCAACAATATTCCGTAGTTCCTCTGGAGTCATGGATTAGTTTAACGTGCTCTGACTATGCAGAAAGAGTTCTCGACTGAGCCAGCTATCAAAGGAGTCAGCAGAGTAGTAACGTTCAAGAACCAAGTCAGCAGGGGAAAGGCCCTGTTTTGTGTAACGATCAAAAAATGGTTCCAACCAATTCGCTTGATTTCCGGAATCCATGTGGGATAGCGCAGATTCCAGAATCTTAATTGCCAACTTGTTGAATCTTACATGTCCAACTTCGCCTGTCAGTCCATCCTTGCAAGCAGTTTTTCGAAGCTCAGGAAATAGTTCCGCTGGGATGTCCATTAAGAAACCCTCTAATTCTGTCAGTACACTTTCATTGTAGGTCAGAGCTTGAAGCAATGCTGGAACCGCCATCACATCCTGAGGCTGTTGCGTGTCCATACAGCGCAGCTCCATAATCCTCTTGATCCGCACCTCAGGGAAGAGCATACCAAGATGAGTCAGCCAGTCTTCTTGATTCACTTCGAGTGGCGACTCCTTCTTCATCAATTGGCGGAATGTGTAAGGACCAGGCTGAACCACTTCTCCATCTCGGTAGAGGTGATAAGGACGAACATCCAAAGCCCACTCAATGTAGTCCACCAAGCTGAATTTCTTACTCAGGAAACTGAGAGGTAAACCAGTTCGGAAGGGATCAGTATTTTGCCAAATTCTTCCACGATAGGAGCGATAGCCACTAGGTTCTCCCTCCGCGATTGGGCTGTTTGCAAAAATTGCCGTTAAGAATGGAGTCAGCCTGTTGAGAATCACAAACTTCCGCTCCAAATCCTCCAGTGACTGATAATCAAGGGAGACCTGAACACCACTTGTCGCTTTCATCATCCATTGACCATGAGTATCCACTTCTTTCATGGTCGAGTACATGATTCGATAGCGTTTCTTGTCAAGCAGTGGCAGATCGTCAGGAGTTAGATAAGGATGAACCCCTAAAAACAAGAGCATCCCTCCCCAATCGCTGAGCGACTGCGTGAGTTGTTGAATGTGAACATTGACTGCCTGAGCCACCTCGCTCAAATCCGTTCTGGGAGAGTCCGATAGTTCAACCTGACCACCAGGTTCAATCGATATGTTCTGACCACTGGAATGCAACAAACCTAAAAGCAGCTCACCTTCGTAATGTAGTTCCCAAGGTTGTGTTCCCTGGCTACTTAGTTGTGCCATTTTGAGCAGAAGCTTTCCAATACTGACATCCCCACTGATTGGCAATGATTTCCATTTTTCCTCATCAGATGGTAGCGCCACAAAAGTTTCATACTCCAACCCCATCTTCTCTTGTCGTGTTCCACAACATCGTTGTTGGAGGAAATCCAAAAATTGATTACGGAGTTCCGCAAGCTCCATATTTTCTCGGCAAGTTTTTGTTTATTCGTATCGTAGGGAATCTACCGGCTGAAGCCGAGCAGCTTTGGTCGATGGGTAAATCGTCACCAAAAAACAGATCAAGAATGAGGAAATCGTCGTGAGCAGCACATCGGCCCAGTCAATCAAGACAGGGATTCTGTCTCCTCCAGGATAAACGCCAGGAGGAATATCGATAAATTCAAAAGTCGCCAGGGCCCAACAAATTGTTAATCCCAAGCCAACTCCCGAACAAGTGCCGATCAAACCAATGACCACACCCTGCATCATAAAGATTCTTCGCACGCTTTGATCCGTAGCACCCACTGCTTTGAGAATCGCAATTTCACGTGATTTTTCAAGAACAAGCATGATCAGCGAACTAATTATGTTGAAGGCTGCTACTACGACAATCAATGTGAGAATTACGAAGAGCCCAATTTTTTCAAGCTGCATCACCTGGAAAATACTCTTGTTCTCATCGACCCAACTACTCACAGCAAAGTCAGTGAACTTTGCACGCAATTCATCGGCTACTTCTTGGGCAGTTTCTGGGTCTTTCAAGCGAACTCCCAGACCTGTCACATCATTCTGCATACGATAAACTTTCTGGACGAGCCGATAGTCCATGAAAGCCAGTACCTCATCATATCCTGCGATTCCAGACTTGAAGAAGCCTATTACCATCAATTTCTTGATTCGTGGAACATCTCCCAATGGTGTCATTCTTTGTTCAGAAGAGACGAGTTGAACAGTGTCTCCAAGTTGGACACCTAATTGTTGCGCAAGGTTTGAACCAAGAATAATTCCATCTTGCAGGCCATCTTCTTTAGCTTTGGGATGTGAAAGACGAGCTAAGATTTCATCAGAAATTGTCTGCTGTTCTTCCGTCGTTGGAGGTCTAGGAGAATATCGTTCTTGCCCGAGGAAAAGGCCTAAATTAGTGACTTGGGTTTCTTTGGAAGGATCAATACCTCGTAATAAAGCACCTTTTGGTCGCCTTGTCCCCGTCAGCAGAGCTTGCTTGAAAATATACGGAGCCGTGGCTTGAACTTCAGGATGTTCGAGTATTTGAGGTTGGAGCTCTGGATACTCCGTCATTCGATCCGCCCAAGAGAAAAGGGTCACATGAGGAAGTGACCCTGTGATCGCTTGCCGGAGATTATCTCGGAATCCGTTCATCAAGGAAGTCGCCACAATCAGGGCAATTACCCCAAGGGCCACTCCACAAACTGAAATCCAGGTAATTACAGAAACAGATCGGTCTTTACGAGGGGAAAAGAGGTAGCGTTTTCCAATGAACCACTCATAAGGCAGAGGTTTCACGCTACCAAAGCTCAGTTTAGATTTTGAAGGTAGTTTTCAATCTGATTGGCTGCTTGCGCCAAAGCGTGGGGAAGTTTTTCGGGGGATTTGATGCCTGCCTGGGCCAAGTGAGGCTTGCCCCCACCCCGTCCATCTGCTAGAGCTGCAACTCGGTTCACAATCTCAGCTGCCTTCGCTCCTCGATTGAGAATAGAGTCAGCTACCACACACAACAGAGTAGTCTTACCCTCAAGCTCTGCTCCTAGAAGCGCTATTCCTTCGAGTTCCTTCCGCAAGCTATCTCCCAAAGAACGCAACTCATCCATCGAAGTAGCCTCCACCTTCATTGCTAGGAGAGGGACTCCAGCAACGGACCGGGCATTAGAAATCAAATCTTGGGCAGATCCTGCAGCTGATTGTTTCTTGAGTAGTTGCAGTTCCTTCTCAAGCTTTCTTTTCTCTTCCATCAAGTTTGCGACCTGTGCCCCAATATTCTCAGTCTGTACGTTGAGCAAGTGCTTCAATTCCTGAACTGCATTGCTATCATCTCGGCTGACCTCTTCTGCACGTTCACCAGTGATAGCAACAATTCGGCGGACTCCAGAGGCAATGGCACCTTCAGAAACAATGCGGAAGGAACCAATCTCTCCGGTAGCTGAAGTGTGACATCCTCCACAAAGTTCGGACGAAAAATCATCTAATTGGACAACTCGAACCGTGTCTCCATATTTCTCCCCGAAGAGAGCTGTGACTCCACTATCCACTGCCTGGCGGTAACCAGTTTCAAAGACGTTCAGATCAATGTTTTCACGGATCTTCCGATTGACAAGCCGTTCGATCTCTTCAACTTGATCGCTGCTTAATCGCTCTGAGTGAGTGAAATCAAACCGGAGGTAATCTGGATGAACGATCGAACCCGCCTGGTTGACATGCTGACCTATGATTTGCTTCAGGGCCGCATGGAGCATATGAGTGCCTGTGTGGTTCCTAGTTGTTGCCTTGCGTTTATCGACATCGATCCTAGCGATGACTGGCTCCGGCTCTGGCTTTTCATTGCCGTCACAAACATGAATGATCAAATCTCCTTCTTTGCGAACATCCACCACACTCCAAGTTCGTTGACCTTGCTGTATCGTGCCTTGGTCCGCGACCTGTCCTCCAGATTCAGCATAGAAGGGTGTTGAGTCCAGAGCAAACAACCATTGGCCCGATTCGTTCTGTGCAAAGCGCCGAATCCACGTTTCCACGTTGTAGGAATTGTACCCTATGAATCGAGAATGTGGACCAAATTCCAATTCTTGCCACTCAATTTGAGCAGTCTGAAAACGAGCAGATTCACGAGCTTTGGTACGTTGGGCTTCCATACACACTTCGAAACCTGCTTCGTCTAACTCAAGTTGACGTTCTTCACAAATCAAACGAGTTAAATCAATTGGGAAGCCGTAGGTGTCATAAAGCTTGAACGCATCCTCGCCGTTGAGTTTTTTCTGAGAAATCGTAGCCGGCTGACCCACCATCTGTTCAAAGATCTCTAAACCTCGATCAAGAGTATTTCCGAAGCTCGCTTCTTCTGATTCGATCACTCGGGAAATATGAGCTTGCTGCTGGCGAATCTCCGGGAATGCGTCCCCCATTACCTCAGCAAGCGTAGGCACCAACTTGTGAATGAACGGGGTTTCCATACTAAGTACTCTACCGAAGCGAGTTGCCCTACGCAGCATTCGGCGGAGCACGTACCCACGACCTTCATTGGAGGGGATCGCACCATCGGCAATTGCGAAGCTCAGGGATCTCAGATGGTCTGCAATTACTCGGTAGGCGACACCAATCTCTCCTTCAGCATCTTGCGTTCCTGTAATTTCAGAAATGGCCTGGAGGAGAGGAGTGAAAAGATCTGTGCTATAATTGGAATCAACACCTTGGAGTACGCGACAAACTCTCTCCAACCCCATTCCCGTGTCTACACCTTTTGCTGGCAAAGGGGACAGCTTGCTATCGTTACCCCTGTTGAATTGAATGAAAACAAGGTTCCAAATTTCAATCACCCGAGCATCATCGGCGTTGACCAACGGCACCCCACTTCGATCATCCGTCATATCGATGTGAATCTCACTGCAGGGACCACATGGGCCCGTATCCCCCATTTCCCAGAAGTTTTCTTTCTTGCCAAAGAAATGGATATGATCCGGATTGATATCTGTGCATCTTCTCCAGAGTTCCGCTGCTTCTTCATCAGGAGGTAAGCCATCCTGCTCATCACCACCAAAAACCGTGGCATGAAGCCTAGTTTTGTCCAGGCCCCAAACCTCTGTCAACAGTTCCCAAGCCCAGCGTATTCCTTCTTCCTTAAAGTAGTCTCCAAAGGACCAATTACCCAACATCTCGAAGAATGTGTGGTGGTAGTTGTCCCGGCCCACATCTTCCAAGTCATTGTGTTTTCCACTGGCCCGGATGCATTTTTGAGAATTCGCTGCTCGATTGTAATCGCGTATTCCAGAGCCCAGAAAGACGTCCTTGAATTGGTTCATACCCGCATTGGCAAAAAGCAATGTTGGGTCATCATTCGGTACAACTGGGGAGCTGCGCACAAATCGATGCTGACGTTCTTCAAAGAAGCTTATGAATTCCTGACGGATCTGCTGGGATGTCTTCACGGGAGACTCCTGGAATCAGAATCTGGGAAGGAGATCCCCACTGGGCAGTGGGGACGGCTGGGATGTAAGGCTTACAGAGCCATATATTCGACAACTAGGTGGTCTTCCACCTGGATTGGAATTTCTTCACGAGCCGGAATCACAAGTAGCTTTCCAGTCATCTTGGACCCATCTCTTTCGATATAGCCCAACTGTTGTTCTGAGAGTTCGAACCACTCTTTGTACTTTTCAATGCCCTTGCTGCGGTCACGTATTGTTATCTCGTCTCCAACGCGGACCTCGAATGAAGGCTTATTGACATTTTTGCCATTGACCAAAATATGTCGATGGACGACCATCTGTCGCGCAGCTCTGAGGGTTGGTGAAAATCCCATTCTGTAGACCATGTTGTCCAATCTACGCTCCAACAACTGAACCATGAAAACGTTAGTTTGCTCCTTTGATTTGGAGGCACGATCGTAATAGCGTTTCAGTTGTTTCGCAGTTACACCGTAGTAGTGCTTCAACTTTTGGGTTTCCATCAACTGCATGGCGAATGGCGACAGCTTGGCTCGTCGGCCTGCGCCGTGCTGACCAGGTCGATTCGGTCGGCGTTGAAGAGTGAGTGCAGCGCTAGGTGTGCCGATTAGATTGACACCGAGTGCACGGCAGTGTTTGCGGAGAGTCTTGGTCTTAACAGTCATTGATTTCACTTTCTTTCAGATGGCATCTTACGGACTTTAGGAAAATTCAAGTTCAGGATTGTGATCGTGCCGAAGGCGAACGCGGGATGCCATCCCGAAGCATTTTCGGGTCCTTCCGTCATTCATGAAAAATGCACGAAACCATATAATATATTAAATTTTTCGAATGAAGTCAATGAACTAATGCAACATTCAGGACAGGAGAGAGGAGTTAAACAGAGAGGGAAAGTATGGAGAATGATCTTCAAATGCCTTCTAGGATTGATGCTTTTGATCAGCATTTTACTGATTTCGGTGTTGAGTTGGAGTGCAAGTATCGTTGTACGTTCAAAACCTGACTACGATGGTCTTTTACGGAACCCACAGCTTCAAGCTGAAGTCACAATCTTACGAGATCATTGGGGAGTCCCTCACATCCAAGCCTCTCACTTAAGTGATGCTTGGTTTGCTTTGGGATTCACGGTTGCTCAGGATCGCTTACCCCAGCTGGTCTGGTTCAAACTCCTGGGTCAGGGGAGACTTTCGGAGGTTCTGGGACTTTGGGAACCTCTGAAAAGAATCGATCTGTTGATGCGTGGATTTAAACTGCATCAGGTTGGGAAACGGATGCTGGAATTAGCCAGCCCTGAAGCGAAACAGGCCTTCAAATCCTATTATGCTGGGGTAAATCTGTTCTTGAAGAGGCAATCAGTATTGCCAATAGAGTTGGAGTTGCTCCAACTGTCCGGTTATGAGATTGAGCCCTTTGCTGAAGATGATCTGGTGGGGATGGTGGGAGTGATGGCTCTGCAACTCCACCTTGCTATGCGAGAGGATTTACTGGCTGAAAAGCTCGCCAGAAAAGTAGGGGAAGAGAAGCTAAAAGAACTGTTTCCAAATTATCATGGAGGATCTCCAGCTGTTTTGTCCTCACCTCTACAGATGGGTCATCAATTTTTCCTCCCTAGAGATAAGATTAAAGAGCTCTTGGCATGGTTAGAACCCTTCATGGGTATGGGCCACAGCAACAACTGGGTGGTTGCCCCGAAGCGCACAGTAACCCAAGCAGCCTTGTTAGCGCACGATCCCCACCTCGGTCTTGCGATACCAAATTTCTTTTACGAAGCGCATGTGCAAACACCGGAGATGGAAATCGCAGGTTCGATGGTTCCTGGACTGCCGTTCCTGGTATCAGGTCACAACACAAAAATCGCTTGGGGTATGACAAGCCTTCATGCAGATGCCGGAGATTACTATTCTGAGAAGCTAAGTCCTGACGGCAAGTTTGTTCAAATAGCTGGTGAATGGCAACCCCTGACTACACGGGAAGAGCGCCTGAAGGGTCGTTGGTCTGAGGAGACATTTTTACTGAGGGAGACTCCTCATGGGCCTGTGATTAATGATTTTTTTCGCCCCAACGTTTTGGAAGATTTCCAAAATGAAATTTTGAGTTTTCGCTGGACATTGCTAGTGGACAAATCCAGCAGCGAGATCGAAGGCTTTTTCAAACTGAATCAAGCAAGCAACTGGAATGAATTCCGGTTGGCTCTCTCCTATTTTGGCGGACTTCAACAGAACTTTGCTTATGCAGACAAGCAGGGCAATATTGGTCTCCACCCTGCTGCCAGTCTGCCAATTCGTCAGCGAACTGGACAAAGAATCCTCCCCGGTCACGATGGTTCAGCCGATTGGTTGGGGCTGCGGAGAACTTTGGAATTACCATTCTCCTACAACCCGGCTGAAGGATGGCTAGGTTCTGCTAATAATGCACTTGAGGAACCTGGAATGGGTACCATCGTAGGTTACTTTGCCCCTGGTGAGCGGATGCGAAGAATGGAGCAACTTCTTCAAGGTTCTGGCCTCTTATCTCCGAAAGCCATGCAACGATTTCAAAATGATACCTGTTATCCACTCGCCAAGCTAATTAAAGAGGCTTGGAGTCGTTTGGATTCGATGGAACCTATTCAAGGAGTACCAGTTTCTTCCCTACTTAAAAATTGGGATGGCTGCTTTGCTGCAGAAAGTGTGGCAGCATCCCTCGTTGCCCAATGGGAATGGGAAATTCATGAAATTCTTTTCAAGGATGAACTTGGAGAGGAACTGAGCGAGGATTATAGGGGTTATTCGAGTCAGGCATTGGTTCGTCAAATCCTCGATGGTCTCGCACAAACATGGTTAGATGACATCAACACTTCTACCAAGGAAACCTTAAATGAAGCGATCTTTTCTGCCATGGAGCAAGCCACTACAAAGCTTTCTGACGCTCATGGAGACGATTGGCAGGCGTGGAGGTGGGGCAAAATTCAAACCCTACACATGAAACATCCTTTGGGCTGGATCCCAGGTTTGGGTCGCTGGTTCAGTGCAGGACCTTTTCCAGCACCTGGTTACAGGAGTACCCTTCGAAGAGCCTCTTCAAACCCACCTAACTGGAACGTCAAACACGGAGCTTCCACCCGCCAAGTCATCGATTTTTCAGATCTCAATCGCTCATCCTCTGTTCTTCCTACAGGACAATCCATGCACCCACTCTCACCATTCTTTGCTAACCAAGCCCCTCTGTATGCCAATGGTGACTCTCACCCTTTGTTGATTGATCCCCGAGAAATTCAAGCAAATCAGCGCCATCAGTGGCGTCTCTTACCACCCTGAGTAAGTATTTGACACTTCAGGCTTGTCAAACCCGTTCAACAAAAAGATTGACAGGATAATTCAATCAAAGTAGATGTGGAGAATTTAAATAATCGTAACGTTACGAAAATACAAGAACTTCCAGAAATCTTTTATCCCGTGAGTGCTGGTGGCAGCGCTTTTTTGCTTAAACAAGTAGTTCAGGTCCTGTTCAATCTGGAAAAGTGAGACTCTAGAAGCAATGTTGAAAATTCTATCTAATACGGGATGTAATCCCTTTTTGGCTGCCCGAATAAACACCCAGCACTAGTTCCCCAAGTTTGTTGGAGCATCAGAAATTATGAAAGGATTCGATTACGGCCCAGTTTCTCCTCGCGAGGTTTATTTGTTTGACCTCAATGGGTATATCGTTCTGAGAAATGCACTGAGCACAGAGGAGGTGAATGAGTTGAATCAATGCATTGACTCAATTCCTGAACAAGAGCCCGGAACGTCTTACAGAAACGTACATTTCCACGACTACAAAGATGATGGACAGTCCGGCTTGAATCTGCAGCAAATTTATGAGGCTGGAGAACCATTTGAGAGACTGATAGATCATCCTGCTTGGATTGAACAAATGAAGTTGTTTGTGGGAGGACAAGGAACATTTGATCATGCACATGGACCATTATTCATTGATGAGAACTTTGTAAATTTGCGAGGTGCCGGTAAAGCAATCGGGATGCATTCGGGGGGCTATCCTTCGATCCTCAGAAATCAATTTCGCTTCCATGGAGGGCGCTTCATGTGTGGTCAAGTCAACGCTTTAATTGCCCTGACAAATATAGGCCTAGGTGACGGCGGAACTGTCCTTGTTCCAGGCAGCCACAAATCCAATTTTGAGCATCCAGACTTAAAGAAAGTGGCAATGCGTAGTGAAGGTTTCGGTGAGTTGATCGAGGAAGCGATCGAGATTCAGATGGCCGCTGGAGATGTGCTGGTCTTTGTGGACGGACTCTGTCATGGCTCAGCCAAGCGCAGCAACAGTGGTATTCGACGAATTGCTGTCTATCGATACGGACCCTCCTGGGGAAATTTCCGACACCAGTACCGTCCCTCAAAGGAACTTTTGAAACGACTCACGCCAGAATGCAGGCAGCTGGTAGCTCCCTATACTATGTGGGATTCTCAATTCAATCAGTCTGAAAAAACCCATGCCTGATATACCCACCAAAGATGTTGGTCGTTCACCCGACGGTGGGCACTTACCCAGTCCGACTCCTGCTATCTCACCAACCTCAGCCAACAAAACCTTTTCACTAACTCCTGCCGAACGGATACATCTCGATATCTACGGTTATGTTGTTTTAGAGAAGGTAATCTCTAAGGCCGAGGTTGATTTGCTGGTCGAGACTATTCTTCAGTTTGAGTTGGATTATTACAGAGAGAAAGCGCCTCCTAAGTCTCACATGTTCTTTACTTCTACAAATTGGGATTTCTTCCGGATTGACAATCTACCCCATCTTGCTGCATGTTTCCGAGACTATGTGACAAATCCAAAAATTGTTGGTCTTGCAGAAGACGCGGTTGGAGGCAGTGTACGATTGGAGCAATCAGATGCTCACATTCGCAGGCGAGACCTGAGCCAATCCACTCCAGATAACTATGGATGGCATCGAGGGTTCGACCCTGCTTTCAGTTATCGTAGTAAGGGATTGTTCCACTGCCCGTTTGTAAAATGCCTGACAAACTTGACTGATCTGGGTCCGGACGACGGTGGTACAACCGTGATTGCCGGCAGCCACAAGATGGTCGATATTTCAGAAAAATTGTTGATTGAAGCTGTCAAGGAAAGACCCGAGTTGCGACATCAAGTTGTCGCTCCGGCAGGCTCCACCCTACTTTTTTTCGAATCAACGATTCACGCGGGTGGGATCAATCGATCTGGGAAAGATCGCTTGCTGATTCTGGGTGGATATACACCGGATTTCTTTCAGCCTTGGTTTGATTACGAACCACATCCTGAGTTTTTGGGAACCCTTTCTGCTGAGGAAAAGCCTTTTTACAATGGCAGCCGCAAGTATCACTGGCGCAAGATGAATCGAGATTTAACGAATCCCAAGGTTTAAACACATATCTGAAAAAGTAGCACATGCGAATCGCATTTATTGGTGCTGGTAGCGTTGGCTTCACACAGAAACTGGTTCGGGATATTCTTACTGTTCCTGAACTACAAGAGACGGAATTCTCCCTCCAGGATATCTCTCAAGATAATCTTGAGATGGTGAAACAACTGCTTGAAAAGGACATTTCCGCAAATGAATTACCAGCAAAAGTCTTGTCCAACACAGATCGAGCAGAGGCACTAGCCGGGGCAAAGTATGTCATCAATTGCTCTCGAATTGGCGGCTTGGAAGCCTTCCGACATGATATTGAAATCCCCTTAAAGTACGGAGTGGATCAGTGCGTTGGAGACACAGTTTGTGCTGGTGGAATCCTTTACGGGCAGCGAAGCATCCCTGCAATTCTAGATTTTTGTGAGGACATTCGCAGCTATGCTGAGACCGACGCCCTCTTCCTAAATTACGCCAACCCAATGGCGATGAACACTTGGGCTGCCTTAGATTATGGGAAGGTCAACACGATTGGTCTATGTCATGGAGTGCAAGGAGGCGCAAAGCTTATCTCGGAAGTACTGGGAGCAGAAGATCCAAAGGACTTGGAATATGTCTGCAGCGGGATCAACCACATGACCTGGTATATCCAACTAAAACTTCGTGGTCGTAGCATTGAGAAAGCAGAGCTGCTTGAGGCTTTCCGCAAACATCCAAAGTACTCAAACCAGGAGAAAGTCAGAATTGATGTGCTGGAGCGATTCGGGGTTTTTTCAACGGAGAGCAACGGACATCTGAGCGAGTATCTTCCCTGGTATCGAAAACGACCTGAAGAAATCAATTCGTGGATTGACTTGTCAGACTGGATTCACGGTGAAACCGGGGGTTACTTACGAGTTTGTACTGAGCGTCGTAATTGGTTTGAAGATGATTTTCCAAGATGGCTGGACCAAGCAGGTATGCCATTGGAACAGTACGAGCGTTCAACAGAACACTGCAGCTACATCATCGAGGCCCAAGAAACTGGTAGAGTGTACAGAGGGCATTTCAACACCAAAAATAATGGTGTAATCAAAAATCTACCGGATGATTGTATCATTGAATCTACCGGATTCGTAGACCTCTTCGGGATGCACATGGCTTCAGGGATTGAATTACCGATTGGTTGTGCTTCTGCCTGCAGAACTTCGATTGACGTCCAACGAATGTCAGTTGAGGCCGCAATGAAGGGTGATGTGGATTTACTCAAGCTGGCTGTTCTACATGATCCTCTTGTCGGAGCTGTTTGTTCACCAGAAGAGGTATGGGCCATGGTCGATGAAATGTTGATCGCCCAAGCTCAATGGCTACCTCAATACGAGGAGGCGATTGAACCCGCCCGGCAAAGGCTTTCAAAAAACACTGTCAAAACCCGAACTTGGGCGGGAGCAGCCCGCAAGAAGGTTCGTAATGTTGCTGAACTGAAAGAGGATGTCCACGCCAGTCTAATGGTCGAGGATGACGCTTTTCAGCCCTAAGTGGTCGCTGAAGCGACTGCTCTACCCCACTTGGCAGGCCACTGCCAAGTATAACGGTGAGCCCTGATGGGGTCCCCATTACCTTCACAACGGAGGAAAGTTATGACTTATCCTGAGTTCCAGATCAACGAGGAGAAAATCCTTTCTCTTTGTGAGTCTGCTGAAAAAAAGTCAGAGCAGCTTAGCGTCCTGAATAAAATTGGTAATCATGCCAAAAAAATTGCAGTCACTGCTGCCATGGGGCTATCAGTAGCTGGGGCCTCAACAGCTGTGGCTGATCGCATACCAGCTGAAAAAAGCATGGCAACCCTTAAGTGGGATTTAGTCGGCCAGAGCGATCTATGGGAGTACAAAGCTTTGCCAAGTTACAATGAGGCACCATTTTTATCTGAGATGGTAAAAAGCGGATCGCTTCCTCCAGTTAAAGACAGGCTGCCAAAAGAGCCGTTGGTCATGAAAACTGGGGCAATGATTGATGGAACCGGTGAGTACGGCGGTGTATTCCGACACGTAATCGGTGGTCGTCCGGAAGGCTGGAACTGGTTAGCTGGTCAGCATCAGGGCTGGGGTGGTATCAACATCACCTTGCAAGAGTGTCTAGTTCGCCAAGGGCCATTGTGGCAGGTGAAGCCGGAGGAGCAGAACGGACCTCTTCCTAATCTGGCAAAAAGTTGGTCCTGGAACGCAAATAAGACTTCCCTGACTATGAATTTGGTGGAAGGTGTCAAATGGTCCGATGGTGAACCATTTGATGCAGAGGATCTCCGCTTCTGGTGGGAAGACAACGTTCAGGATGAAAAAGTTACTTCCCGCATGCCAAAAAATGGGATGGGAGTGGGTACTTCAATGAGTGTAGTGGATCCTTACACTATTCGATTTGACTTTAAGGAGCCTCAAGGACCCGCTCGGGTTAGCGCGTTGGCATACATTCAAGGTTGTCCAGGACCTTCACATATTCTGAAAGATCATCACCCTCGCTACAATCCCCAAAAATCCTATGAAGATTACAGCAATGCTCAACCAGCTGATGATCTGAAGAATGTGGTTTCATTAGGAATGTTTGTGGCAGTTGTTCATGCTCCGGATCAAATCGTGATCATGCGTCGTAATCCATACTACTGGAAAGTAGATGAGAAGGGTAATCAGCTACCCTACATGAATGAGATGCATTTTAAACTATCGACTTGGTCAGATAGAACCAAACAAGCGGTTGCAGGAACAGGTGATTTCTCCAATATGGAGAATCCTGGTAACTACGTGGAAGCTCTCAAGCAGTCCCAAAGCGCTGAAGCACCAACAAAAGCGCAGTTTGGTCCGAGAGTTCTTGGATGGAACCTTGAGTTCAACTATTCAATGGATGTTGGTGTTCAGAACGATGTAGACAAGGAGCTACGGGGATTGTTTCGAAATCTGAAATTCCGTGAAGCGATTAGCCATGCGATTGACCGGAATGCAGTTGGACAGTCTATAGCTCGTGGTCCATTCACTCATCCTTGGGCTGGTGCATTCACCTCTGGTTCCCCATGGTATGATGTTGATAGCATCAACTTCAGAGGCTACAATAAGGCTGGTGCCATGCAGATTCTGGATAGTCTTGGCATCAAAGATACAAATGGAGATGGTGTTCGCAACCTGCCAAAAACTGGTAGTAACATCGAAATTGATCTGTCTTATGACAATGGTGAAGCGACAGACAAGAAGCAAGTTGATGCGGTCGCATCA
>JACLAC010003479.1_pt1 | contig 24783 bp, 7 predicted proteins | sample 8027881 | NCBI WGS metagenome assembly JACLAC01 (sample SAMN15725517, study PRJNA655200) | protist metagenome | isolation source: fluorescence activated cell sorting (FACS) single amplified genomes of... | place: Spain: Blaines Bay Microbial Observatory, Mediterranean Sea | collected 2016-01-19 | reverse complement strand
CACTGATGTGGTTCTGAATTTGGATGGGGATTTAGTTAGCGGCTATGCATATAGTCTGGAGTTTGATGCTACCGATGTGGCAGGTAATCAGGCTGAGACAATAGACTCCAGTACTGGCGTTACCTTTGATAATACCAAGCCAGTCATCAGTGCGGTCAGCCCTGATAGGGATGGGATAGTCAACGTAGCTGAAGTCTCGTATACCTTATCGGAGCAGGTGGCTAGCATGACGGTGACTTGGAATGACGGTACTACCACCCTGACAGCCAACATAACAGGAAGTGATCTTGACCCAGGACCCCACACTGATGTAGCTCTGAGTTTGGATGGGACCTTAGTTAGCGGAACCACCTACGATCTGGAATTCGAGGCTACTGATGCGGCAGGTAATCAGGCTGAGATAGTGGGCACTAGTACTGGCGTTACCTTTGACAATACCAAGCCAGTCATCAGTGCGGTCAGCCCTGATAGGAATGGGATAGTCAACGTAGCTGAAGTCTCGTATACCTTATCGGAGCAGGTGGCTAGCATGACGGTGACTTGGAATGACGGTACTACCACTCTGACAGCCAACATAACAGGAAGTGATCTTGACCCAGGAACCCACACTGATGTGGTTCTGAATTTGGATGGGGATTTAGTTAGCGGCTATGCATATAGTCTGGAGTTTGATGCTACCGATGTGGCAGGTAATCAGGCTGAGACAATAGACTCCAGTACTGGCGTTACCTTTGATAATACCAAGCCAGTCATCAGTGCGGTCAGCCCTGATAGGGATGGGATAGTCAACGTAGCTGAAGTCTCGTATACCTTATCCGAAGATGTGGCTAGCATGACGGTTACTTGGCACTATGGTTCGGCTTCATATACTGCCAGCTTAACAGGAGATGATCTACTTCAAGGTCCACACACCGATGTGGCCTTGACTTTGGGCAATCCTTTGGTCAGCGGCAATATATATAACCTAGAATTCGATGCTACCGATGTGGCAGGTAATCAGGCTGAGACAGCAGACACTGAAATTACCTTTGATAATACCAAACCGGAAATTATCATTATTAGTCCTGGCCTAAGTTCTGCGGTTAAGGTGGCTGAAGTCTCGTATACCTTATCAGAGCAGGTGGCCAGCATGACGGTGACTTGGAATGATGGTTCGGATTCATATACGGCCGACATAACAGGAGATGGTCTACTTCAAGGTCCACATACCGATGTGGCCTTGAATTTGAATGCGGATTTAGTTAGTGGTAACACTTACGATCTGGAATTCGATGCCACCGACGCGGCTGGTAATCAGGCCGATACGGTTGATACTGTTAAAGGAATAACTTTTGACACTATAGTTCCAACCATGACTGTGGTATCAATTTCTTCTTCAAATAATGATCCTAGTTGGGCGAAACTAGGGGATACTCTTACTTTGAGTCTAACTGCTGATGAAGACTTGATAACACAACCTACGGTTATGATTTCAGGAGAATCAGCGACCTTGATACAAGGAAGTGGAAATTCCATGCTAGCTACTATAATCGTCACATCTGACTTATCTTCGGAACTGGTTACTTTTAGTGTATCAGGTTTCGCAGATCAGGCAGGTAATCTAGGTGCAGGCGTTGTTACTGTGACAGAAAACAGTTCCGTTACAATTGATCTTATCATTCCCGATAATCAAAATGCGGTTTTCGCCTCAAATGAAATTACCAAAGTTGGATCTGTTATTAGCATAGTCGACTCAGCCGAAAGTGCCGTTTGGCTGGCCCCAGAAGATACTTCTATTTTCAGCCCGAGTGAAACGATAACCAGATCTTCGAGCAGTACATCCATATTAGCACCCGCTATCGAAGGAAATTATCACGCCTATGTGATGGATATAGCAGGCAATGTATCGAATCAATCAATTGCTAGCCTTACCGTGACAGCTTTTGACGATGGAATTACGGCTGAAGACGTAATTATCAAACTTAGTTCACCACTATTATCAGGCCTAACGGTTGGTGTTGAAAATAAGCCAAATACGGCTGAACTGACAGCAGCCTCTTTCGGTGCCAGTTCAGGGACTTTGGCTGATGTTATTACTGCTTTATCCAATGCAGGTGTTAATACTGATCTTACAGAGCAGGTATTATCAGCAGCCATCAGTTTGGCGAAAAATAACGGATACATGCTAAGTGAAGGTAATGCTCAAAGTGTAATTGACCAGTTTGGCCAATCTCCATTACTAGCATTGGGCTTAACTCCAGGCTTTAATTCTAATCATTTGACTTTAGCCCTAGCTGAAGCCGTTTCCAATGATCCTTCCTCTGTCTGGTCAAAATTGTCATCCAGCAAAAGAGGAAATATCACTGAAAAACAACTGACTACGGCTATCAAGTTAGCCGAAGGGCACGACGAATACACTTTGAGCCGAGGCAGTGCGCAAGGTGTGATTGACCAGTTCGATACTAATGGTGGCTTGGCTGCTTTAGGTTTAACCGCTGGAACTGACTTCACCTTCAATTACAAGGACCTAATTGTCGCTTTAGCCAATGCAACGGAAGGTGACGTCAGTTCGGTTTTTTATCATCTGCCATCAGATAAAAAGGGTTCGATGACAAACCAATTCTTATCGGCTGCCATTAACCTGATGGAACGAAATGGATATATTCTAGGCCAAGGTGATGCTGCAGCAGTAATTGGTCAATTTACCGCTACTGGTGGCTTATCAGCGTTAGGCTTAGTAGCGGAGACGAACTTCACCTTTGATTTAGTTGATCTGAGTATAGCTTTACCTAATGCTACGGCCGAAGATAGAGAAAGTGTCTGGGCTGAATTACCAGAGGCAGAAAGGGGTAGTATGACTGCCAAACAGTTAGCTACTGCTATTCGCTTAACAGAAGGTCATAAAGGTAATGTCTTGCCAGATACAGTTACAGCACAAGATGTGATTGATCAATTCAGCCAACTTCCTCTGAATGTTCTAAACCTTACCGATGTCACTTTTGGCGATAAAGATCTGATTCTTGCTTTGGCTAATGGTACAGAAGGTGATTTATCTACTACTCATGCTAGACTACCTGCGGACAAGGTTGGTAGCCTAACAGCCGATCAGCTAGTCGCAGCTGTCAATCTGGCTAATGGGGGTGGGTATCGGTATCCATTCACTGATGGAACCGATGGTGTAACAGCTGAACAAGTGTCGAATACTCTGGATGAACTGGGAGAAAAAGTCAGTGTTGAAAGATTGATTGTTGCTATCGGTAAGGCGCGGGATGATGATGAAAATGACTTGGTGGACTTAGATGAAGTTCATCTAAAAAGCAGTTCTGACGTCTCAGTTAACACCAAAACTTTACAAGCAGCGATTAACATCAACGATATAAATCGAACTCTATTATTACCAGCAGGAGTTACTCCTACTCAAGTTGTTAATCAATTGGAGTGGTTGGATGAAACAATTGAGCTTCACATCTTGAGAATTGCATTAGCTAATGAGAGCAGTCTAGTGGATGCAGCTATCAGTCTCTCGATTGTACCTAACAGCTTCTTAAAAGCTGCCGTTATTGCAGCCGAGGGCGCCGGAAACTTCAGTGAAAGTAACGTCGATCTTACCGCCGCCGCTGCTTTGTTGAGTTTAATAACACCAGACAAGACTCAAATAACTAAAGAGACTCTGAAACAGGTACTTGATTCTTATACTTACATCGACCCAAGCGATAGTAGTATAACTATAAAATCGGCCGCCGCTGAGAGACTATCGGTGACAGAAGCACAATTGACCGATGCACTGGATGGTGGTGGCAACTTTAACGCCACTGAACAAAATGTGGACCTGTCTATCTCAGCCGCTTTCCTAAAAGTACCTTTAACAATGCTGGTTAGCGCTCTGAACGAGAATACCAATGGTAGTGGAGTCACTAACTTCGATGCAGTAGCCATTCTGATTGGCAAAAGCAAGAGAAGTTTGTTGGATGCACTCGTTCTGGGACGAATTGAAACAACTTACACACTCGATTTTGTTCAAGGATTGAATGTAATGTCGTTACCCAATAAACCTTCTACGACTTATACTGCCCAAACTTTAGCCGAAAAAATTGGTGATGTTACTCTGATCATTCGTCTAAACAGAACTATACAACGATTTGAGGCTTATATTCCTAATATTGAATCGGACGCTGGTTTTGATATTAACGGAGGGGAAGGTTATATTATCAATACTAGGGAAGACAAGAAGGTTGCTTTTACTGGTAAAGTTTGGGTTGACCCAGCGCCTGACTCTTCGATCGAAACAGCATTTGATACTATTGTAGCTGGTGGTAATGTAGCTGATGGTAATGCAGCTGATGGTAATGCAGCTGATGGTAATGCAGCTGATGGTAATTTTGAAGCACCTTCGGCTAGTATTGACTCAAATCTGTGGGCGTTTGTCTTGGCCGGCAGGCTACCGGTTGAATTACAAACAGGCGGCCAGATGAGCTTCAGAGTGACTGATTCGCTGACAGATCAAGTTTTGAAAGAATATAATAGCCAACAGGTAGCTGATCCAGTAGTAGAATTATCGAGCAATAGCTTTAGGTTGATAATGGTAGACCAGTTGAGAAGATCAGTAATCGATCCTCAAGATCAATTCAAATTGGAAGTCTTCGATGTAGAAGATCGATTAATTGGTAGTACTGATTTGGTGGTCGAGACAAATGACTTGCAGCGAGCTTTTACTATTAAGGAAATCGAATATAATCAAATACCTGAAGGCTCACGCTTATTGGCTAATTACCCCAATCCATTTAATCCTGAGACCTGGATACCATTTGAAATTGACTATCAGTCGGAAGTAGTCATTACCATCTACGATATTAGTGGTAAGCCGGTGCGGACTATTGATATTGGGTTCCAACATGCCGGACTCTATACTAGTCGAACTCGGGCTGTTTATTGGGATGGAAAATCAGATTTAGGTGAGCAGGTAGCCAGTGGCATTTACTTCTACTCGATCTCGGCTGAGAATAGTAAGTCGCCTTTCTCTGCTACACGCCGAATGGTCATTCTAAAATAGGTTTAGTCAATAAGATGAAAAACGGCGTTGATTCAAAACCATTCTCAGTAGAGACTATCGCTGTAATCAGGTCTAAGCTGAAGGTGCCCCAATTACTATCTGGGCTATTAGTACTAATCCTGTTATTAGGCTTTGATGTTAAAGCCGACCCCGTTTTTGTTGTCGCTGGTAGAGTGCAAGGTAGTACGGGGCTAGCTTTAGCAGAAACTAGAGTACAAGTCGAAAACTTAACCAATACATCTGTAGAAACTAAAGAGTCTATTACCAATGCTAATGGATTGTACAAGATACTATTCATGGATATGTTTGGTGACGGAGATTTAGACCATAGTTTTATTGATACCGGTGATCGGCTGACGGTTCGTGTTCTGGATTCTTCTGATGTGTCCATGGTCGAACATTCATGGATAGTTACCCCCCAACAAATTACTGATAAGATGGTTCTTTAACCGAAATTGCTCAAAGTTTAGGCGACCTCGGACACCCGGTTATTAGTCGAGGCGCCGCTGTGGCTGACTATGACCTAGACGGTGATTTAGATTTGGTGGTGACAACTTTGAATGGTAAGCCTTACCTGCTGAGAAATGACGGTGGTAATAGACAAAACTGGATCCGATTTATAATTCAAGGAATTGCTACTGGTACACGTATCACGATTCAAACCATCGGTAGTGATGGGCGGCAACATCGTCAATGCCAAGAGGTCGGTAATAATACTGGTTATCTTTCCCACAGTGAAACTTCCCTACATTTCGGGGTCGGAAATGCCAAACAAATCGAGCAAGTTGTGATACGTTGGCCAAACGGAGACGTCGAAAATCTGGATCATTTTTTGGTCAACCAGACGGTCCAAATTACTAGCCCCTAAAACGGGGGTAGTTTGTGTCGTACACGGCGACTATTATACTCAAGCTGATACGGAAGTAGGTGCTCTGGATATTCTTTCGGTGGATAATCTTTCATGTTGTGGTAAGGTAATGGGCCGACAGTCTGGGAAGCCAGGGTATTTATATCTGCATCCTTAACCCAACCATCACTAAATAGAATAAATGAACGCGTCCAGCCAACTGGCAAATCAGGTAATTTACTTTTTGAGAATGTGACCGTTATCTCGTCGCCAGCGTTCATCACTACTAACTTATCGTCTAGACTATTCAATAATTGAGTTACGTCTCCATACCGGGTAAAGAACCCTTCCATATCTCGCCAGCGTTGGTTTCGATCAATTTGGTTATAATCGTATAAGTGTGGCCCATGTGGCGTTGGACGGTACATCTTAGGAAAACCAAGGTATTGCAAGTCGGCAGTTTCAACCTCCAGTTCGGTTATAACCATTGGAAAGTCTTGGTCCCCAATGGTAAAAAAGGCTCGATCCCAGTAGACTTGCATGTCGCTTATAATCCGTACACGTTTATCGACTGATAGAAACTTATCTGTTAAATCTATAATCATAGTTTTATTTTTACCAGCGGGGATGCCAATTGGATTAATCACCGTTTGCCATTGTCCTTTCTGGTCTATTACTTGCAGATAGGGAAAGGTAGAACTAATAGCGGGATTTTGCGAAATAGAGACATTAATGGATGTATCCGTAGGAAAGATCCAGCCAGTTAAAAACAGTTTAATTGGAGTTTGATCGCTAGTAGGACCAAGATCAAGCTCAATGATGTGTTCGTCGACTACGCCCTGAAAGCGACCAGGCTTATGCTCTACTGCATAGTCGTAGTCAAACTTGTTCAATTTTTTAAGTACATCGTTTTTATTATGATCAATGGCACTCAATGGCCTTCGAGCTATTTTGACTGGATGAATTTTAAATGGAGGATAGGGTGTTGGTGTAAACTTTTCATCTACAAAAATTTGATTGCTCGCTGGATGATCAACGGTGATGAGTTTGACCTGATCAAAATATGCTGTTTCCCATAATTCTTCGGTGATTTTCAAAATGTATTGACCATCTTTGGGTTTTAGCTTATCTCCAATTAGAACATAATCATCAGCTGATTTAGAAGACGCAACTGTACCAATTGGCGTAATCATACCAAGTGGGCTTTTCCATAGTAAATCAGTGATGAATCTAAAGCCGTCCCCGTCGTACACATATAAAAACGGACAAGATCCTTTCAATACCTGTTTTTCTACGATTTTCTGGTTACTACGAGGTTGAAGAATATTTTGTGGTACACCATTCGTCCAGACGATCCGAGCGACATCCACCAATTTATTGTTGCCTAATCCAAAATGAGAGATCTGTTGATCGACGTAGGTCAATTGATAATGACTTCCAGCTTTGACCTCTAGTCTGGAACCAATACCTTTTAGATTATTTTTATTATTACCTTCGACGATTGCTTCCAGTTCAATTCGCAACCATTGGTTTTGGTTTCCCCCATCGTTTTGTAATACGTAGCTCTTTTCATCGTCTAAGAAATGGACTAAGTCTAAATCTCCATCATTATCGTAATCAGAAGTTAGTCCAAATTCCCCGTATTCAGTCTTGGGTGGTAACAAATCAGACTGGTTATTGAACCGGCTATAACCATTATTTCGCCAAAGCGAATGCTTGGTGGGATTAAGAATCCAAAGGTCTAGAAAACCATCGTTATCGTAATCCACAAAATGACAATCCAACCCATTGGAAAAAGAAAGTACTTGATCAATCACAAAAGTGCCATCACCTCGATTTTTGTAGGTTTGAACTGCCTGATGTGAAGTGATCACCAGATCAATATCTCCATCATTGTCATAATCCCCATCATCAATGGATTGTAGCTGTTGTTCTGAGACGATTACTGTAGCTTTTAATCGACCTTGACGCAGATTTTCAAAAAAATAACAATTAGTATGATCAATTGTAACCAAATCTACATCTCCATCATCGTCGAAATCAGCAAAGGTTCCATCAATAGCCGCTATTTGAAAATCGCTACCAAAGGTCGTTTGGGATGCGTCAGAAAATGTGCCGTCTCCATCGTTACGCCACATTTTCATTTTTTCACTATTGAGTTCTAAAGCATCTAAATCTCCGTCATGATCATAGTCAAACTGAATATTGTTAGTTTTAGGTTTGTCGAAATGTTTTTGAATGGTTGTAAAATGAACGGAGATAGGTGGAGTTATTTTGGTAACTAAGCGGGAACGAAAACCAGTTTCAAAATCCTCGATAGGGTGGCCTAAAATCGGGGTATCCAATTCGGCAATACCTTGCTGGTAACGGGGAGTGTTTTTGTTGATGTTTTCGAAAATTCGCAAATTCCGGTTGGCGACTTGTAGATGATTATTTAATTGTTGATCCTGAATAGCAGTTAATCCATCGATAAGGAATTGCAATTTATCAATAGGAATATCGGCTAGTAAAGTTTTTAATTGTTGGCCAGCTTCCATTGTTAAATCAATATCCCCTCGAGTGGCCGCCAATTGAGCTAACTTCATCAAGACAACAATGTTCGTTGGTGTTCGCAGACGTATTTCCTTTAAACCCTCAATGGCTTTTTCCTGTTCACCTACATCCCCTCTGATACGGAGATGTTGTCGAACTAATTGGTAGCGAGCTTCTAAGTCCTCCGGGTTTAGCCGGACAGCTTCCTCAATTTCAACGGTCGCTTGTTCGAATTTACCTTTTAATTGCAAAATCTCCGCCGAAATAAAGTGAAGTTGACTATTCATGGGGTTAACTTTGAGACCCCTTTGTATCGTCGTCCAAGCATCATCAGATTGCTTAAGACGGAGCTGTGCAACGGCCAAGTTGCCATATCCTATGGCTTCTTCTGGTAACAGATTGATCAATTTTGCAAATTGTTCAGCAGCTTTCTGTGGTTGGGATTCTTCGAGGTAAGCCAAACCCAAATTTTGGCATTTGAGTGCTAGTGTAGTAACTTGTTCTACATCTGTAACCGGTTTTGCCGCTAGTTCTAATTGTGAAAAGACACAAGATGCAGCGATAATATATGTTGACCAAATATGAATCAAAGAATAGGATGATGAAGAAAACATTCGGCGCAAAGTGGTTCTCCTAACGAATGAACTTAAATAAATTTTTTATGAGGCCACACAAGTGAGTCTTGAAACTTTCTTAATTGCCACGAGATGAGATGGTATTGATACGAAATTAGTTATGCTGATCTGAATAATGTTCTCTTAGATAACAAAGACTTGAGACATTTTAAAACAACTTGAATATCGCATGAACAATCTTGGTTAATTGATCAATTTCTATGTTGCCCAACAGATATTATTCTGATTATCACAGCAGAAAGAAAAGAGGTGCTTCTAGGCAATAGCTGTCCCTATGATTTTATATGTCATAATAAAAAAAGGTGGTAGAAAAATTCTACCACCCCTCGAAGTTTTTACCAACTTGGATGAACCCAATTTCGAAGTAGGTTATTTGAGTCGAATTTCACCACCTGCACGAATCAGTCGACGAGAAGGCTTCATCAAGTAATCAGGAATATCTCGACCGCGAACAATATCACCCATCATCTGGTTACCCAGACGTGAGACCATATGTTTTCTCAGATCAGCTCTGATTTGTTCCTCTGATACTCGACTATATTCTTTAGCCGGATCTTGTGTTTGAAACTCCCTACAATATTTAATGTATCCTTTCAATCCTTTATTGTTCCAAACAATTTCTTTCGTTTTCACATTCACAGCAATTACCTGCATATCGACTTCAGCCCATTGGTAAACTAATACAAAACGGGTCGTTCCAGAAATACCCGCTTGATTACTCATGTCAAAGGCTGGCCTACTATCCATTTCCTCGTCGATTTTAAGTTTTTTAATACTGCCAATTAAAATTAGATCAGCTCCTACTTTTTCCCCGACTGCAGCTGCGAGGGTAGCATCCTCTGAATCCTTATCTGCGGCAGCTTCGAACGCAGCTTTAATTGTAGGAACTTTAATTTCTTTGGATTTGCCACTTTCATTGGTTGTTTCGATTGTTTCTACTTGGTCTAATTCGGTTAGTGCAACAGATAATGGATTTAATGTCGCCGATTGATCATAGATCCACTCATTTTCTTTTGCGGCTAAACTTAATCGGGTTGCTAGGTCGATGGCAAATCGTCTCTCCATCCCCTTTGAGGTTTTATCCGTCAAAAACGGTGCTACGGCTACCCGCTGATGTGTTTTTAGTTGCGGGCTAAGTTCACTGACATTTTTCGAGCAGCCACTTATAATTCCTACCATACCAGCCACAAAAAGACACAGCAGTATATTCCTCTTATTCACAATTTTATGCTCCTTCTAACATGAAAAGTCGAGATGGCCCCGATTATAGCACGTTGGTTATTGCCTGTCAATATGCCCGAGAAACAGATACAGTCGGCCTTAAGAACTAATCTTGACCGCTAGTTAAAGACACCCAATAGAGGATGATAGGCTCGATCTTCTACTTCACAGTGAGAAGATTCGAGTTATTTTAAGTAGTGTACAAAGTTTTCCAAGGGCAAGGAGTTAGCTACAAAAAGGAGCGAATTTTAAATACTCAAGTGGTAAACCTAATAATGTGGAAAATTCTCATTCAAATCAGCCCACAGCCAGGAATCAATAGCGATCACCAGAAATGTTTCTTCGATACCACAAAAATCAACAGATCAAAAGGAACTGGAGATTCAGGTTGTTTTTAATCCTTCAGCGTTGTGGTTATGCAACCTCACAAGAATCAAGAAACAAAATTGAATCTCCCAGCTTAATTTTAGTATATCAAGACAAAATAATGAATCAGTCTTGCTTCTACCGTTATCTAAGGTGAAGAATTTTGTGGTCGAGGAGGTAGTTCAGTTGGTAGTGCTAAATTAGGTCGATTTTCCAAATCAGGTATCTCTGGACGATCGGTTTCCAGTAAATTCAGAATGATTTCAATCGCCTTATCCAGTTGTGGGTCAATACCTTCAACGTAGTGATGTGGTGCATAATCCACTTCAATATCGGGATCGGTACCGTAGTTTTCTACAGACCAACCAACATCTTTAAACCAAAATGAATACTCGGGCTGTGTCGTTCTACCCCCATCAACTAATCCATGTTTGGGCGAAATACCAATAACGCCGCCCCAAGTCCTTTTTCCGATTAACTTACCTAACCCCATTAACTTCCAACAATGGCTGAAAATATCGCCATCCGAACCTGCTAGCTCGTCGGTGACCACTACCATAGGACCTAAAACAGAATCATAGGGGTAAGCTATAGGTTGTCCCCAACGCTGTCGATCATAGCCAATCCTTCTACGGGCTAGTTTCTCGAGAATTAATGGAGAGACGTTACCACCTCCATTACATCTCACATCGATAATTAGCGCCGTTCGTTCAACTTCAGCTAAGTATGCCCGATGGAATTCCGCATAACCTGCAACGCCCATATCTGGTATATGCACGTAACCAATTTGACCTTTAGTTTGCGAGTGAACCTGCTGTCTGTTCAGACTAACCCACTCTCGGTAGTGAGCAGATCTCTCTTCCACCATTGTTTTAATCGTCACTACCCTAGGCTCCGGTTTCTGTTCTTTATCTACCGATTCATCTTCATTTTCAGTTGAAAATGGTTGAATTGTCAAGCTCACTTCTTGGCCAGCTCGGTTAACTAGTAACTGACTGGGCGTTGTGGCTTGGTCTAATGGTTGACCATTGACAGCTATAATTTTGTCTCCCACAGACACATTGATACCGGGAGCGTTGAGTGGAGAATCTTGCCCCTCTCGCCATCGGTCCCCGCTCAAAATATGCTGAATTTGGTAACCATTGTCGACTGGGTCGAAACTCAATTTCACACCCAGATAGCCCTGTCCATATTGATGTGGATTTTTACGATAATCACCACCACTTTCATAAGCATGGGATGTACCAAGTTCACCTTGCATTTCCCACATCAAATCAGAAAATTCACTTCGACTGGCGATACGATCAACTAAGGGTAGATACCGGGAGTACACACGAGTCCAGTCTACTCCCGACATATCTTCAGTCCAGAAATGGTCTCTTTGTAAACGCCAAGCCTCTCGGTACATCTGATGCCATTCAGCAACTGGATCGACAGAGATTTTTAGTCTTTGTAAATTTATCCAACCACCAGTCCGATTAACTTCGTCTTTTTCTGGAGCTTTGACACCAGCTTTAATTACTCTGAGGCGCGCTCCGGACCGATAGGAGAGGACTTTACCATCTTTACTGATAGTAAAATCTGTTACATCGTTAGCAATAGTCTGCTTATCTTGTTTTTCGAGATCGTACATCTCAAGTGTAACTTTACCTTTTCGATCAGCAACTGGAAAAGAAGTAAATAAAACTTTGTCTTTTAATGCGATAATTTTGCCGTATCGACCATCTGGTACTGGCAAGGCTGCCAGCCGGTCTTGGATACCGTCTAAATCAATACGAATAGAAGTATCTTTGACTAAATCAGAATCATCTGTTGACTCGTCTATCTCCTGTCTAATATCAGTATTTTCGTCTTGTTCTGAATCATCGATGGAATGTTGGCCTTCCAGAATTTTTTCTTCATTAGAATCGTCGTCTTGATTCTTTTCTTTATCCGGATCAAGTAGTGGTTTTGGCTGTGGTACAAAAGGTGAAATGAGATCTTTTTGTAATGTCAGCAAAAAGAGGCGTACTCCCCTTGGAAACCCTAAATCGAAATGCAGATTGTCGTGAACAGGATTAAACTCACGTTTCCCAAGGAAATACAAATATTTCCCTTCAGGACAAAAAGACGGATTAGTATCCTGTAGAATAGGTTGAGTAACCGTATGAATTTGACCTGACTCAATTTCTACTAACCTGATCTCAGTGGTATTCTGAGTAGCTGAAAAACCGTAGGCTATCCAGTGCCCGTCAGGCGACCACGATAGGCCTACGATCGACCCATGTAAACTTTCATCCAAAATTTGTGTAGTTTCTTCTTTTAAATCAACCAAAATCAGTTGATTTCGATGATTAGTCAAGGCCAACAAATCAGCTTTTGGTGATACAACCATCGTAACTGGTCGACCAAGGTCTAACTGGTCTAAAATTATGGTTGCCATCTGAGTATCAAGATGATAGATTTCTAGACGTTCGTCCCCTTTATCATTGACTGAATCCCCCGAATCACTAACCATTACCAATCGCTTTCCATCATTCAACCACCTCACTAATCGATGTCGAACAGTGGTTAGTGGCTGAGACTCAGAAAAATGGGTTAATTTGCCATGATGGCTTACCGCACCTTCCCAGTAAGCAAAACTAAAGGCTTGCCCTCGGCTAATTAGGGCCAGATCAGTATTATTTGGTGATAAATCGAAGGTTTCTAGATAATTTCCAGCTGAGACAAACTTTCGGTTCCTTTGAATACCAGATGATCTGAAATCTATGTCGATAGGAAAGACCGTATCGTCGCTGGGGGCACAGATGAACAGGTCTCCTCCAGCATGATATGCAATCCGTTTCCCGTCAGTAGTCGCATTACGGACATAAAAATCTGCGTGGTCAGTGTGGCGTTGTAAATCTTGACCTTCTGGGTCACATGAGTAAATATTACCAATACCTTGGTGATCGGATAAAAAGTAGATACGTTGATCAATCCACATCGGAGATGCCAAATTTCCATCCAGGTTGATGAGTCTTCGAAACTGACCATTACCATTAAAATCAATCCATAAGACACCAGTAGTACCACCTCGGTATCGTTTCCACCGAGCGGGATCGGCTGTGAACCGGCCGATAACTAAGCCTCCATTCTTTCCCTTGGCCATCGTTTGAGCTGAGCCGTATGGAAGTGGTTCAGCTAGTCCACCATCAACTGAAACCGAGAAGAGTTGGTAAGATCGACTGAATGGTGTACCCGCATTACTGGAAAAGATGATTTGGTCGCCTCGCCAATCAGCAATCCCACTGGCTGCACTTAGGTAGGTTAACCGACTGGCAGCCCCACCAAGCGTTGGCATAACATAGACTTCAGGTTGGCCTTCTTCACGTCCGATAAAAGCCACTTTCTGCCCATCGTTAGAAATCAAAGGTCGAGTAACCTCACCCAAATTAGCGGTCAAACGACGAGGGATTCCACCGGTGTCGGTTATTAACCATAAATCGTCTTCAGCCACAAACACTAGTTGATCTTGATATATGCTCGGATAACGAGCGTAACATTTATTGGACAATATCCTTACTCCATTGTTCTTTGGCTTATAACTCGGATGAAAAAAGAAAAAATTATAGACTATCATCCGGAAAGGGTCAAGTCCCAACAGGCCTATCACCTCAACTGACAAATATCTTTTTGTCAGTCCGAGAGTTTGATACACTATTGTCGATAGTAAGTCTGGGTGTTTCCCAATATTTTTTAATTAGTACGATTAGCCACGATATAACTAGCTACCAGAAATGCCAAAAGTTGATTAGTAGGTACTGACCCAGATGAGTAAAATAAAACTTGTGTTACAAAAAATAATATAGCAGCAGATTCACCAACAGCGATTAGATCGATGGGTCAGAATCAGGCTGAGCAAAATTATATAATTATGTACCGAACAAATTTTTTCAGGAAAGTCAGCAGGAGATCATAGTAAGAAATGGAGCAGAACTTAGAAGACTATCTATTCGATTTACGTGGCTACCTACACCTTAAAGGAGCCGTATCAGCAGAATTGGTCGCACGACTCAACACTGAGTTAGATCCTTATGTATTGATGTCTTTAAATGAGTGGAACGACAATATTCATCGACTAAAACCAGATGAGATTCACAATATTATTGAAGCAGGACAGGGGTTTGAAGAGTTAATTGATCATGAGTCCTGGATTTCAAATATTCGTCGTTACGCAGGCCATGAGGGTCTATTCATTGATGAGGCTTTTGTGAATGTAAGAGGAATTGGTGGGGAAACCCGCTTACATTCAGGTGGACACAAGAAAAGAATCCGGACCCAATTTCGGTTTCATAATAACGAATTTCGCTGTGGCCAGATTGTAATTTTATTGGCTCTAACTGATATTGGTCCTGGCGGTGGAGGAACAATGGTAATTCCAGGTAGCCATAAATCAAATCTGGTTCATCCCGCTTTTACGGACGGCCGTAGTAAAGAAGGTTCAGCCGAAGGCATTGAAGGTGCCATCGAAATTGAGATGAGGGCTGGAGATGCATTGCTTTTCGTTGATTGTATCGCTCATGGGTCAGCCAAGCGTCGTGTTCCAGGAGATAGACGAATAGTGATCTATCGTTACGGTCCGCACTGGGGACATAGCCGTTATGGGTACCAACCATCGGCTGATTTACTAGCCCGACTCACACCCGAGCGCCGTCGAATTATTCAACCGCTCAATTCTCGCCGAAACCCCGACGCGTCCATATACGAATACAACTAATAACTGGTTGTTCGGTGTAATTTACAAGAAATCAAAAAGAAAGGCGATCTCGCGGCTATACGATTCGGAAAATCAAAAAGAAAATAAGTTCAGAGTAAGGGTATTAGCTTAGGAAATACTAGACCCGATATCTTATCTGAAAGAGAAGATTGACACAGTTTTTACAATCTGAAGTTATTGCCTATTGGGTTGGAGCCAAGAGCCTGTTCTAGATAGATCAAGTGATTTACTTAACGATTACTATTCTCCGGCTAGCTGAGAAGTTTTTACTGGTCAACGTATAAAAATACATGCCTGTTGCCACAGTTTCTCCGATCTGGTTCTTGCCATCCCAATAGACTGCTCTCGATTGCGACAGGTAACGTCCAGCTGAGCGATAGCCAACCCGTAAATTGCGAATTGTAGTGCCTTGGCTATCAAAGATTTGAACCGTTACTGATCCGTCTTGACTTAACTCATATGGAATCCAAGTCTCCGGGTTAAACGGGTTAGGATAGTTGGCTAAGAGCATGGAACGATTGGGAACAATATCACCGATTGTTAATGACTGGTGGTGATAAGCTTGTGTTAGGTCCTGATCTGTTATGGGCCACAGATTTGGACCAGCTATCAAATTTCCCGCCTGATCCAAGGCTGTAACTTCAAATACATCCCCTGAGTTGACTACCGGTTGCTGATTCATGTTGGTCAAAACAGTATTGAATCGATTACCTTTCAGTCTCAGGTTTAAGGCTTGGCCAGTTGGTTGATGAATCGCTTTGATCTGGCCGATTTGAACTTGTTCAAATCCCACACTCAGCTGTGAATCTCGGATAACTTCTCCACTTAGAACGAAAGCCCAATTTTGACCTAATCTTTTTTGTAAGGCTGGCGCTGGGCTAGCCTCTTCAATTTCAGTGATTGTGGGGGTATTGATTGTTTCAGCGTCTGTACTACTATGATTATCGGTAAGACTAAGTCCCCAAGGCTGACCGATGAAAACATGCGACTGATTCTCTAAAACATTGACAATATAACTTTGGTCTTCATCAATCAGGAACCCAGAATCTCCACTATTAGCCATGACTTCTGGGATGTAAGGTACAAAACTATTACTCTCACTGACAAGTGAATCATAGGCGACAACGACTGTAGCCTGTATTCTTTCTGCTAGATCGGCCGCAGTCCAACTCTGAGGTTGTTTAGTCTGATTATCTATGGGTTGTAATGGTAAAGAGACCAAATTTAAGCCAGCAGTCAATTCAAGCTCAGTCTGCCAAGCAGAAGGTTGCGTGCTTTTAACGTTAACTTTGAGTTCTATTGTAGGTGAAACTTGGCCATTGATATCTATGGCTCGTAACAGGATCGACACTTCACCTTCTTGGCTTTTCTCTTTGGTTAGTTCTATTTTTAACTGTGTATTATCTGTTTCAAAATCGGGACTAAACTCAGTACGATTCAATTGGGTAATTTCTTGAGCCTCATCAGTATACTCAAAGCCAGACTGACTATCTAAAGCTACGGCATCTGGCACACTAATTAAATTGGTATCGGGTAAACTCAATTGATAAATCAGGTTGTCGCCCCAATCCAAATCATCATCTGTAAAAATCAGCTGTAGATCAATTTCGATATCTTCGTCCCCTGCATTGACATCTATAGTTGTTGAATCTTGTACAGAATTCGAAATGATAGTGGTTTGCCAATCGTCGATAAGTCTTGGTGATTGATTCTTGATCGTCAGCAAGTAACTCAAGTGGTATAAGTCAGCAGTTAGGTTGTTCTCGCCTTGCTCAGTAGCTAAAATCTCTATTCGAGATTCTTGATCTTCAGTCGGTTCAGACAGTAGCACTATTGTATCTGCGACCTGATCATCGGAAATAAGTGGCAAGCTGATTCTTAGTGGGGTTTCCTGAAAATTGCCACCTATGCCTGTGTCTAGCGTGTCCCCGGTAACTTCGATCTTGATCATCTGTTCAGGTGTACGTTGGGCCAAATCAAGGCTAGTAGGAAGTATGGCTTCGACATCCTCTTGTTGAGCAGATTCTATCTTAGTGGTCAATCTTGTTCCTACATCTGGTAACTGTAGGCCAATATTTCCGACACCTACTACTTCAAAGGTATGAGTAGGTTGATCTTCAATTGTCAAACCTGCTGATATGATAGTAGAAGTAATATGGCTATCCGAAACAATAGTTTTAGTTTCGGCTAAAAAATTTCCCACATCATCCTCAATGGTAACAACTACTTTATTTTCCATCTCGGCAGTTACTTGGCTGACATCCTCGTAGAGTAAAATCGTAAATTCCCCGCTGGTTGTATCTACCGGCACCATATCATCAAGGGTGTTAAATCGTTCTTGATTATCTGAATAGACCGTGACGTATGCATACATTTCTGGCCGCAACTCTCCTTGAACAATGCCGACAACCTCCAAAGCTCTTGCCGTTATTTGTACCTTAAAACTCTCTGGCGGTGAACTGGTCAGACTCATATCGGTTGCACGCAAAACAAATTCAATTTCCCCTTCCAAACTTAGATCATCAGTTATATCCAATATCAGATTTTGGTCATTGATGGTGGCAGTTACGAAGGGTTGATCTATAGGCGCAATTTGATACTCAAAGTCTAAACTTTCCCGAATAGAAAACCAATTGATCCTCTCATCACCACGGAAACTAATATCGGCCAATTTCTGGGTTATATCCGCATTGGTCAATTGATAATTATCAGTCAAGACCAGGCCACCAGAATCGTCAAAAACTTCAATCAAAAGATTATCGTTCTGAGATGCAACGGAACCAGCTTGGTCGATGTTCATCAGAACGATTTTGTATATCCCATCGCTATTAGTCACACTTGTAGGAAGAGTTTCTAGCTGGGTTTGGTGGGTTATTTGAACCATTAACCCGGAAAGGGGTGAACCTTCACTATTCCAAATTTTTCCCGCTATGGTTAAAACATCAGTTGTTTCTTGGTCTCCAATAGGCAATGATGTTATATCTGGATCAGAAAAAATAGAGGTTAAGTCTATGATTACGTCATCACTCCCAGTCCAGACGCTGATGTCATCAACAGGATTAGCCACAAATGGCTCATCATTAATGGCACGAATCGTAATAGCTAATTCATTCGTAACACTAGATCCGTCGATATCGGTAGCTACAATGGAAACTATGGCGGTTCCATTTTGATCCTCCAAAGGCTGAAAGCTGAGTACTTCTCCATCTAAGCCAATATCTAATAATGTCTCTCCCCCACTAGTGGTGAAACTGAGTTGGTCTTGATTGGTTTCGATATCCGCATCAGCAAAAACATCAGTCAGGAAAATAGTTTGTTGTTCTGCATCCTCATCGATCGTGATATCAGCGATTGGATTTTTAACCACTGGTGAATCGTTGATAGGACTAATTGTAATAGTGAATTCACTAGTCGCACTTAAATCCTCAGAATCAGTAGCTGCGATAGAAACTATGGCGGTTCCATTTTGATCCTCCAAAGGCTGAAAGCTGAGTACTTCTCCATCTAAGCCAATATCTAATAATGTCTCTCCCCCACTAGTGGTGAAACTGAGTTGGTCTTGATTGGTTTCGATATCCGCATCAGCAAAAACATCAGTCAGGAAAATAGTTTGTTGTTCTGTATCCTCATCGATCGTGATATCAGCGATTGGATTTTTAACCACTGGTGAATCGTTGATAGGGCTAATGGATATTTTGACTATGATTTCACTACTACCCGCAGTAACGTAATCTACTCCAACAACCAGAGTATCAGTCCCACTATAGTCGGCGACTGGACTATACAGTACTTGTCCTGCAACTGAATCGAAGTCAGATAACTGTCCCCAATTCCCTGATTCAATTATTGAATATCTAGCTACAGTTTTACTGTTGTCGATCGGCGAAAAGCTGATAGTTTGAGGCAGATCTTCTACTAAACTAAATAGTTTAAGGTTTATTTCAACCATCTTATCAGTAATTTGTTGGGGGGTAACTATCCATGAATGTTCGACCATGGACACATCAGAAGAATCCAGAACACGAACCGTCAGCCGATCACCGGTATCAATAAAACTATGGTCTAAATCTCCGTCACCAAACATATCCATGAATAGTATCTTGTACAATCCATTAGCATTGGTAATAGACTCTTTAGTTTCTACAGATGTATTGGTTAAGTTTTCGACTTGTACTCTAGTTTCTGCTAAAGCTAGCCCCGTACTACCTTGCACTCTACCAGCGACAACAAAAACGGGGTCGGCTTTAACATCAAAGCCTAATAACAGGATTAGTACTAATAGCCCAGATAGTAATTGGGGCACCTTCAGCTTAGACCTGATTACAGCGATAGTCTCTACTGAGAATGGTTTTGAATCAACGCCGTTTTTCATCTTATTGACTAAACCTATTTTAGAATGACCATTCGGCGTGTAGCAGAGAAAGGCGACTTACTATTCTCAGCCGAGATCGAGTAGAAGTAAATGCCACTGGCTACCTGCTCACCTAAATCTGATTTTCCATCCCAATAAACAGCCCGAGTTCGACTAGTATAGAGTCCGGCATGTTGGAACCCAATATCAATAGTCCGCACCGGCTTACCACTAATATCGTAGATGGTAATGACTACTTCCGACTGATAGTCAATTTCAAATGGTATCCAGGTCTCAGGATTAAATGGATTGGGGTAATTAGCCAATAAGCGTGAGCCTTCAGGTATTTGATTATATTCGATTTCCTTAATAGTAAAAGCTCGCTGCAAGTCATTTGTCTCGACCACCAAATCAGTACTACCAATTAATCGATCTTCTACATCGAAGACTTCCAATTTGAATTGATCTTGAGGATCGATTACTGATCTTCTCAACTGGTCTACCATTATCAACCTAAAGCTATTGCTCGATAATTCTACTACTGGATCAGCTACCTGTTGGCTATTATATTCTTTCAAAACTTGATCTGTCAGCGAATCAGTCACTCTGAAGCTCATCTGGCCGCCTGTTTGTAATTCAACCGGTAGCCTGCCGGCCAAGACAAACGCCCACAGATTTGAGTCAATACTAGCCGAAGGTGCTTCAAAATTACCATCAGCTGCATTACCATCAGCTGCATTACCATCAGCTGCATTACCATCAGCTACATTACCACCAGCTACAATAGTATCAAATGCTGTTTCGATCGAAGAGTCAGGCGCTGGGTCAACCCAAACTTTACCAGTAAAAGCAACCTTCTTGTCTTCCCTAGTATTGATAATATAACCTTCCCCTCCGTTAATATCAAAACCAGCGTCCGATTCAATATTAGGAATATAAGCCTCAAATCGTTGTATAGTTCTGTTTAGACGAATGATCAGAGTAACATCACCAATTTTTTCGGCTAAAGTTTGGGCAGTATAAGTCGTAGAAGGTTTATTGGGTAACGACATTACATTCAATCCTTGAACAAAATCGAGTGTGTAAGTTGTTTCAATTCGTCCCAGAACGAGTGCATCCAACAAACTTCTCTTGCTTTTGCCAATCAGAATGGCTACTGCATCGAAGTTAGTGACTCCACTACCATTGGTATTCTCGTTCAGAGCGCTAACCAGCATTGTTAAAGGTACTTTTAGGAAAGCGGCTGAGATAGACAGGTCCACATTTTGTTCAGTGGCGTTAAAGTTGCCACCACCATCCAGTGCATCGGTCAATTGTGCTTCTGTCACCGATAGTCTCTCAGCGGCGGCCGATTTTATAGTTATACTACTATCGCTTGGGTCGATGTAAGTATAAGAATCAAGTACCTGTTTCAGAGTCTCTTTAGTTATTTGAGTCTTGTCTGGTGTTATTAAACTCAACAAAGCAGCGGCGGCGGTAAGATCGACGTTACTTTCACTGAAGTTTCCGGCGCCCTCGGCTGCAATAACGGCAGCTTTTAAGAAGCTGTTAGGTACAATCGAGAGACTGATAGCTGCATCCACTAGACTGCTCTCATTAGCTAATGCAATTCTCAAGATGTGAAGCTCAATTGTTTCATCCAACCACTCCAATTGATTAACAACTTGAGTAGGAGTAACTCCTGCTGGTAATAATAGAGTTCGATTTATATCGTTGATGTTAATCGCTGCTTGTAAAGTTTTGGTGTTAACTGAGACGTCAGAACTGCTTTTTAGATGAACTTCATCTAAGTCCACCAAGTCATTTTCATCATCATCCCGCGCCTTACCGATAGCAACAATCAATCTTTCAACACTGACTTTTTCTCCCAGTTCATCCAGAGTATTCGACACTTGTTCAGCTGTTACACCATCGGTTCCATCAGTGAATGGATACCGATACCCACCCCCATTAGCCAGATTGACAGCTGCGACTAGCTGATCGGCTGTTAGGCTACCAACCTTGTCCGCAGGTAGTCTAGCATGAGTAGTAGATAAATCACCTTCTGTACCATTAGCCAAAGCAAGAATCAGATCTTTATCGCCAAAAGTGACATCGGTAAGGTTTAGAACATTCAGAGGAAGTTGGCTGAATTGATCAATCACATCTTGTGCTGTAACTGTATCTGGCAAGACATTACCTTTATGACCTTCTGTTAAGCGAATAGCAGTAGCTAACTGTTTGGCAGTCATACTACCCCTTTCTGCCTCTGGTAATTCAGCCCAGACACTTTCTCTATCTTCGGCCGTAGCATTAGGTAAAGCTATACTCAGATCAACTAAATCAAAGGTGAAGTTCGTCTCCGCTACTAAGCCTAACGCTGATAAGCCACCAGTAGCGGTAAATTGACCAATTACTGCTGCAGCATCACCTTGGCCTAGAATATATCCATTTCGTTCCATCAGGTTAATGGCAGCCGATAAGAATTGGTTTGTCATCGAACCCTTTTTATCTGATGGCAGATGATAAAAAACCGAACTGACGTCACCTTCCGTTGCATTGGCTAAAGCGACAATTAGGTCCTTGTAATTGAAGGTGAAGTCAGTTCCAGCGGTTAAACCTAAAGCAGCCAAGCCACCATTAGTATCGAACTGGTCAATCACACCTTGCGCACTGCCTCGGCTCAAAGTGTATTCGTCGTGCCCTTCGGCTAACTTGATAGCCGTAGTCAGTTGTTTTTCAGTGATATTTCCTCTTTTGCTGGATGACAATTTTGACCAGACAGAGGAAGGATCATTGGAAACGGCTTCAGCTAGGGCTAAAGTCAAATGATTAGAATTAAAGCCTGGAGTTAAGCCCAATGCTAGTAATGGAGATTGGCCAAACTGGTCAATTACACTTTGAGCATTACCTTCACTTAGCATGTATCCGTTATTTTTCGCCAAACTGATGGCTGCTGATAATACCTGCTCTGTAAGATCAGTATTAACACCTGCATTGGATAAAGCAGTAATAACATCAGCCAAAGTCCCTGAACTGGCACCGAAAGAGGCTGCTGTCAGTTCAGCCGTATTTGGCTTATTTTCAACACCAACCGTTAGGCCTGATAATAGTGGTGAACTAAGTTTGATAATTACGTCTTCAGCCGTAATTCCATCGTCAAAAGCTGTCACGGTAAGGCTAGCAATTGATTGATTCGATACATTGCCTGCTATATCCATCACATAGGCGTGATAATTTCCTTCGATAGCGGGTGCTAATATGGATGTACTGCTCGAAGATCTGGTTATCGTTTCACTCGGGCTGAAAATAGAAGTATCTTCTGGGGCCAGCCAAACGGCACTTTCGGCTGAGTCGACTATGCTAATAACAGATCCAACTTTGGTAATTTCATTTGAGGCGAAAACCGCATTTTGATTATCGGGAATGATAAGATCAATTGTAACGGAACTGTTTTCTGTCACAGTAACAACGCCTGCACCTAGATTACCTGCCTGATCTGCGAAACCTGATACACTAAAAGTAACCAGTTCCGAAGATAAGTCAGATGTGACGATTATAGTAGCTAGCATGGAATTTCCACTTCCTTGTATCAAGGTCGCTGATTCTCCTGAAATCATAACCGTAGGTTGTGTTATCAAGTCTTCATCAGCAGTTAGACTCAAAGTAAGAGTATCCCCTAGTTTCGCCCAACTAGGATCATTATTTGAAGAAGAAATTGATACCACAGTCATGGTTGGAACTATAGTGTCAAAAGTTATTCCTTTAACAGTATCAACCGTATCGGCCTGATTACCAGCCGCGTCGGTGGCATCGAATTCCAGATCGTAAGTGTTACCACTAACTAAATCCGCATTCAAATTCAAGGCCACATCGGTATGTGGACCTTGAAGTAGACCATCTCCTGTTATGTCGGCCGTATATGAATCCGAACCATCATTCCAAGTCACCGTCATGCTGGCCACCTGCTCTGATAAGGTATACGAGACTTCAGCCACCTTAACCGCAGAACTTAGGCCAGGACTAATAATGATAATTTCCGGTTTGGTATTATCAAAGGTAATTTCAGTGTCTGCTGTCTCAGCCTGATTACCTGCCACATCGGTAGCATCGAATTCTAGGTTATATATATTGCCGCTGACCAAAGGATTGCCCAAAGTCAAGGCCACATCGGTGTGTGGACCTTGAAGTAGATCATCTCCTGTTAAGCTGGCAGTATATGAAGCCGAACCATAGTGCCAAGTAACCGTCATGCTAGCCACATCTTCGGATAAGGTATACGAGACTTCAGCTACGTTGACTATCCCATCCCTATCAGGGCTGACCGCACTGATGACTGGCTTGGTATTATCAAAGGTAACGCCAGTACTGGAGTCTATTGTCTCAGCCTGATTACCTGCCACATCGGTAGCATCAAACTCCAGACTATATGCATAGCCGCTAACTAAATCCCCATCCAAATTCAGAACCACATCAGTGTGGGTTCCTGGGTCAAGATCACTTCCTGTTATGTTGGCTGTCAGAGTGGTAGTACCGTCATTCCAAGTCACCGTCATGCTAGCCACCTGCTCCGATAAGGTATACGAGACTTCAGCTACGTTGACTATCCCATTCCTATCAGGGCTGACCGCACTGATGACTGGCTTGGTATTGTCAAAGGTAACGCCAGTACTAGTGCCCACTATCTCAGCCTGATTACCTGCCGCATCAGTAGCCTCGAATTCCAGATCGTAGGTGGTTCCGCTAACTAAGGTCCCATCCAAACTCAGAGCTACATCAGTGTGGGGTCCTGGGTCAAGATCACTTCCTGTTATGTTGGCTGTCAGGGTGGTAGTACCGTCATTCCAAGTCACCGTCATGCTAGCCACCTGCTCCGATAAGGTATACGAGACTTCAGCTACGTTGACTATCCCATCCCTATCAGGGCTGACCGCACTGATGACTGGCTTGGTATTATCAAAGGTAACGCCAGTACTGGAGTCTATTGTCTCAGCCTGATTACCTGCCACATCGGTAGCATCAAACTCCAGACTATATGCATAGCCGCTAACTAAATCCCCATCCAAATTCAGAACCACATCAGTG
>JACLAC010025079.1_pt1 | contig 24799 bp, 19 predicted proteins | sample 8027881 | NCBI WGS metagenome assembly JACLAC01 (sample SAMN15725517, study PRJNA655200) | protist metagenome | isolation source: fluorescence activated cell sorting (FACS) single amplified genomes of... | place: Spain: Blaines Bay Microbial Observatory, Mediterranean Sea | collected 2016-01-19 | reverse complement strand
GTAAAACAATACACGAACGCGAGGCTGATCACTATTTACAAACGGTGGTACAGTTATTCGCAGACGAAGGCAAAAGCGAAGCAGACCAAAATGCTATGAAGGATGCTGTAAAGTTGTTGGAGAATGCAATTACTGTGTTAAGTCCTAAAAGCAAATTTCTCGCCGCTCGTAATTTGTCCTGCTACTTGAACGAAAAGGCACAAGATATGGAGTTTGCTGAGGCAGCGAGAAATAGAACGTTGTTTGAGTCGAACGACGTTATAGACGCCCAAATAAAAGAGCAAAAGGAAAAGTTGGACGAGCTTTTGACTGAAATCAAAGTCGATTTGAAGAGATATCAAAGGATGGATGGGGAACCAGCAAAGAAAAAGCAGCGTGCCTCAAAACAAGTAGAGCTCTCTGACACAAAGGGGAACATTTTAAGCTTGGTAGAAGAAATTAATCGATTATACCACAAACGAAAGTTGATGGGTGTAGTGCGTCAAGCGAACTACGACGCAAACGAAGCTGCTTTCTATACCTTTAGAAATGGCGATGAAATAGACATATTTGAATTGTTTCGCGAACAAGCCACGCATGCGGAGTACAATTTAACCAAATTTAAAGCCGATAAACATTGCACCGAGGCAAAAGGTTTTGGGAGAAACAGGTTTGAAAATCGTAAGGAAGCTTTAAATGCTAGCATCAGAAGTTTGAAGACTGACTTAGCAGCAGATAAATATGAATCAACATTATATTTTACTGTTCATTTTCACAGCACAGAAAATTTTAAAGCACATGCGTGTGAAAACAAATACTTTCATCTTTCGCCACGTGTGGATAATGTTTTAAGTACCATACAATGAACCGCTTTCCCATCGGATGCACAGGCGGGTGGGAAAAAACGAAAGGGAGTTGATTTAACTGAGGATTCAAGTGGTAGTAGCAGTAGTAGTAATAGTAAGCCAGGTGAGCGACGTAGCACAAGAAAAAAAAGCAGTGGTTCAAGCAGCAACGGTAGTAGTACTACAACCACTATAACAACCACTACAACAACTACACGTAAAAGTAAACGAGGTAATCCTCCGTATACGTCTAAAAATGATGGTATCGATATTGTCAATATGTTTCTTCTGTTTTTAGGCGAAATAAAGGGGATTGAATTGGCATTGGGAAAGAAGTTGCGTGTTCAACACCATCATCCTACAGCTTTTTTTGCGACAAATACATCGTTAAAAGGTTGTTTGGACGACGAAGTAGCTAACTGGGACGGTGTAACACAATTGTCTATTATGGTTGCCAAACAAAACCATTATATGGGTATCTTGTGTGAACCTAATGGAGGATGTACTTTGTATAACCCAAATTATGGCTCAAATATTTATCCATCTTTCTCAAGAAGTGACAAGTCAATGATAAAAGAAAGGTTTGGAGAGGTGCATGAATCTGAAATGTGTATTCAAAAAGACAAAAGAGATGTATTTAGTTTAGTTTGGACAATAATTTGTCTTCGCGGTGAAAAAGATAAAATTAGTCAAACATGGGATGGCCAGTTAAAGAATGTACATGACTTCTTTAAATCTTTATTAAAAAAAAAGAAAGATATGGACAAATTTGAGACGTTTGTTAAAACAAGTACAAACGTTGATAATACGTTTCCGAAATATCTTAAGATGTTGGATTGGAAGGTGGATGCATTCAGAAAGTTGTATGATTTTGCAGGTCCAATGTAATATGCATATGAATTAATAAAATGTTTTTTTAACGTACGTTTTATATTATAAAATTTTTAAGACTCTTCTTCAACTAGTATTCTAAGCAACCTACGTTTCTCTCCTAATATTTCTATTATACATTTATTTTCAAATAGAAGATTTCTTTGCAGACATTTTTCTAGTTCTTCTATATCTTCTTTTATTTTCTCTTCATTCTTTCGAACGTATACTTTCTTTTGTGTATAATAGAGCTGCACTATAAAATTTTCTAACGTTATTGCTTCGTTCGTGAGTGTTTTAATCATTGTATTTAGTTCCTCGTTGCTTTGAGCCCATGTTAAAAAATCCGTTAGCGACATTGCTTTTTCTGAGGCCATTGTATATAGCAATAATGAATTGGTTGCAAAACCAATAGTTTTAAGTACATTTGACTGAAGAATAGTATCACTATTGCCCTGAAAATTTACTGACATTTTGTATCTATATGAACATTATATATATCACGTTTTTAACACTGGTGGTTTTTTCTCATTTAATTCTAAAAATTGCTTTAACTGTTGAAACATTTTCTTTAATTCGCCGAAATTTTGCAATGCAGTCCTCAACATCAATGTATTAGGAACATTTAATTGTTTAAATTTCTTTTTTAACTTGCTAAACATATCTACTAACGCTCTTTGCGTTAAAAATGGATTAATATTTTCTATAAGGACGGCGTTGACCAGTCGATTAACCCATTCTAACACAGTTTCCCTAGTATGTGACTTGGCTTTGTAAGAATAGCCTACTGTATAATCTAAATCAGGCAAGACTTCGCTTTCACCTGGAAATGGTTCGACCATCGTATTTTCATCGATGTACGTTCTGGTTCCCGATGCTAACCGATGGAGAGGTTCAGCTTCTTCTAGTGTCTTGGCCCTATGCGCACTCCATTTCCGTTGCTCCTCGCTCCAATCTATGTTGGACGATTGCGGTATCATAGCGTTCTTTCGAACCAGTTCGTTCGTTTTCACTGGTCTAGGTTTCACCCGCTTTTTTTACCATGGGTACATGCAAGTTGGTGCTGTGAGATGCTCCATTTGGTGCTTTCTTTTTTCGTGGCGGTGATTCTTGTGGTTTGATGGACAACTGCTTCAGTTCAATTTCGATTACGGTGACTTGGGTCAATATATCCATGATGGCTTGTTTCAGCGCGGCCAATTTTTCTTCCAATCGTTGGCGTTCCATGGTTAACCAATATATACCTGCAAAAATACCGCCTAGGTGCTTTTGAAAATTGCATTCGTGGTACCAATGGATATCGCAACATCACCCATGAGGTATATAAATAGGCTCAATACATGGTAAGATGACGAAAAAAAAAGATATAAAAAAAAAACGTGATTCCCTTAGTATGCTAGTATGCCGTAAAGTTTTTAAACGAGGTTACAAAACCTTCGTGCCCGCCTCTTTCATTGTCGATGCGCTTCACCCGTTGTTCTTGCACAATAGGCAATTATTTTTAGATACGTTTTGCAAACGAGAAGCCGAACCGTTGCATAAAATCACAGCTGATGTTCATCAAAGCAAGAGGCATGTCATCTCCATGTTGCGTCGGATTGCCAAGTACAACCACAATTATTTGGTTCAACAGCGTAAAACCGTGTACATAAATGGTAAAGCGAAAAGTCAATACCTGTACGCGTTAGTAAAACTATGAGTTATATGTATGATAAACTACTTTTTCTTAAACCGTCTTATCTACGCAAATCTATTTGCTAAGAAATTTATTGTAAAAGTGTACTGGTGCTGGTTCGTCCGGTTCCACAAACAAATTATGGTGTTCCTCTGACGATAGCGTCAATAAGCGAGCGATTGTAGACATTTTTTTAGGGTTGTATAGCTTTGCGACTACTGTTACAAAATTTTTTTCACTAAGGATTTCTTTGATGCTTAACGGACAACAGTCCATTTGACTGCGTATAATGGATTTTACCTTTAGAAACAAGAGTGGCTTAATGTGTGGTCGCATCATGATAGAATTATCCATAAAATCAATCAAGTTTTTTGTATTGCATGTCAAATTACATTTACTACAAGATGGTATCATATTCCATATCTCCTCTTGCGCAGTTTTTCCTTTTCCTTTCGCTGTTGCGTCAATATGCGCACATTGAAACGAACCCTCCTTTTTGATGTGATTGATTCTACATACAGGGCATTTTACATGCGTCTCTTCACGAAGGATAATCTCCCAAATATCTTGCCTATCACGAGGTGTTATTCTTGCCATTTGAAGTGCACGCCGAGTTTTCACAGAAGAAAAGGAGGACCCTTTTGCCACTTGAAACTTCCTATCCTCGTTGAGACATGTAACATGTACCCATTCGGAGAATTTACACGTCATCGCCTGACTAGCTTTTGTAGAATTGCACCGTGAGCATCTCGTATTTAATGGTGCTTGAGCTGCACATCGATAACACAACCACTTTCCTTTGGGTATGCTTGAAATACCGTAACATCGTTTATGGACACTTACTTCACAGCCTTTTCCATCGCAATAAATGATTGGATTCCTATTGGTTGACTTTTCGCCTTTGCATATATCGCAAATTTCGTCGTCGGCTTCTTCTTCTTCTTCTTCCTCTTCTTCTTCGTTGTTGTCTTCTTCTGAAGTTGCATTGTATAACGGAGATCTTTTCTTCATCTTTGAATGACGCTGGCGAAGTAATGAATCTGGAACATCTTCCACTTGCACCCACTGTGAATAGTTTCCACCAAAAAACTTTACCTCCACCTCCTTCTTTTTTTTTCCCTTCTCGTTCGTTCACCACTTTATCTACGATTAATAATGTCCGTGCCATTTCTTTCATTTCTTCTGGTTTAAAACGATTATTTTGTAGCATTTTGTACACATTCATTGGGTGATTTGGAGTGGATGGAATGTGCTGATGGAATGGGCTACAATCTCGGCAATAAATGCCACAGAGAAAGGGTACTATCTTTTGTTTCTGTAAAAAATTCTCTATACGAACAAAGGCCGCACCATCTTTCACTGCGCATGGTAGATGGTAGGAATGTTTGCATTTGTGATCAATGCATCCAATACCGGCTCCCTTTTCTCTACAATACGCACACTTTAATGCACTAGAACGTGTGATTGCTTTTATCAACACTACGTTAAACCTTCGTGGTGGTGGATACAAAGTAGACTGAGAGAATTCTTTCAAATCAGGACACCATCTTGCGCAGGTCTCATGGACATAGTATTTTCTTGAAGAGCCAACTTTTGAATATGGTCCAAGCACTTGCTCACCACCCTCTTTTCCCATTTTACAAAAGGCGCATTTATTGTTCTTCTCCGCCTGTTCTTCATTGTCCAAACTTGCTTGAGAACTAGATGCAAAATCACCAGACTCGTCTGACTCGTTGCGGTCTCGGTCTATCACTGGCCACGCAGTTTTTTTGTGATAGTTCATCCTTGTTGAGTTATTATCGCGTACCGGGGAAGGGCGTGGGGTTTGATAGTTTGATTCCTCCATCTTTTGGAACATTGGAAAGCTTGAATGAACGCTTTCTGATTGATAATGCGGAGATTGGTAGGGGTTCAACGCCAGTTCCTGCGATCGATTAGGACTAGACAACCTTGGATCATAGACTTGTCGCCTTTGTTCCGTTTCTCTGGAAAACCTTGGGGGAGCATGATATGCTGCATTACTTTCTTGCTGCATCGTTCGTGGCGGAAAAGCATTGGAATTTTGCATAAAATTGCTCATCGGATAATGTTGCTGGCCTCTTACAGGAGACATGATGTCACTGTAGGGTTGGTTATTGGTATATGGCTCTTGGACGCCCAGTGACGGTTCATACCTTTTCACAGGCCACGTTTGCATATGTTGTATAGGTGCTTGTGTATGCTGCATAGAGAATCCTTTCATAACTGGACTGTTATCTTCGACATTATTTTTCCTCTGTCTCTTTGCTTTCCTCATACCTTCATGTGTCAATGTGGAGCCAGATGGTCTCGTATGAACTTCTTGGCTACCGCTTTGATCCTGTTCAGTTTCACTACTACTGTCCAACTCTTCGCTGCTTTCCTCTTCGGCGGGTTGGGATCCACTAAACAAGTTAAAGAGAAAACTCATAGTAAAAATACACGAACCGAAAGGATTTTTTATCGCAACATGTAATTATGAGAAACAAATCAATGTATAGTAGACGACTAAATGGATATCACTTCTTTTTGCATATGTCACTTTTCATACATGCACACTTGTTACACACGATCTTTCAGTTTTGTGACAGTATTATTGCAAGGATCCAATCAACCATATTATACTATGAGATAGCATTGAATTACAGCCGAGAGTATTTTAAAAAGTTTTTAAATAGTTTAATTTTTTCGGCATCTATTACCATGTTATAGGCTTAAAGTTGCCTTTCTATCCATTAATTTTGACTTTGTAGACAAGGAGGCATCCAATCCCCCCCTTTTTTTCCTCTTGATGAGGATCCAACAATAACGGCATGATAGTATCACCTTTGATCAACTCTTCTTCTTAAAACATACTCTTCTATTCATCTAAAAAAAACTTGAATGAATAAATATACACACATACAAAATATCTTTTTACATAATCAAAACAAGAAAAAAGCTATTGATACCAACACTTAAAAATGAATTCAATTATCAAAATACAATCGGAAACCAACCCAAGCATTGAATACAATCTCGTGGTAGAGAACGGAAGGCCCATCTCGTGTACGTGCAAGGCCTTTTTATATTCTTCGCACAAAGCGTGCAAACATATGAAAGAGTATAGCAGACACCGCGCAACAACACAGTCAAGACCTATGCCGCATTTGGAAACACTCCACGCCGTTGCTGCCATGGATAATTTTTTAACCCGAAGAATGAATGCATTGGAGCAAAGAGAAGCTGCTTTACAATTATCGTGCGAGCACATTATACAGAGATTGATTACGTTGGATCATCAGTTCACAGAAAGCATAGGCCTTATCAGAAAAAGGTTGACTTTGCACGATCAATATTTGGAACAAAACCATACCTTTTTCAATATATTCGAAGAAAATTCGAAATTGAAGAATGAGATACGGCAACTGGAGAAAATTCTAGAAGAACAGGTATAATGCCAACCTTTATGAGACAATATGCGTCCATTGGATTACCCAACATGTTCGGTGCTGGCATAGGTGGTGCGCTGATGATGGCCAAATATACCAATCAACCTATTGAGATTCATCTGTTGATTCCAGCCCGCACGGATACCACCTACTTTCACGAGTATATCTATCCGTATGCGAAGCTGGACTTTATCAAGGGGCTCTTAAAGTTTCGTGATTTGACGGGTGTATCCAAAAAACCTACCAGCGCTCCGTTTCCTAGTATCGTGTATTTATAAACACGCGTGAAGCTTCTTTTATCAACACCAAAAAGGTCAACGCGTTGTGGGTAACCCACACGGCGTGGAGGGTACCTTGGTTGGTGCGAGATGCCAACACGTATGGAAGTCTTTCTGGACAGGGGTGAATGATTCTTTCAACCAATTGATTTCCTAAAAGATACAAGCGAACGTTTTGTTGTGATAGATATGCTGTGATTGGTCTTACCAAAACTTGGTGGCCGATCAGACGTATATGTATTTCAACACCGGGTGGCTAATCTTTTTCCGTGTAGCATTTCTTCACAGGGCAACAAAATCCATCACACTGTATAAAACATACGGCATGATTGGATGGACTACATGCTGGTTATCAAAATATTGATTATAGATAGATATAATGGTGTGAAAAGAGTATATATGAGGTGGATACAATTATTGATTCATTTATTTCATTTATATATAAATAATATTTTTATTCATTTCAATCTATTATAATAAAAAGATATTTTGTTTATTTATTTTATTATTTTTTTGCCAGGTGTACTATTAATAGAGATGTTGCTCGTCTTGTGATATGACCCTGCTATTTTTTCTCACGAGGTGCCTACCAAAGTGGTGTAATATAATAATGAATTGAGAATATTATAAATAATAATTTAATCTATTTTTATTATTTTATTATTTTTATAAAATATTATTATTATTAATGAATAATCTACAATATATTCTCCAGCAACACACACCAACCCAATCGCTAGACGTGCCGTGGTATGTTTCCAATGGTGTAAAAAATTCATCCAGCAGCCCAAAGAAACCCACCATCACTTATATGTTTTCATGGACGTGCCCGATAAACCATCCAACCCGAAAGAGGTGGAGCTAACGGAAGAGAGTGTTAAGCTGTTTCAACCAATTTTCAATATCTTTCATCTTTATCGTTTTATCATTCTTTTTCGCTTTTCGCTATAAGTTATCAATACCCATAAAACCTCCTTTTTGTGTCATTATAAATCTTTCCCACTAACTTCTTCATTTTATATATATACATATTTAATTTTGGTTATCCTGTGTAGCAAATAAATAATTTATACATATATCTTTGCATTTATTGTGGTAAATTAATACTTAAACTGTTTTCATTTACATAAATATTTTCAAATTCTAAATATTGATAACTGCCATCATAATTACAATATACATTTAAATGAGTATTGTATAAATATTCAGGATTGTCATGGTAGGATTTAACCCAACAAATCCCGTTAAATTCATTTGCCATATCTCCAGGTTTTGTGTAAAAATGCGTTACCTTGCCTAAATAAAACGTTTTACCACGATCGATCCAACACTTGCAATCAGATAAAATATTATTTATTAACTCGATATTTTTATATTGTTTAACTAATTCTAAAACATTTATATAATTTTTCATCCTTATTTGTATTATTGTAAATTAATATGATGTTTGTAAGAATTTATATATATATATTTGTTTTATCGAAATTTCTTCATCTTTTGTATAAAAAGATAATTTAATTACGGTTGTCTCGTGTAGCAAATAAAATATCTGAGCGTCGTGTGTTCCGACTATGACCAGTCGGAACACTGAGTACCAGAGTAGCCGCCAGTAATCCTACTGGCCTACCCGCCTATTATACCCAACAACCCCTGTAAAATATCGGCACCATACAGATAGCCTGGTGCCCTGGAAAAAAATCCGAATTAGTCAGAAGTCTTGTTAAATAATTGTGAGCCTGGTGAGAAGCAGTCTATGCAAAGTAAAGGCATTAATGGACGATGAAAATGTTACAAACAACTTTCCACTGTAATGATTCAGTTACACGGCTCTCAAAGCAATATAAAAAATTCAAGAACAAGAAGTAACAATTATAGCGACTAAAGTGTAGAGACGCCAAGTACATTTGTGTTTAGCACTAATGGCCCTTGTTAGTGATAGACACAACAAGGAGTCAAAAGACGGTATTGTCCCGATCAAGGGTATATACAAGTTACTTGGTTTTCAAGGTGTTATGGTGAATATTATAGAATATATTGCTCATACTACGAAAGATGTACATCATTTTGTACTGACCAGCATTATTAAGCAATTTAATGGATGCCAAAATCCTGTAAACCCTGTGTCACATAAATGGTTGTTAAGTTTTTTTGCGTTTCACGATCATCCACATATAGTAGCGTTTTGTCAGCAGAAAATAACCAAGCCACTCTTTTATTTGGATGTACTATGCAAGTCAAAACTAGTTCTTTTCAAAATAGTATTTGACATGCTCCAGCGGTACAGCTCTAGATATGAACATGGCAATGTAGCAAAGGGAGAAAAACCAACGCCGTTTATTGTAGCTTGTGAAAAAGGCTACTTAGATGATGTGAAGGTCTTTATCAACTTAATGAAAGCCGACGTAAATCAAAAAGGTGTAACTAGCCAAGGTTATTCATGCGGTTATAGCGGTTTAATCATGGCTGCGTATGAAGAACAAGCCCATGTAGTTGAATACTTGTTAAAACACTGCACGAAAATACATGTTGATCAAGAGGATAATTATGGAAGCACAGCACTGCATTATTCTGCGTATAATAGTAGAAAAAATACAGCTACAATCAAACTGCTGTTACAATACGGTTGCAATATGAAGAAGATGAATCAAGGTGGGCAAACACCGCTGGACTATGCTAATCAAAATGTAAGTGTAATTGGGCAAACAATTGTATATCTTCTGAAGAAAAATCTGTCTTGAACACAACAACATATTTTGTTTTTTCGCGTTATACATTGTTTCTTGCTCATATGCAAATATAACCAAGGACAATAAGATTGCTTTCAATCTGGATATCTATATCTGGTTTTAGTACAAACAGAATATTTGGTCGTTTTCTAGCATAGGAAGAAATCGCCCAAATGATATATAAAAAGCTCAAGCCTCTTTAAAAAATGAAACAACAGAAATTGAAATCAATTAGAGATAAGCTATCCATTTTGGTATGCAGAAAAGTGTTTCAAAGGGGATACAAAAATTTTGTACCAGCTGATACGAATGTAGATATATTGCACCCATTATTTTTGCATAATAAACAAGTTTTTTTTGACGCCTTTTGTAAAAGAGAAGTTCAACCATTATATAAAATTACAGAGAATGTTAAAACCAGTAAGAGGCATGTCATTTCTATGCTACGTAGAATTGCAAAGTATAATGATAATTACTTAGTGCAGAGACGAAGAACCATTTATACAGGTGGAAAAGGCCAGAGCCAATATCTATACGCGTTGGTGAGGATATAATTAAATTTTTAATAGTATCAGTATAAAACATATATATATATATTATTTTTATATTTATGTGAAGTGTACCTAATTTTTAATACTAATCCCATCACTGGTGTACACGATTTGAATTAGATACACAATATTACATGCGGAATAGCATTGAAGTGTGGTTGGTGTATACGATTTCATTTTAACTTCACTCCCATCGCCCAAACAATTGATCCATGGTTGGACCCACTTTGTACACTTTTAATATAAATTTTAAATCGATTCCATAATTTTACTTTTTGTTCATTATTAGGAACTACCGTTTGATCCTGACCAACTCCAAATACTTTTTCAGCATTCTTTACTGGTTTTCCTTTCTCTCTTAGATACTCTGTATACTTAAACTTTAACAACGTTAAAGGAACACGATACAGTATCTTCTCATTCGTTGTCCTATGTCCACATCGTCGATGCATTTCAGTCCATAATTCTTCTCCTACCTTGTTTTTGTCGAAATGAGCACCAGTCTTGTATACCTTTGGATTATACTTCGATAACGTACTATATTCATCTTCGGACGATATTGCTATGATGGTGTACCTTTCAAAAAACTTTACTAAGGATTCTCCAACATCCACACGACCTTGCCACGACCTTAATACTAATGATTTCTCACTTAAGTTTTCATACCACGATCCATTCATTGTTTTAAATATTCGATAGGCTTGCGACATCCGGTCCATCAGTTCACCAACATTAACTTGAATTTTACTTGTTAGCTCCGAATCTTCCGCTTCTTTTTCATAACGATATTCAAACGAAGGTAAACGATTGTTCAATGCCCCATTTCTATCTTCAATGTTCTGAAATAACTTGTGTGTATTATCATCGCCATCATTACAATTCAACCAAGTCATACTATTCACATGGATATCTACCATTCCTTTGTTTGGGATAGTCTCCTGTTGCTTTCCACCATCAATTCGTTGCTTCATCACCTCGCTTGACACATTTAATTTAAAACCTTCGTCAAACAACACAAAATTAGTTCCACGATATGACATCCCCCATCTAGAATCTTGTTGACCGAGAACTATTCGGACACAAGTATCATGGTGCATATACGCAATAGTTTTTCCAACTTCAGTTTTCCCTACTCGTGATAAGCCTACTGCACGAGCACCCATATCGTGATTATCCTCCGTGGTTGGTAACAGAGCACGCCCCATCAAAGCATAGTGAAAAGCTATATCTTCCTCTGGCCATTTTTGAGTTTTAAATATGGTTTCGATTGGCAAGGAAGTATCCCATGTGATATCATACAAATTATTATCGGAACAACGGTTGTACATAACACTTTGCTGAAACTCTACTTCAAAATATTTGTATACGATTTTCGAGTCTATTGCTGCGTCCCATGGCTTTACTCTTGATGGATCAACAGCTTCAAATTTAGAATCTGGGTAAGGGTAGAAGATTCCTTCGCGAAAGTCATAGGTGCCGTTTAAAAATCCATAATATCCTCTTTCAGGAAGCTTGGGGTCCCACATCGATTCTATATTTTTATGTAGATTAGACCTGTTGTTTAGTGACATATACACCTGCAACGGCTTTCGGCACCTCGCTTTCGTCAAAATAAAGTGAATAAACTTCTCAAATGAGGTAGCGACTCTCTCGTAACAACGTTTGCCTTCATTCAACATGGATATAGGACATTGATAATCTTTGCCTTCCATGATTTCGCCACGAATGCATTTGTACTCTTCTACCAAAATCATAATTAATTTTTCTAGTAACAATTGTTTGTTGTTGACAATGGCCATCAAGTTTTCTTTGGGGCGCCTGTCTGCTATCTCCGAATAAACATGACGTATATGTGGGATGGTGAGGTAAAATAATTCGTCATTACATCGATTTAATGCTTTGTTTAGTTCATTAATAAAACCTTTTGGCCTGTACCAGTGCATTTCGTTCCACATGGCTTCATTCCTGTACATATCGTTCATTTCTTTATTTATTTCTCCTGGTGAGCGGAATGAGTCCAACGACTGTTTCATGGATTCTTTCGGAGTTCGCCATCGTGTTACCTGGTCTGAGTTGTCTATTGTAGAGACTTTCCCATTTGCATTGGCATTGACCCCACAATAATAAAAATGTTGTCTATTGTCCTTTCTATACGCTAATCTTCGCCATTCACAATACATACGGATACTTTTTAAATAATTCTCCACATCTTCTTTGCATAACACTCGGCCTTTTGGATGTTTTATGAAATCATATAAATTGGCTTCGTCATCAAATAATTTGCACGGCATTTCTGGTAAGTCATCGAACAAACCATATTTCAGTATTGGTGGTGTTTTACCAACCTCTAGCTCTGGTTGTAAACGTAAAAAAACACCTTTGGTTACATGCCCACATCTGTCGCGTGGTCCGATAGTTGAATCATAAGCATCTGTAACATCAAACACCATTGCAATGTCATCCTCCGTTTCTTTGATAATCCTTTCGTGTGTTGTTAAAGGAATTTCATTACGATTCTGGACCAATGTCAACGTTTCAGGTGTAATGCGAACTATACCGTCGGTAACATTAAATGAATACATGTTGTTGTCTTCTTTTTTCAATTGAAATGGGGTATTGTGGTACTTTTGCAACTCAGGGCACATCTCTAGCCACTTTGAACATACGTCCAATTTGTAGTTGTTCGTTACAATATTAGATTTTAAATGGTTGGCTTTTCTTTTTTTGGTTGAAATCATTTTATTGGTATACATAGAATTCGACATGCTTAAATAGTGTGTTTTGGTTTTGTGAATATATCATGGTTGCATTTTCCTATGTAAATATTCTTATACTATTCGAATATTGAAATCAAAACTACACTATATAAACATGCATTGTATATGTAATTATGAAAGATATCTTGGCAAATGTAGTTACCAAAGTGTTTGGTTTTGACAGTATCCATGATAATATAACGGAAATAGACCAATCTAACCTAATTAATGCTATACCATATCTAATCCTTTTTGAACCACAATTGATTAATGAATACAAATACAGCATTCGCGAATGTTACAACAAAGGCATTCAAGATCATAAAGATGCAGCAAAAATCCTTCGACGGATTTTGAAAAAGCATGGCCGAGCACTCATTTGGAGAAGGACTACTCGCCGGGATTCTGGAAAATGCGTGGCGGTATACAAATATCGCATGGTCTAAATCGTGTACACCATATACACTAATGATATTGAGCTGCTAAAAAACGAACCGAAGTGTACCCAATTTCCAATGGTATCTCCGTCAAAAGTGTACCCAATTGCAAATATATGTGTAGAACAATCTATACCTCGAATACGTATATCTATATATTACGAATGACCAAAGCGTGGCAAAAACTCGAGCGTACCAAACAATGGGTATACAAAACTATCCAATTCCGCCAAACGTGTCTTCATGAATATTTCAAAGGCAACACTTCTACATGTGAAATATGTAACCAACGTATGGTTTTTGATAATACCCTATGGCGTGATTTACCATTGGATTTGGTCCGGTTGATATTGTCGTTTGCAAGACCAACATATCTTTATACAAATGAATTAAAAAAAACGATTCAATGTTACAATAACGACAAAGACAAATGCAGAATAAGAGATTTATCGATGGACAGGTTAGGAGATTTTCTTCCTGATAACAGTTTTGTGACAGATTCTTTTTACATTTGGATCATGGTTCATTTGTATTTTTATAATCATCACTACGACAAGTACAAGCCCAAATTGTTTTGTCCAGACACATGTGAAAAACTTAAAGAAGATTACGATTATTATAATTTTTTTCAATTATTAAATTTTGACCCTGTGGATATGGATGATTTGGATTGGGCTTGGATTTGAACTATAAGTTATACAACATCTATGTCTATATGAACGCAAAAGATTACATTCTGCTTATGTTTATGAAGGCAAAACAACACCATTTAATTCCATCCAGTTGTCATGAATTTGAATTTACTGTAGGAAAAACTTCAAACGGAGACATTATATGCCTTGGGCTTGAATTTTGGGCAGGAAATAAACGTTTTAATGAAGATGACACTCCTATAAAGCCCACCAACGTTGATATACCTTCCGAATTACAATTAACTTACAATTATTATGCAGCGTGTATCATAAAAGAGCAGTATAAGTAAACTATTTTTTTCTTTAAATGTATTCAGGTACTATACAACATTACAACAACATATTACGATATGGTCTGTGTGAATATAACAATAAACAAGCCTTTGTGGATGTTACAAACTGTATTTCTGGAAACCATCGAGCCTACCTCCAAAAATAGAATTGGTCTAATATGATTCGAATATTCGACTCTTCAAATGCCACAAATATAATATACCAAAAATATAAGCATGTTATCTGCATCCAAAAAAATAAAAACAACTCCAAAACCAACGTTTAACCAATCCAACAGACTTGGTGAATGCGGCGAACGGCTTGAAATGTTATATATACCTTTATTTCGAATGGGTTGCTGCGGTTCTGATGCAAACGTACTTGGTTATGAGTCATTTACCATAAGGCCACTTGACTTTGCATTCTTTTCAGATATAGCTCAATTTCTCAAAATGAATTCCAGGTGCGATTGGGATTGGTCAAGTTTTAGGAGAAACATCTTGTTACCAAACCGTGAACACATCAAACAAGTAAATAACTGGGATGATGCACGCGTAAACACATTCTTGGAGGACGGTTATTGCTTCCTAAACAACTTCGAAAGCGACTGGGATGACGATGATGATGCTGATGGAAATTTCCCAAATTTGAAAAATCTATTTGATTTGACTATTACCAAGTGGGAATATTAAACATCCAACCTGTTGCCCTGGGTATTTGAACGAGCATACTATCTCGTTATACAACAACAAAATACAATATATGGTGTTAAAAATGTTGTGATTACATACATATCCTTTAAAAATTCTAAATTATTCTAAAGTTCATTCATTTCTTTATATGTTTTTCTAAAATAAGTGAACCAGATGTTGTGAGCCAAATCTGATACATCTATAAAAACATCTCACAAAATAAATTGTTCTAAAAATAGATGGAGCGTTGACTTCGCCTTCAACTCTATCCGAATTCTATAAGAATATTCTTATTCGTTTATAACGATATCATAAATTCAATCAAAATCTAAACCTGACTTCTACCGTTTAAACCGACTTCAAAAATCAAAAAAACATGGCTAACATTGCAAAAACAATCAATCAAAGTGCACTAGTTGAATTACGTTCAACATTACCACATGGAGATACTGGTCGAATAATCAATTCGTTCATTTTTCATCTACATCCTGACGCAGAGGCATACCAACGACTATTTCGACAAGCGTTATATGCTACAAAATCATTGACATGTCCATTTATCATTGGAGATATTTACTCCTTCGACGACGATTCTTTCCCTGTGTGTCGTGATATAAAACATCAGGAGGACAGAAGCGCTGGTTGGGCAATGCTTGAACTATGTAGAGAGTGCCATTGTATTCTCTGCTTTAGTATGTGCCATGAAGCCAAAGGTGTTAATATGAATCTTCAATTACAAAACGCTACCATGCAAATAGGTGATGTAGATATTGGTTTCACCTTGGACATTGCTACGACGTGTGATTGTTAAAATCTAAATTATTCTAAAAGTTCATTGATTTCTTTATACAATATTCTCATTTAAGTGAACCAGATGGGTCTAATTCTATCCGAATTCTATAAGAATATTCTACTTCTCAAACATTGCATATAATATATATCATAAAACAAAATCAAACGTATATAAAAATCAAAATACATTTTTAACATGACAAAAGCAATTGTAACATCAAAGCCAACATCAAAAGCTAGTGTTGTCCCTAGTAAAGCCTACATGAAAAAGAGCCTAAGCGATTGTTGGGGAACCCCTGCGCACATTCTAGACCAACACAAAGGGTATTTTGACCCCACACCGTTCCCAACGCCTACATGGGACGGTTTGAAAACAAATTGGCTACAGCACAAAAAGATATTTTGCAATCCACCATATTCTAACATTGCCCCGTTTGCAAAGAAGTGCAAAGATACGTTGCTAGAAGCACAAGCAAAAAACATTAGCATTGAAATCCATCTGCTAATTCCATCCCGTACGGACACCCGCTACTTTCACGACCATGTTTACCCGTACGCAACACTAGATTTTATCAAAGGCCGCCTCAAGTTTAGAGATTTGACGGGCGTATCGAAGAAACCTACGTCCGCCCCCTTTCCCAGCGTGATGTGTGTCTATCAACATGTAGCAACACCATATTCATTGAAACAACAACAGCTGCTAGACGCAAACGAACGCGCCTGTGAAGCCATGGAGAATGGGGATACCGAGGCCGAGCAAGCTGCCTACGAAGATGCCTTCCAAATCATGAACCAATTGACCGATGCAGAGTTGAGTGAAGTACTATAACAATAAATTCGAATACATATTCTACTTTTCTAATACCACTACTTCTACAACCACATGTTTACTCTAACTCTTCGCTGCAACTATCCTGCCCAACAGATTGGCTTTCATCATCAAAACAAAACCGCTACCTCCGATTTATCGTTCGCCAAACTGGTGCCATGCGAACCAAAAGATGCATGTTTATAGTCGTAAACGAAAAAGTTGGCGACAAATAATCAAAACGTATAAGTGCCACCTCGTTATTATATACCTGTGTTAACAAATCCGAATTCGTGAAGAATATTCTGACCAACAAATAAAGACATTCATCTAACCAAAAATAAACATAACAATCATGCCAAAAGTACAAACCATCAAAACCTCCAATATGCTGAAAGAAGCAATGCATGCTATTCACAGCCGCAAGAAAATACATCTATCTGATGGTTCGATGACCTTCAAATGCGTACCCGATGAGGAGCAGTACGATTCCGAGACGATGGAGATGTCCTATCAACTGGTATCGCGCTTCATTCAGCGTAAACGCGGGACAATATTGATATTTCCATGGATGAGTATATTATATACGTTGGAACCAATTATAGAGGATGACATGCCAGATAATGCCTTAGAGATACTAAGAGCCTGAGTACGAAACGCACATTTTAATAATATATATCATATCTATATGCTTTTTACAAACATAGAGAGGTATGAGTATATCGATTATATATTCTTGTGATCCAAAAAAAAGATCTTAAAATCGAGGTTGAGTATATCTTTAACATCATACTATACTTTTACATGGTAGACATACTGTTAATTTTATATCTATACTGTACCATCCTTTCTATCTCAGAGCATCTCTATTCTTCTGTCTTCAGGCATGGTTATATATATATTCTTTGTGTTACAAATTATCAGCGAGTGTGTAAAAGATATATATGTAAATAAAAATTCAATTCTTTTTGATTAAAATATTTATAATAAATAATATTATCACGGTCGGATTCATTGTTTTCCACTAAAATACATACCACAACCTCCCGTTTTGCTTATTCTTGATAACATTTACATAGCCACACCGAACGCATTTTCTGAAGGCTCCAAGAATCTCAAAAACCATTTAAATTCCTGAATAGTAAGATATATCTTTCAGGTGTTGCAGTAAAGGTCTGATAGGATTCTCAAAAATGACAGAAATTCCTATTTTGCCACTATCCACAAAACTATCCGCCATCTTTTTACGTTTTCGGCTTTTTTCAGATGGTATTTTATAACCCATGCTATGTCGATGCAAGGTTTGGCCATTCGCTCGATATCGTGAATTCTCCACTGTCGCTTATGGTGTGTCGATGCTAATGACAAACTCCCATTCCTCTCGACATCGAGACGATTTACAGGCACATAGTATCGACCTTTTTGGCAGCTTCAGCAACAGGCAGAATCTCCCAAAATGGAGAGCTTTCTACAATAATTATGTTGGCGTATACCGTAGCATCACATAGCCTTCTCGAAAACGGGAGGTTTTCTAAAACGTAGTCAGATATTAGAAATAACCGCAGCAAAAAACGATTTCGGATAAATGATGCTGATGGTAATGGTCTGTGTATATTATTTTGCTTTCTACTCGTCACTTTCCTCCTTTTTTGAGGGCTAGCATGGGTTAGCACTACCGATTTCGAGGAATCATTAACATCGGCTATTTCCCATTTCACCCGACATCGGGAGAATCTGCATCGCGATAGCATTGCAGAATTTGGAGGGTGTAAAAAACCTATTTTTTTTCTCTTATCCATATGTTGATTATTTTTTTACATGTTTACCTATTAGAACTAAATAGGATTCCCATTTTTGGGTCACTTTCCATTGGGTTGTGATATGTCTAGAAAAGTCCGAGGCGGATTTATTCTTCGGATATTTTACCTATTCGGAAGGTCTCAATGCTAAACGCCTGTATGTTTAAGTATGTGAAAAGCCTATCAAAAAGTGTAGACCTATGTTTTTTTAGGAGTCTTGACATTTGGTATAATTAGCAGGCACACACTATGGACTAATGCTATTTCAATGTATAACGTTAAGTTCAGGCTACTTTTCTCGGGAACACTGCGTAGCAAGCCAATTAAAATCCATTTTTTTTCTCGGGACTCTAATAACTGTGTGCCAGTGTCATACTGTAGAAGTAGTGTGCTGGTGTGCTGGTGTGCTGGTGTGGGATGAAAAGCAGCCTGGATAGTGAGTGGATCTCGTATTCAGTGCATAGCATTGTGATATTATTATCTATTTACAAGGTACATACATCATGACCATTATGGTATTACTATATACAACATACAAGATATTCATATATTTGATAGATATATTAGCTATTCTTTACTGTAGTATATCATAAGTACGCAGTGTCCACCCACGGAGCGCAACCACGGCATAACAAAATGCCAATCCAGCAATCCTGGCAATCCAGCAATAATCGCACAATCCACAGTCTAAGTGTCTAAGTCGTCCACAGCAATCTAAATCATCTGGCAATCTGGCAACAAAATCATAAATAATATTGATGATGAATTATTATTTAAAATTATATATAATATATAATTATATATATATATATACAAGGTGGTAATCAATTCTTAATACTTGAAATATATACAATATAATATATATTTATACACATTATTTATATATTTTATTATATATAAAAAGAAAAAACAATATGGGGAACCAATGTGGAGGTGGTGGAATGGTACCATCAGTAGAAATGGAAAGCGATTTTGAAGAATATTTTCCTGATGTTCAAATGCGTGGTGAAGAAAGAGCTGCTCTAGTTGCAAAAGCCAAAGCATGGAAAAAAACAAGAGAGGAAAGTGGTATTTTGCGAAGCACATTTAAAGATAGGTTTATTAAGGAAATTATTAATCCTTGTTGTCCCGATGGGGAATGTTTAACGCTTGTGTTGGATGCACACGGTGCTAAAGTTGTTGGATCTATAGCAAAAACATCTGATTTATTGTTTCCAAATGGCAACGTTGCTATTGTTACAAGTTTAGCAAGAAGAAGGGAACCAAGTCCTTTGATGGAAGCTATTTATTTTGTCGCACCTACCCTTGAAAACGTGAAAAAAATTATGGAAGATTTTCCGGAAGATGACAATAAACGAAATATGTATTATGGCGTGCATATATTTTTCACATCACATGCACCTACCTCTTTAATTGAAGAATTGGGAAAAGCACCACGATTGTTGAACCACTTGCTAACTGTTGAAGACGCTAACTTAGATGCTATACCATTTGAACCAAAGGTATTTCATCTTAACATGCCAACTACGCTTGTTGATTTGCACTCAAAAGGCATGAATCAACGCCAACGGGCAGAATCCCAATATTTGATGGTAAATCGCTTGTTATCCTTGTGTTTGTCGCTACATGAATATCCATTAATTAGGTACCGCAATGATAATAGTCAAAGTCGAGCAATTGCGGAAAGTGTTCAAAAACGTTTGAATCAACATTTAAGCGAATGCCATGATTTTTGGTACCATGGTATGGATGGTGGGGATGACGTGCAACGATCAACTTTGATCATTGTAGATCGTCGAGAAGATCTTGCTGCGCCTCTTATGCATGAAGTGACCGTACAAGCAGTGTACTGGGATACGTTGGAAATAACAAATGATGGAACATTTTCATATATGAATGGTGATAAAAAAAGGGTTGATTACAAATTAAATAATCAAGACGATGAGGTGTGGATGGATATTCGCCATGATATATTTGGACAAGTGAATAATTTTACAGAATTGCAAGAAAGATACCTTGGGGAAGTAAGCACGGAAGGTTTAACTTCAGCAGAGAAATTCAAACGACAGATAGAACAGACAAAGAAGCAAGACAAACTGAATGCAATGAAAATATCGCTCAATGCGAATCAAACTGCATTGCAACGATTATTAAATGAGTTTGAACGCCTTATACCAATTTGTAATTTAGAAGCCGAAATAGCAACTGGTGTGAAGGAAACTGATACATCATATGCAACAGTTTCACATGCAGCGTTATGGAAAACTTTGAAAACACTATTAGGAGATGTGGAAGTTACCATGAAAGAAAAATTACGACTGATAGCGTTATACATGATAAAAAGCGATGGTTTGTCGCTAACAGAGCTAGAAGCATTGCAAACAATATGCGAACCGCCTTTAATGAACGTAAGCGATTTAGTTAATTTTAGTAACCTTGGTGTTCGAGTTAGAAGAGAAGGAAAGCCTGCAATACGTGATAAAATAGAACTTAAACGAAATCAGGACCAGATAAAAGAACGCTTGGACCTGATGAAGGCAGGTAAAGATGCATTTGTAGTACGTACAATAGAGCCTAAAATATATCAAGTTGTCAAAGATCATATTGAATATAAATTATCAGAAGATGAATTCTCTTTCGTCGTCCCACCACCACCTGGTTACCTGGAAGATCCAAATGCAAATTCAGAGTCTAAATCCTCTGGACTCATGTCAAGTTTTTTCAAAGGTGGGAAAAATTCAACTCCTAGCACAAGTCATCATAAAAAAGGTGTCAAGTCCGTACGGAAGCACAAATTGAATTTAAATATGCACGGTAAAGATGGCGATAGTAAAACGAATGGAAGAAAAGCAAAAGAACGAAAAGAAAGTTTAGATCTCGAATTCAAAGGTCCTCGTGTTATTGTTTTTGTAATTGGTGGTATGACATATTCTGAAATGCGGTGTCTTCATAAAGTTATGAAGGAAACAAAACGTGAAGTAATAATAGGTTCCACGCATATAACTACACAGAAAACCTTCTTAAATGAAGTTCTCAACAAATTAGGTAATGATGCTCATGACAAATCGATGAGTGAATTAGATGAAATTAATTTAGATAATTTGGACGTTTGAAAATGGAGAGATATATAGAGAAGACATACGAAGTCGTATATGATTAATAAATGTATTATATATATGATCATAATATTACACTTTTATCATAGTGAGTGTGCCGTATAGTATTTAAAAAACTTTTGAGATATTTTTACGAACTCGTATTTCTCGTATAAAAAAAAATATAAAAAAATAAAAGTACCGAAGTCATCGTAATCATTATATCATACACATATCATATTAATGATATGTGTACTCGTATATTAATATATTTATGTTAATGTATGCATATATTACTCGATCCCCTCATCTTCGCCTGCTACAGCCCATAATTGAAATAATCAGGAATTCTGAGCGCAAGCGAAGACTCGGTGTAAACTTGGCACCTATCAAATTTCATATATTCTATCAAGTACGATTTTGGTACCCTCTCGAAACAAATGTGAAGAATTAATTATTGATCATATACTAACAAGCCTATGGTTTCTATCAAAATGCAAAATGTGAAGAATTAATTCATGGCACTCGCCAAAACTATAAAATTTGGTACTTTTAAGTATATATTATTTGTATACTAAATGGATATAAAATGCAGATTCTCCCATTTTGGGTTTTATTCTAATTTATATCAAATACAAAAACCAATTTATCCGCAAAAAAAAAATTCAAATAGTCGATTTAAGTACAAATAAGAATACTAAATTTTCATAGGTGCCAAGTCCACATCTAGTAACCATATATATACGGCCTTGTACATCATTTTATTTTAAAAAAAATATATATCCCTCTTCTTATTTTAGTTACGGCAGACTGCCGTAACTAACTTCTTTTTTGTACTTGTGCCTATCAATCTCCTTGTAGTAAATGCTTCCATGCTGTGGCAATGTATAGTGATAGTTACGGCAGACTGCCGTAACTATATTGTATATCAACACAGCATTAAAATAAATCCATCTTTGGAGTAGGGTAGTCTAAAATACTATATATTTATTCTACTTTAAAAAAAAAAGAAAAAAATCCAGAATCGTTTCAATTTCATCTAAGGGATTTACATATATATATAATTTTATAATATTTATCGATATTATTTTAGTACGTATTACTATGAAAAATTTATTTTCGCAAAAGTAATAAAAGATTGCAACTCATTACAAACATTTCATAAAACATTTCCTTTCATCAACAAAAATCCAATTGATGTGCTGATGCAAAATATTTTTTCTTTTGTTTGTTGTGTCAAAAAAACTGGATTTTTATTGCATTTTTGGTATCAAATAGAAATTCCAGATTGAGCAGTCTGAGAAATATATTTTTCATTAAGAAAAAACATATGAAGGCAATGTATCTTAATAATTATAATTACAACAAAATCTTTCTAATTAACATGAGCCTAAAATTACCAGAAAAATGAGCGAGAACCTTAACATATTTATATTAGTATGGAGATAGCATCAAATTAAAATGACATTTTGGATAGTTTGTAAAAAACAGTTTCATAGGTGCAATAATTATTGTAATGATATTCCCATATTGATGAAATTTGTAGATGGTGTAGTCTAACTATGTGTGGATATAAATTTCCATATTATTAGTTACGGCAGTCTGCCGTAACTAATAAGAAGAGGGATATTATATTTTTTTCGTACTCGGTACTCGTAATAATATACACACATCTCATTTTTTAAAAATCTTAATATTCTCCTTCTTATATTTTTTTAAAAATAAATATATTTATATCAGATATATAATTATATTCTTATTCTTCTCTCTCCATCTTTTCTCCTTTAACGAGCTGAATATAATCTTACATTTTTCATTTTACCAGTATTCAAATCATTCACTTTACTCATAGAATTTCTAGTATGTTTCATTAAATAGCTGCTAATTGATTTTCCTGGTGCCACTATGTCTTCTACAAATGGTTTCAAATCTTCTTCCGTCCATTTAGTACGGATTTGAAATAACAATTTAAATCTATCCTTTACATCAGTTGGCAAATCTGAAGAATAAAAACGTTTGATGAATTGGTCTGGCCCAACATTTTCAATTACTGCAAGTTTTTTGCAATGATCCAAGCTTACGAGATTCTCACCACTTAAACCATACATTTGTTCCTTCCATGCATCTAAAAATTCATCAAGTTTCCAACGTTTGTATGGCTCTTCACGATCTACCGATTGTTGCGATAATAATTGTTTTGCACGGAATATACTAATCTTCAACACATCCAGTTCAATAATATTTTGAATCTCATTGACGGATACATGAACTGGTTTTGCTACTACAACCGGCATAGGGGAAAAGGAAGCTGCTTTATGTAGTGAAGGTTCGACACCTTTGACTGCAAATGGTTTTGAATACAAACGAAGGACATGATGAATAATTTCATTGTCATATTCATCTTCACCTTCACCGCTATTGATACTATTTATAACATCAGAGCATTTAATAGCTTTAATATCCACTCCATTACTCAATATGGTGGATAAAATAGTATCTGACAACCGCATGAAGTAATCATTGTCTAAGACACGCCATTTATCATTAAGTTCAAACGCCTTAAATTTACGAAGGCCATCGGCTAATTCCTGCTCTGAGCATTGAACTCGTTGCAAAAGTTCATCAAATGAATATATCATTTTTGTAGTATTATATGATGAAGGTGACGCTTTCCCACTATTTAACTTCACTCGTTTCGATTCGTTATTATTGTTATCCCTACTACTACTACTACTACTACTACTACTACTACTATCGTTAGCAAACTGTTCACTCATTTTACCAGAGTATACTGCATGTGCCAATAATGCTTGTAATTGGTTCAATCTTGGTGCAACTTTTCTCATTGTGTATATATTTGGCATTCCTCCTTGAATGATAATTTCATCAACAGCTTCCTTACTATCCTTATCTACGTCCATACTATTGTCTTTACTAGGTGAAGGTGCATTAGCATTATTTGTATTTGGAGTTTTTGGTGCTGGAAACACATTTTTCGTTTCGAAAGTATCTGGTACTAATAACACGGTATTAGAACTCTCTTTCTTCCTTATTTCAAAAGTTGCATTCTTCGTACACATCA